>Ga0079302_1000111_pt1 | contig 18702 bp, 15 predicted proteins | sample Wag4_2014_7_16_FD_75102 | JGI IMG/M metagenome (GOLD analysis project Ga0079302, IMG submission 75102) | Fresh water mixed with fracking chemicals microbial communities from Ohio, USA - Utica-2 Time Series FC 2014_7_16 | ecosystem: Engineered > Industrial production > Chemical products > Input... | reverse complement strand
GCCAGTGGGGTGGTTGCACGCGCCAAGCTGCAAGGCTACGACGCGGCGGTGGTGAAGGTGGCGACACCATGATGCAAGCCCTCACCTGGATCGACTGGGTCTGCCTGGTGGTGGTGCTCTCGTCGGCTCTGCTCTCCATTCTGCGCGGCCTGCTTCAAGAGGTGGCCTCTCTGGCGGTCTGGGTCTTGGCGATTGTCGCCGGCAGCCGTCTGGCGCATATGGTGGCCGAGCCCTTCACCGAGTGGCTCGCCGAGCCCCTGGCCCTTACCCTCGCCTTCCTGCTCATTGTGGTGATCGTGCTGCTGCTCGGGCGTCTGGTGACGGCGACCCTCAAAGAGTTGGTGAAGGCCTCCGGAGCCAGCGTCCTTGACCGTGCCATGGGCGCAATATTTGGAGCGGTTCGTGGCGTGGTGATCATGTCTATTCTTGCGGTGCTTGGGGCCATGACCCCGCTTCCCGCGCAGCCCGAGTGGCAGAACGCCTATGCGCGTCCTGCACTCGAGTGGTCCATTCAGGTGCTCACGCCCTGGATGCCGAGTTTTGTGTCGAATCGTATTCCTTCTGAACTTCTGAAAGGTTCCTAACCATGTGCGGTGTCGTTGGCATTGTCTCGACTGGTCCCGTCAACCAAATGCTCTACGACGCGCTTCTATTGCTGCAGCACCGGGGGCAGGACGCCGCAGGTATTGCAACCGCTCAGGGCAAGCGCATTAACCTCGCGCGAGGCAATGGGCTGGTCCGAGATGTCTTTCGCACTCGCGATATGCGCAACCTCACCGGAGACATGGGCATTGGCCATGTCCGCTATCCCACAGCAGGGAGCGCCCTGAGTGCAGAGGAGTCGCAGCCTTTCTACGTGAACGCACCTTTTGGCATTGTGTTGGGCCACAACGGAAACCTCACCAATGCAGCAGAACTGCAAGAGGACATGTATCAACGCGACCGACGTCACATCAACACCGAGAGCGACTCCGAGGTTCTGCTCAATGTGCTCGCACACGAACTGCAACAGGCGGTCAGTGGCCTCACGCTCGACCCCGATGCGGTCTTTGCCGCGGTCACGGTGCTTCACCAGCGGGTGAAGGGTGCCTATGCCTGTGTGGCCATGATTCCTGGCTTCGGCGTAGTGGGCTTTCGCGATCCCTACGGCATTCGTCCTCTGGTGCTGGGTGTGCTTGAGGGCCCGAAAGGTAAGGAGTACATGCTGGCGTCTGAGTCCGTTGCGCTTGAGGCCTTGGGCTTTAAGCTGCTGCGCGACGTGGCTCCAGGTGAGTGCGTGGTGCTCACGGAGGATCGCACCTTTTCGGCTAAGGTCTGTGGCCAGCCCCAAGGGCTCAACCCCTGCGTGTTTGAGTATGTCTACTTCGCGCGGCCCGACTCGCTCATGGACGGCATTTCGGTCTACGACGCGCGGCTCAAGATGGGCGAGACGCTTGCGCTCGAGGTGGTCAAGCGCTTTCCCAAGGGCAATATCGATGTCGTTATGCCCATTCCAGACTCCAGTCGTCCCGCAGCATTGCAGCTGGCCATGCATCTGAACGTGCCCTACCGAGAGGGGTTTATTAAGAACCGTTATGTGGGCCGCACCTTCATCATGCCGGGCCAGGAGGTGCGTCGAAAGTCGGTGCGCCAGAAGCTCAATGCCATGGCAACGGAGTTCAAGGGCAAGAACGTTCTCATTGTTGACGATTCGATCGTGCGCGGAACCACCAGCCGAGAGATTGTGAGCATGGCCCGTGAGTCTGGCGCCAAGGGCGTCATCTTCGCCTCTGCGGCGCCGCCGGTTCGATTCCCAAACGTCTATGGCATTGACATGCCCACACGCCATGAGCTGATTGCTCACGGGCGAAGCGATGAGGAAATCTGCCAGGCCATTGGGGCCGATGCGCTGATCTATCAGGGCATCTCTGAGATGCGCGACGATGTGCAGGGCTTTAACCCATCTGTGAAGTGTCTCGAAGCCTCTTGCTTCGACGGACATTACATCACCGGTGATGTCACCCCCGCACTGCTCGATCGACTGGAGGCTGCCCGTGGATAAGCCCAGGCTTCGCAGCGGTCTTGGTTTTAACACGCTTGCCGTGCGCGCCGGCACCGAGCGCTCCCAGTTTGGCGAGCACAGTGAGGCCATGTACCTCACCTCGAGCTTTGTGTTCGACGACGCCGAACAGGCCGCCCGCCGATTTCAGAACCAAGAGCCCGGAACGGTCTACTCTCGGTTCACCAACCCATCGGTCCAGATGTTTGAGGCGCGGCTTGCAGCACTCGAGGGTGCCGAGGATTGCGTAGCCACGGCCTCGGGCATGTCGGCCATTCTCGCTGTCTGCCTGGGTCACCTGAGAGCGGGTGATGAGGTGCTGACAACGCCCAGTCTCTTTGGGGCCACGCTGCAGCTCTTTGACAACTACCTCACCAAGTTTGGTGTGAGCATTCGAATGGTGCCGCTCACCGACGCAGCTGCCTGGGCCCATGCCATTGGCCCCAAGACGAAGCTCATCTATCTTGAGACACCCTCAAATCCCTTGCTCGAGATTGCCGACCTTCAAGCCATTGGAGAGGCAGCCCGCAATGCGGGGGTGCTGACTGTGGTCGACAACTGCTTTTGCACGCCTGCACTGCAGCGTCCGCTCGAGTTCCCCATTGACCTGGTGCTGCACTCTGCAACCAAATACATCGATGGCCAGGGCAGGGTGTTGGGCGGTGCGGTCGCGGGGCCCAAGGCCCTGGTCGACCCGGTACGCCAAGTGGTGCGCACCTGCGGTCCCTCGCTTGCTCCCTTCAATGCATGGGTGCTGCACAAGTCACTCGAGACCCTCAAGATTCGCATGCTGGCCCATTCGGCCTCGGCCTTGGCCTTAGCGCAGTGGCTCGAGCAGCAGCCCTCGGTTGCGCGGGTGCTCTACCCCGGATTGCCCTCTCACCCTCAGCATGCATTGGCCATGCGGCAGCAGTCGAGCGGTGGGGCGGTGGTCTCATTTGAGCTCAAAGGTGAATCGCCCGAGGCGCTTCAGCGTGCTGCTTTTCGTGTGGTCAATGCAGTGGAAATCTTCTCGCGCACGGGCAACCTGGGCGACACCCGGTCCATCATCACGCACCCAGCTTCAACCACCCATGGGCGAATCTCAGAAGAGGCGCGTCAGAGGGCGGGCATAGGCCAGGGGCTGATTCGACTGGCGGTTGGCCTCGAAGATGTAGAAGACCTGATGCAGGACTTGGCTCAAGGGCTTTAGGGCTCTAGGACTGGAGGGCCTGCGTCGTGCGGATTCTGCTGCTGCTGTTGGTCGTGTGGCTATCGGGCTGCGCAACCCGCGGCCCCTCATCGACAAGCCCCACTATTCCAGAGGCAAGGCTCGAGTCGGAGGTGCGTGGCCTTGCCGAGCCCGCCATTCAGGCCTTCTCGCTGGTGGGTACGCCCTACAAATGGGGAGGCAACACACCTGCGAGTGGTTTCGATTGCAGCGGCCTGGTGGTCTATGTCATGCAGCGCTCGCTCGGGGCCCGTCTGCCGCGCACCGTTGAGCAGATGAGCCGGGCGGGTCGTGAGATCGATGCCGCCGACCGGCTACCTGGAGACCTCGTCTTCTTCAACACCACGGGTGAAACCTACTCGCATGTGGGCATTTATATCGGCCAGAACCGGTTCGTGCATGCACCTGCGAAGGGCGGAACCGTACGGCTTGAGAGTCTGGTCAGTGGCTACTGGGGGCCACGCATCACGGGGTTTCGTCGGCTGGGAGCCTGAGGTTGATCAGTGGAAGTCTCTCGACTTTCTCTGCACCATGCCCCCCAGGGCCTGGGCCAGCAGTGCGGTGTGATCTTCAATGCGCAGGCTCACCAGATGATGAGTCTGCCAGCGGCCATAGGCGGTAATGACCTGGCCTTGTAGGCAGGCCTGTTTGAACCGCGCCAGCACATCGGGCCAGACAATCAGGTTCACGCTGCCTGTCTCGTCTTCAAGCGTCATGAACACCACACCCTTGGCTGTCCCTGGGCGTTGGCGGTGGGTGACCAGGCCGGTGGCACGGGCCAGGCGGTCATTGGGCATCTGCCGCAGCTCAATGGCAGGTACGCTCTTGAACCGCTCACGCAGCTGATCCCGAATCAGGGCAATGGGATGACGGCCAAGTGTGAGGCCCAGGCTTGCATAGTCAGACACCAAGTTGGCAGCCTCTGTGGGGGCGGGCAGAAGGTCTTGGGCCAGTTCGGGCTCTTGTACCTGTGTGGCATGCAGCACCCCCTTCATGGGCTCATGCCCGGCAGCCGCCCAGCCGGCGGCATGGCGATGGCCCGTCAGGCTTTCAAGTGCATTGGCTGCGGCCAGGGCCTGTAGGTCGACCCTGCTGAGCTGCGCACGCTGCGCCAAGTCTTCAATGGACTGAAAGCGGCCGTGCGCTGTACGGGCCTGAACCACACGATGCATGGCTTCTTGAGACAGCTGGGCCACGCGGTTGAGGCCCAGACGCACGGGCCAGAGCGACGCGCGCGGATGGGCTGTGAGCGGCTGAGCTGCGGACGCGGGCGGCTCCAGGCTGCTGTCGATTGCGCTGGTCTGTATGTCTACACCGCGCACCTCTACCCCATGGGCACGGGCATCGCGCACCAACTGAGCGGGGGCATAAAAGCCCATGGGCTGGCTGTTGAGCAGCGCCGCCAGAAAGGCATCGGGGTGATGACACTTGAGCCAACAGCTGACATAGACCAACAGCGCAAAGCTTGCAGCATGAGACTCGGGGAAGCCGTATTCACCAAAGCCTTGAATCTGGGCGAACACCCGCTCGGCAAAGTCGCGGCTGTAGCCGCGCATGAGCATGCCGCTGATGAGACGATCTTCGAAGGGGCCAAGGCTGCCCCTGCGCTTCCAGGCGGCCATGGCGCGTCGGAGCTGGTCGGCTTCGCCTGGGGTGAAGCCCGCGGCCAGAATGGCCAGCTGCATCACCTGCTCTTGAAAGATGGGCACACCCAAGGTGCGCTCAAGCGCCTGCCGTACTGCGGGGCTGGGAAAGTCTACGGGCTCGAGGCCCTGTCGGCGGCGCAGGTAAGGGTGGACCATACCGCCCTGAATGGGGCCGGGGCGCACAATGGCGACCTCGATGACCAGGTCGTAGAAGCAGGCCGGTTTGAGCCGCGGCAGCATGCTCATCTGGGCTCGAGACTCGATCTGAAAGACCCCCACTGTGTCGGCGGCCTGAATCATCTGGTAGGTGGCCTCGTCTTCTGCGGGAACCTCCTGCATGGGCAGCGGGGTGGTGCGTCCCATCTTCTGGCCGACAAACTGCAGTGCCCGTTGAATGGCGGACAGCATGCCCAGTGCCAACACATCCACCTTGAGCAGGCCCAGGGCATCGATGTCGTCCTTGTCCCATTGAATGATGCTGCGCTCGGGCATGGCCGCGTTCTCAATGGGTACGAGCTCGCTGAGGCTATGGCGGGCAATGACAAAGCCACCCACATGTTGAGAGAGATGACGCGGAAAACCCAGCAGATGGTTGGCCATGTCTGCCCACTGCTGTAGGGCGGTCTCACTGGGCGTGCTGGGCAGTGTCTGGTTTGGTTGCAGCTGAGCCAGACGGGCTAGGCCTTCATCAATGGAGGCCTTGAGGCCCGGCGCCACAATCGATTTTCCCTCCCACCAGCTGCGGCCTTTGGCGGCAAGGTCGACCACAACAGGGTCTAGCCCGAGTGCCTTGCCACTGTCTCGCAAGGCCGAGCGAGGCCGATAGCGAATGAGGGCTGCGGTGAGGGCTGCTCGCTCGCGGCCATACTTGGTGTAGAGGTACTGAATGACCTCTTCGCGTCGCTGGTGTTCGAAGTCCACATCGATGTCGGGGGGCTCGTTGCGTTCTTTAGAGATGAAACGCTCAAAGAGCATGCTCATGCGTGAGGGGTCGACTTCGGTAATGCCCAGGCAGTAGCAGACCGCAGAGTTGGCCGCAGACCCACGACCTTGGCAGAGAATGCCGCGCGAACGCGCGAAGGCCACAATGTCGTAGACCGTTAAGAAGTAGGGCTCGTACTGCAGGTCGGCAATGAGACTGAGCTCGTGCTCAATCTGCTGGCGCACCTTTGCGGGCATGCCCTCGGGAAACTGGTGTAGAGGAAAGCGCTGGCGTGCGCCCTCCTCGGTGAGGTGACGCAGCCATTGGGCTGGCGTTAGGCCTGCAGGCACGATCTCGTCAGGGTATTCGTAGCGCAGCTCGCTTAACGAGAACTGGCATTGCTCGGCCAGCAGGAGACTGGCCTGCAGGTGCTCGGGGGGATAGCGGCGAGACATGCGCAGACGCGGCTGCAGGGCCCGCTCGGCGTTGGCGGTGAGGGCCTGTCCGCACTCGGCAACTGCGCAGCCCATGCGAATGGCCGTGAGCAGATCGGCGAGCGGCTTTTGGCTGCGGCGGTGCATGAGTACATCGCCGGTGGCCACCAGCGGCATACGCAGCAGCGCACCGAGGGTCATGAGCTGCTGCTGCCAGGCGCGGTCGTCTGCTCGGAGGGAGAGGCTGTAGGCCAGAGACACCCGGTCGCCGAACTGGGCTTTCATCCAGCGGCCCTCGGGGTGGAGGTCAGACTCCGACTGATCGGGGCTGGGCAGCCAGAGGGCCAGGCAGTTGGTCATGGCATGGGACTGGAAGTCCTCTGGGCTGAGCGCATAGCGGCCCTTTTCAGCCCGTCTGCGGCCCAGGGTAATGAGCCGGCAGAGCTCGGCCCATCCGGTGCGATTGCGCACCAGGAAAGAAAGCCGCAGCCCTGTGGTGAGCACAAACTGTGCGCCGTGAATGACCTGTATGCCCAGAGATTCACCCGCCAAATGGGCCCGCACGCTGCCTGAGACACTGGCCTCATCGGTGAGGGCCAATGCCTTATAGCCCAGTGCATGGGCCCGTGCGACTAAGTCTTCGGGGTGAGAGGCAGCCTGCAGAAAACTGAAGTTGCTGCGGCAGACGAGCTCGGCATAGTCCATGGGTGTGGGTTAGCCAAAGAGGCCATGCAGGAACCACTCGTGGCTTGGGTTTCGAAAGACCCAGAGCAGTCGCTGATCTTGGGTCTCGGCTACGAAGTAGTCGCGCCGCAGTGGGGAAGTCCACCAGTCGGTTTCAATGCGCTCGGGTCCTGCTCGCAGCCGCAGGGGCCCTTCATAGAAGGGCTTGTTTCCGCGAATGGGCAGTGCCACGGGGGCCTCAAGCAGCCAGAGCGGCCGTGGGGGCAGTGCGCTAGGGGGCGGGGCTGTAAGGGACTGAGTGCCGCGCGGGGCTGGGGCCTGGAGTGCGGCAAGCTGGCTGGCTGATTCGGGCTGATGGCTGTCGTGCAGGTGGATGCGCAGCACCTGGTGATCGCCAAGCCGGGCCTGAAGGCGTTCACAGAGCATGCGCAGCTGGTCGGACTGTCGATGGGCTCCGCCAAAAAAATCGAGAGTCTCGAGGGCGAGGGGCTCGATGGATGAGACCTGAAGGCGAATGAGATGGGCCGCAGCGGGCAGGGCTTCTTTTTCGAGCCGCTGGTAGAGCAAGGACTGAATGCGGGTGATCTGGCAGCTGGGATCGGCCAGGCCAATGCGCACGAGATGCTGTTCGCGATGGCCAGAGTGAAAATAAAACTGGGCTTCTCGCAGCCCACACTGCTGGGCCTGTAGCCAGGCCACACAGCCTTGCAAAAGCCGCCGACAGCCCTCTGCTAGGCATGCAAGGTCGTGACTGGGCTGGGCCAGTTCAATGGCCTGCTCGAAGACCTTGGGCGGCTGCAGGGGGGTGCGTAGGTCTGGTCTGCGCCCCAGGCCGGCATCGAGGGCTTGAAGGGTTGTGGGGCCGAGCCTGCGGGTGAGCCCGGCGCGAGGCAGGCGCAGTAGCGGCCCCAGGGTAGAGAGCCCCATGCGCTCGAGGCTGCTGAGCTGGGACTGCAGCTCGGGAATGCAACGCAGGGGAAGATCGGCCAGTGGGGCGTCTGAGGGGGCACCCCAGGCGACTCGCCAATCGGCCGCCCGTGGGGTGGGCCCCCAGGCCATGTGAATACCTGCATCTTCGGGCCAGCCTAGGCTGAGCCATCCGGTGCGCAGGCGCTCGAGCAGGGCTTGCAGGCCGCCCCAGAGCTTCAGGCTGGGCGAGACCTCGAGCAGCAGGCTGTTGGGCCATTGGCCAAGGCAGACATCGGGCGTGAACTGCAGTGCCCACTGCCCCATGCGCTGAAGAACCGACTCGAAGGACTCTTCAGGAGAGAGTCGAACGCTCAGAGGTGCGATAGGGGTTGGAAACTGACAGGCGATCCAGAGCATGACCAAGACCCTGAATTTGTGCGGTGGAGAGCGAGGGCCGCACGGGGGCGAGTGTGGGGGCCTGGTGCTGGGGCTCTTGCAGAGGGCGCAGGGCGCGGCTGGGCAATGGCAGGTTCACCAGGATGGGGTCGGCCTGTACAGGGCCACGGCGCTTGAGCAGCTGCACGGCAAGCCCAGGGTACTGGCGTGGCAGCAGGGCAAGCCGAAGAGGGGCTGCAGAGGCCTGGGTTTGGACTGCCAGAGGGCGAAAGAGAAAGACAGGCCCTTTGGCATGGCGCGCAGCCAGCTGAAAGCGGCGGATGTGTTCAGGCCGAGTGGGTTCGTCGAGCCAGGCCAGCAGCGCACCAAAGCTGTCGGACTTCAGGCTCTGTTCGAGGGCCCAGAGCCGATCGGCGGCCTGTTTGGCACGGACCACCAGAAACTGCTCGGGGGCGAGGCCCAGGGCAGCAAGAGCAGGGCCATAGGGCAGTTGAGGGGGCGCGAGCAGCAGGATTTGTTTGCCCGCATGGGCAAGGCGACGCAGGGCAGGTGCCAAGAGCCGAAGCTCGCCCACACCCACGGCGCGCACCAGGAGTTCGGTGAGGCTGCCACTGGGCCAGCCCCCACCGGGGAGCTGGGCATCGAGGGCAGGGTGGCCACTGGGTACCGCGGCCTGGCCTCGGTCTGTCTGGCCTGAGGCTTGCCAGAGGTCGGGGTGTAGCTGCACCAGTTCTTGAATGGGGCGTGGGGCGGTACTCATTTAAAACCCCCGAATAATGCCCACACCCAGGCCTTCGATGGTGAGGGACTGGCGGCGGATATCGACCTCGATGGGCTGGTAGTCGGGGTTGTCGGGCTTGAGCCAGACGGTATGGCCCTGGCGCTCGAACCATTTGACGGTGACCTCGTCTTCAAGGCGGGCGACCACCATTTGACCATTGCGGGCCTCGGGTAGGCCCTGCAGGGCTTTTACGGCGAGCAGGTCGCCATCGAGAATGCCGGCATCGCGCATGCTCAGGCCGCGGACTTTGAGCAGGTAGTCGGGCTTGGCCTTAAAGAGGCTGGTGTCGACCTGGAAGTGCTGCTCGATGTGTTCGGTGGCGAGCACGGGCGAGCCGGCTGCCACGCGCCCCACCAAGGGCAGGCCGAGACCCGCCAGGAGGCTGTTGCCAAGGCCGCCTGATGCTGCCTTGGGGCCAACCAGCCGAATGCCCCGCGAGGCCCCGGCCGTGAGCTGAATGGCGCCCTTGCGCTCCAGGGCCTTGAGGTGCTCTTCGGCGGCATTGGGCGAGCGAAAGCCCAGGGCCTTGCAGATTTCAGCCCGGGTGGGGGGAAAGCCTGTTGCTTGCAGGTGGCTTTGGATAAACTCGAGGATCTCTTGTTGGCGTGGCGTGAGCAGTTTCATCAATCGGCCTCTTGGGTACTGGTTTTTTATACAGTACTCCGGGCCCCATCGATTTGCAAGTCCCTAGGCACCATGAGCACTCAGTCCCTCAAATCCCTGCTTCGTTCTGACTTCCCCCATTTCCAGGTCATTCCCACCCGCTGGATGGACAACGATGTCTATGGCCACGTGAATAACGTCGTCTACTACAGCTACTTCGACACCGTGGTGAACCAGCGGCTGATTGAGCGGGGCTTGCTCGATCTCCAGTCCAGTGAGGTGGTAGGGCTGGTGGTGGAAACCAGCTGCAGCTACTTTGCCTCGATTGCGTTTCCAGATGTCGTGCACGCAGGCCTGCGCGTGGCCCGGCTGGGCAACTCCAGTGTGCGGTATGAGGTGGGGCTTTTTAAGAATGACGACCCGCAGATCTGCGCTGCAGGCCACTTCGTGCATGTCTATGTTGACCGTGCCACCCAGCGGCCCGTGCCGATTCCAGAGGCGCTTCGGTTAGATTTAGCGGGCTTGCTCGTACTCCCCGCCGAATAATTTATCTCAGGGAATTTTTATGTCACAAAGGCTTTGGGTGCGTCTGCCCGTCTCATCTTTCGCCATTACTATGGGGTTGGCAGGGCTGTCGCTGCTTTGGGGGCGTTTGTCTGCTCTACCCAACGCACCTACTTGGGCACCTGCCTTTGTTATGGCCGCTGCGCTGCTGACTGTGCTGATTTTTGTCTTCTTGGTTGTTGTCCAAGCCATACGCTGGATTCGGACGCGAGAGGCTGTGATGGGGGAGTGGAAGCACCCAGTGAAGTCGGCTTTCTTTTCGACCTTCTCTGTCTCGTTGATGCTACTGAGCCTGCTGTCTATACGGTTTTTTGCGCCTCTAGCGCTCCCGCTCTGGGTGGCCGGTGCAGGGCTCCATATTTTGTTGATGCTCTTGATGCTAAAAAATTGGATGACTCCGGGCTATTTGCAACCTGCACATCCCAACCCAGCTTGGTTTATTCCTGCGGTTGGAAATGTGGTCATTCCGCTTGCGGGTGTTCCGTTGGGGTTTATGGTCCTGTCCTGGTGGGCCTTTGGTCTAGGAATTTTGTTTTGGCTCGTTTTGCTCACCCTGGTTTTGAGCCGAATTTTTTTAGTGCAGCCTGGGTTGCCAGATCGGCTTTTGCCGACCCTTTGCATCCTCATTGCCCCACCTGCTGTGTCATTTCTCTCATGGCTGTTACTTACCCGTCAGTATCCCGATGGCATTGCCTTGGACGCCGGGGCTGAAGTGCTGATGGGACTCAGCATTTTCTTCTCTGCAATGTTTCTTTTGAGTCTCAAGGTCATCCTCAAAGGGCCCTTTTTCTTATCTTGGTGGGCAATGTCCTTCCCTCTCGCTGCGCTCGCTCAAGGGGCCGTACTTTACGATCAGTTCTCTCGCTCCTTCTCAAGTGCAGCTTTGGCAAGTCTTTCAGCGCTGCTCGCATCTGCCCTCATTCTTTGGCTCTTGCTGCGCACGTTTCTCGCGCTATGGCGGGAGGAACCACAGCTCATTGATTAGTATGCCTTTGTGGCCATAACTCCGAACCCACCCATGTCTGACTGGACACGCGCAGAACTGTTGTTGCTTCGTGAGGTCGTCAAGCGAATTGGAAAGGGCCTAAGTCCAGAGCCCGCTATTCACGAGATGCTTCACCTCATGAGTGAGCTGCTTGGGCTTAATCGGGGACGCGTTGTTTTGAGGAATGGTGAGGCCGGTCCGCAGGCAGCGCGAATTGTTTATGCATACGGACTCACGCAAGAGCAGATTGAGCGGGGTCATTACCTCTTGAGGGAGGGGGTTACGGGCCAGGTATTGGCAACCGGTCATCCGGCAATTATTCAAGATTTGGATCAAGAGCCCTCCTTTCTTTTCCGTGCAATCTCCCGTTCTGAACTACCGAATGAGACGGTCTCATTCCTCGCGATTCCAATTTGGATTCAAGGTCAGGTGAGGGGAGTTTTAGCCTGTCACCGCATTCGCATTCGTCAACGCCACCTCAATGACGACATAGAGCTTTTGGGAGTTCTGGCCACTTTATGTGGGCAATTGATTGAATTGAGTGAGTTGGTCGAGGATCAGACTCGAGCACTTGAGGCCAGAAATGCGTTGCTCGAGAGAGCCCTTGAGACCAAGTCTCCGCAGTTTGGCATCGTTGGAAGTTCCCCTAGTCTTCTGCGTTGCCTAGATGAGCTTCAGCGCGTTAGCCCAACCAATGCAACGGTTTTGCTGTTGGGGGAATCTGGAACAGGCAAGGAGCTCTTTGCACGAGCGCTGCATGTTCAGAGCGCTCGGTCAGACGGGCCTTTTGTTCGGGTGAATTGTGCGGCCATTCCTGAGACGCTTTTTGAGTCGGAGTTGTTTGGTCACGAGAGGGGTGCATTCACTGGGGCTCAGTCTGCTAGGGCCGGTCTTCTTGAGCAGGCCCAAGGTGGCACGCTTTTCCTCGACGAAATTGGCGAGCTTCCCATGGCGGTTCAGTCTAAGTTGTTGCGGGTCCTTCAGGAAAATCGTGTTACGCGCCTTGGGGGTAAGCGCGAGGTCGCTCTTGATGTCCGCTTTGTAGCGGCAACCAACGCACACCTTGCACAGGCTGTGCAAGAGGGTCGATTTCGACAGGATCTTTTTTATCGACTCAACGTTATTCCATTGAGGCTTCCCCCCTTAAGGGATCGGCCCGAGGACCTACTGCCGCTGATTCGCTTTTATCTCAGTCGTTTGAATCAGACACATCAAAAGCATGTTTACCTTGACGCCCCGGTTGTAAAGCGTCTTCAGGCTTACGACTGGCCAGGCAACGTTCGAGAGCTCGCTAACCTCATGGAGCGTTTGGTGTTGTTAGCCCCTGATCCGAGAGTGACAGAGGAGCTTTTGACTCGGCTCTGGACCCCGCAAGATGAGGCCCGATTGGCCGCGGCTCAGCCGGGAGTTCAGCGTTTACCTAACGTACTCTCCGATGAGGCGCTCATAGAGGCTTTAAGAGTTGCAGGCCATAACCAGTCTCGGGCCGCGCAAAGTCTTGGAATGACATTGCGGCAGTTTTCCTACCAGCTCAAGAAGCGCGGAATCCAAGTGCGAACTTGAGGCCGTTTGTTAACAGGCGTCGTCGACATTTGTTAACAATGCCAGGTTCAAATGGATTTTTATAGCCGTAAAACATTGTTTTATATATTATTTTTTTAATGGTACGGGCCTTGCAGAGGGTTGAGTGTTATCCACTCCATTCCGAAAGGCCGTGTCATGTCTGCTGTTCTCCAAGCACTTCCTGAAACCCACGTTCATACCTATCTTCGCCCCATCGACCGAGATGGATTGATGGGCTTTGCCGAAAAGGGGCGTGCGAATCCAAAAGCAAAGGGCACCAACAAGGTTAAGACGGTGATGCAGGGGCAATACCGCTCGCTCAGTTATGTCGGTGATCACACCCCCGTCGTGGTTGATGAGCCCCTTCATCTCTTTGGGGAGAACACAGCCCCGGCCCCTGGCGAGATTGTCCTCTCTGGTTTAGGCGGCTGTCTTGCAGTCGGAATCACAGCGGTTGCGACTTGGAAGCAGGTTCGGTTAAGCAAGATTGAGGTGTTCATGGAGGCTGATATTGGCAACTCCGCAGCATGGGGAGCGGATGGGGCGCTGGATAAACAGCCCTCGGATATGGGCTTTCAGGCCATTCGAGTAAAGGTTTTAGTGGAGGGGGATGCGTCGCGCGAGGTGCTGGAGGAGATCGTGCGTCATGCGAACTACTACTCTCCGGTTGCCAACAGCATGCGCAATCCGATTCCATTTGAGATTGGGATGGTTGAGGAGGCCTCCTAATGAATGCGAGAGACCCCATGGCTGTCGCTACTCCCACGCATGCCCTTTTACAAAGCACAAGGGATATCGTGCGTGCACAGTTGTCCCCCCGTGTATCTGAGATCGACGCCGGGCATTATCCGGTCGAGATCTTGAAGGCTCTCGCGAGCGCGGGAGCCATGTCTGCTCATCTCAAGGCCCCTCACGGGCTGGGAGACTTCGGTTTGGCCATTCAAGCGATGGCCGAGGTCTCTCGGGCCTGCGGCGCCACTGGCTTCATGGTTTGGTGCCAGGCGGTGTGTGGTCTATATCTTCAAGAGGCGCAGTCTGTCCAACTCCGTGAAGTTGATCTTCCCCGCCACGCATCCGGAATGCGAGTCGGTGGAACCGCACTTTCGAATCCGATGAAGAGCTATGCGCAGATTGAGCAGTTTCTGCTGAGTGCAGATCCAGTTCCTGGAGGGTATCGCGTGAGCGGAACGCTTCCCTGGGTCAGCAACCTAGCGACTGATCATTACTGTGGTGCTATAGCGGCGCTTAACGGTATGGAATCTGGGCAAGAGTTGATGTTCTTGCTTCGATGTGACAACCCTGGAATCGAGCTCAAGGCGTGTCCCAGCTTTTCTGGTATGGAGGGTACCGGCACTTATGCATTGCACTTGAAGGACTACTGGGTACCTGAATCTGATGTTATTGCATCGCCTTCCCGACCACTCATTAAACGTATTCGGTCAGCTTTCGTCATGCTGCAGTGTGGGATTGCCGCTGGAATCATCCAAGGAGCAATTGATTCCATGTGGGAAGTAGAGCCGCAGCTTGGTCATGTCAATCAATATCTTGACGATCGCCCAGATGCGCTTCAAGCGGAATTAGATTCGCTTCTCGAGCGGGTCTTAGCACTCGCCCAAACGCCCTACGATGACAGGGATGAGTTTTTTGTGAGGGTGCTTGATGCTCGTGCTCACGGCGGAGAGCTTGCTTTACGAGCCGCTCAATCCGCCTTGCTTCACCAAGGCGCTCGCGGATATCTGATGTCCTCTGCGGTGCAGCGTCGGGTTCGAGAGTCTCATTTCGTGGCTATTGTTACTCCGGCGATTAAGCACCTGCGCAAGGAGATGGACAGACTTACCCGGGAGGAACTTCCCGCATGAGTGAATACATCTGTAAGGCTTGTGGCCACATTTATAACGAGGATGCAGGGGATCCTGAGAGTGGGCTTGCGCCGGGGACGCGGTTCGAAGATATCCCTGATGACTGGATGTGTCCTCTATGTGGTGTAACAAAACGTGATTTCATTCCGTTTGAGCCACGCGCTATTGAGGCATTTACGCCTGTCACTTCGGGTCGAAAGGCCCTTTCTGGTGCATCCCACTACGATCTAGTGATCGTTGGTGCAGGGACAGCCGGTTGGGAGATGGCGGAAGCTGCGCGTGAAGCATGGGCAGAGTGCTCTATTGCACTGATCACTGGTTGCTCGGGCGATCGATACGATAAGCCACTGATTTCGGTGGCATTAGCCAAGGGGTTGACGCCCGAGTCAATGGTCAAAGAGTCGGGATCATTGGCAGCCCAACGGTTGGGCGTCGATCTCTACGCTCATACCCAGGTTATCAGTCTCTCCCCATCACAATCTCGTATAAGAACCACCCGTGGATCCTTCTCTTATGGGGACGTTGTTTTGGCTCATGGCGCTCGAGCGAGAATTCCTGAGGGGCTCAGTCCTCGTGAATGCTGGCGAGTTAATCATATCGATCACTATCGAGCCATGCGTGACGAGGTTGCCTCTGGATTAAAGGACATCTTAATTGTCGGGGCAGGCTTGATTGGGGTTGAGATGGCAAACGACTTGGCGCTCGTTGGGCATCGGGTCGTGTTGATCGATGCTCAGCATCGGCCACTTGCGGCATTGGTGCGGGACCACTCCACCCTTGAGCCGCTGATGCAGGCCTGGGCGTCACTGCCGATTCGATTTATTGGCGGCGTTGAGGTAAGCGGTAGTCAATCGGGTGTTGATCAGCGCAAATCAATCCTCCTGTCATCCGGAGAGATCGTGGAAGTGGATTTGATCCTAGCCGCAGCGGGTTTGTTAACACCAGATCGTTTGGCGGAGTCGGCAGCGCTTGAATGGGACAACGGCATATGTGTGAATCCTCAGACCCTTCAAACATCAAGTAAACACATTTACGCACTTGGAGACTGTGTCTCGGTGAATGGGCGTGTCAGTCGGTTTATTGAACCCATTCGCCGACAGGCTAGGACAATTGCAAGTCAGGTTGCCGGAAACACCCTTGTACCGTATGAGGTTCGAGAGGTTCCAATTCGATTGAAGGCAACTTCGCATCCCATCACATTGTCAACGTCCGGTTAGCGCGAGGCGGAATTTAATTCCGCCTCGCCGCTCCTTCTTAGTTAACTCCGCTTAATCTTGAAGCCCTCTGCATACGAAGCCGCCTTCGCAGGGTCGAACTCCTTCCCCATGATCGTATGTTTTTTCATGTTGCTGGTGGGTGATTTGTAGCCGAGCTCCGCCATGCGCTTGCGGGCCTCTGTTGCGAGAAAGACTTGATTGGCGATGTCAGCGTACTTAAGGTCCCCTTTAACGTATCCCCATCGTTTCATTTGCGTGAGCATCCACACTGCCATGGATTGCCAAGGGAACGGATCGAAATCAATACGCTTAGGTTCATTTCGAATTTGGCCTAGACCATCTGCGAACCGTCCCAAAAGCACTTGCTCAAGTACGGTGAGTGGTTGATTTAAATGATTGGGGCCCTGAATGGCCTTCGCAACTTCGGGACGGTTTGCGGCCTCAGAACAATGAACCGTGGAATTTAAAATTGCCCTAAATAACGCGGCAAACGTATTTGGGTTTTCCTTCACGAACCGCTCAGGTACAGCGAAGGCGCAGCACGGATGGTCTTGCCAGATTTCGCTTGTAAGCATGTGAATAAAACCAACCCCATCAAAGACCGCTCTTTGGTTAAATGGCTCCGCGACTATAAACCCGTCAATGTTTTCTGCTCTTAGGTTCGCAACCATGTCTGGCGGGGCCATGACCCGGAGTTGTACGTCTTTGTCAGGATCCAGTCCGTTTTCTGCGAGGTAATAACGCAGAAGAAAGTTGTGCATTGAGTAATCGAAAGGAATCGCGAGTTTCATTCCTTTCCAGGTTTTTGGATCTCGTTTGTCTTTATGCTTTACGTGCAGCGTGATGGCATTTCCATTGATATTCTCAATTGCAGGCATAACCATCGGGGTGGGGGCTGAACCCAGGCCAAGCGTCATGGCAAGAGGCATGGGGGAAAGCATGTGTGATGCGTCGAATTCCCCTGCAATGGTCTTGTCCCTGACGACAGCCCAACCCGCAGTGCGATTCAGTTTGACGTCGAGGCCTTGCTTGGCATAGTAGCCCAGTGGGTCAGCAGCCACGATTGGGGTGGCGCAGGTAATGGGTAGGAATCCTATGTTCAGTGATTTTTTTTCGAGTGGGCCAGGCGCCGCGGCCATTGCAGTGAGTGCGCCTACTGGAAGGAAGCTGCTGATTGCGGCCAGTGCGGTGTTGTGTCCGACCGCCCTCATGAAGGCACGACGTTCAGACTCAATGGGGAAGAGTGCCTTAACGATTGTCGTCTCGATGATCGAGCGCGTTCGTGCTTCTTCGCTCGCGAGAGACTGGCTAGCTTGATGCGCTTCCTCTGACGCGTGCTGTCCGCATGAGCAACCGAGGCGTAAAGGTTTGTCTGGGTCGAACGGGTCCTTAAATATGCCCATGAGGGTCTCCGAGGTGGGTTGAGAAGCCTCGGAAACCTTGCAAGTTATGTGCCTCGCTCAGGGGTAGGCCAGATCGGCCTGACGCCTAGAGAAGAGCAAATTTCTATCATGAAGGCGTCAGGTTTGGTGCGCCATTCGCACAGGCTGGATGCGTTGCGCGCAGGAATGGTGCGAGGCTACATCCCCGAGTAGACCGGACCGCCACCACCCTCTGGCGTGACCCAGACAATGTTCTGTGTGGGATCCTTGATGTCACAGGTCTTGCAGTGCACGCAGTTCTGGGCATTGATGCGCAGCGCAGCCCCCTCGCTTGGCGCGTTTACCGGGTTGCCAGACGCATCGAGGTATTCATACACACCGGCTGGGCAGTAGCGCGACTCGGGCCCGGCGAACTGAGTGAGATTGGTTGCAACGGGCACGGAGGCGTCTTTGAGCGTGAGGTGGGCCGGCTGGTTTTCTTCGTGATTGGTGCCCGAGAGAAAGACGGAGCTCAGGCGATCGAAGGTGAGCACCCCATCGGGCTTGGGGTAGGCAATGGGTGCATGCTGGCTTGCAGGCTCGAGGTAGGCGTGGTCGGGCTTCTGGCTGTGCAGTGTGAAGGGGGCCTCGCCACCAAAAAGCTTTTGGTCAATGCCCACAATAAGGCTTCCAAGCCAGAGGCCTTTGGACATGGCGGGCTTGAAGTTGCGCGCCTTGTGCAGCTCTTTCTGCAGCCAGGACGATTTGAAGCGACTGGTGTAACCCTCGAGCACCTGGGGAGGCTCGCTCTGTCCGAGCGCATCGAAGCAGGCTTCTGCCGCGAGCATGCCGCTTTTAATGGCCGCATGGCTGCCTTTGATGCGAGAAGCATTCAGAAAGCCTGCATCGCAGCCCAGCAGCGCACCCCCTGGGAAGGCGAGTTCGGGCAGGCTGTTGAGCCCGCCAGCCGTGAGCGCGCGTGCGCCATAGCCGATGCGTCTGCCGCCTTCAAAGGTTTTGCGAATGGCCGGGTGGGTCTTGTAGCGCTGAAACTCTTCAAATGGCGAGAGCCAGGGGTTTTTGTAGTTCAGGCCCAGAACAAATCCAACGGCTACCCGGTTGTCCTGCAGGTGGTAGAGGAAGGACCCGCCATAGGTGTCATTGGAGAGCGGCCAGCCGGCCGTGTGAACCACCAGCCCGGGCTGGGATTGCGCAGGATCGACTTCCCAGAGTTCTTTAATGCCAATGCCATAGCTCTGCGGGTCTGACCGCCGTTGCAGCCGATAGCGCTCCATGACCACCCGCCCCAGATGGCCACGCGCACCCTCGGCGAGCAGGGTGTAGCGCGCCATGAGGGCCATACCCGGCTGGTGTTGGTCGGTGGGCTGGCCATCTTTGCCAATGCCCATATCGCCTGTGACGACGCCGAGCACTTCGTCGTTTTCGCCATAGATGAGGTCCGCCGCAGGAAAGCCCGGGTAGATCTCAACGCCGAGGGCTTCGGCCTGTTCGCCCAGCCATTTGGTGACA
>Ga0079302_1000108_pt1 | contig 18932 bp, 16 predicted proteins | sample Wag4_2014_7_16_FD_75102 | JGI IMG/M metagenome (GOLD analysis project Ga0079302, IMG submission 75102) | Fresh water mixed with fracking chemicals microbial communities from Ohio, USA - Utica-2 Time Series FC 2014_7_16 | ecosystem: Engineered > Industrial production > Chemical products > Input... | reverse complement strand
CGTGAATCCGCTGGCCGTGCGTCGAGAAGCGCGTCAATGACGGCGCGGCCACCCTTCTCTGCCGCTGCCGCAGCAAGTCCAGCGGCGAAGGCGCTCACCACACCCGCCCCTTCTGAGGGCGCACGCGATGCATCACCACGCCGCTTTTGCGAACGACCGCCAGTGATCCAGCGCAACCCAACCAGAGCGAGTGCCGCCGCAATGCCGAGCACCTGCAACGGATGTTCGCGCAGCTCCTTGCCGAGGCCGCCGCTCGGACGCAGCCGTCGCGCAATCGCACGCGCGCCGCTGAGTGAACCCTCTCGCGCACGCTGCACCTGTGCAACCTCGTGCGCAACACGAGGGCGTGCTGCAAGGAGCGCCGCCACTCGTTCTGATTTCTGCTCGTCGCTCACGCGTCACCCCCGCGATCCGGTCGAATGCGCTCTGCGGCCCGGTTCAGTGTCTCCGCAACTCGGCTGACCGTGCGACGCAGCGTTCCGATTGCCGCGTCGGCGCTGCCAATCGCCTCGCCAATCTCTGCGGCAACGCCGCTGAGCGCCTCTTCACGAAGATCTTCCAACGCACTCGCTGTGGCGCGCAACTCCGCCTCGCTCGCCAAAGGCATAAATCGATCCGTGAATCGTTGCGTGTTGAAGGTGGAGAGTCCGACGAGTAGGTCGGCCAACAGGGTGACCAACCCCAACGTGATCGCGCACCCAGCGGCGGGGCCAGCGGCCCAACCAAGTGGGAGTAGCGTGACGAGAAGCGAACCGACTCCAACGAAGACGGCGATCAAGAGCGCTCGCGCGCGGCGACCGGTGGTGATCCGCAAGATCGAAGAGGCGATCGCTGCGGCAAGCGAGAGGAGGATCAGCGTCATATGTGCCGCCCCCCAGAGTTGGGAGCCGAAGAGTCCTTCGCCGAGCACCAGGAAGAGTGCAATGAGTAGTCCGAGCAGCGCGGTGACAATCAGCGATACAACCGCAGCGGCACCGATCAGTGTGACCAGCACATCTCGTGCGATCGCGCCGAGCTCTGCGCGCAACAGGGACCAGTGACCAACAAAGAGCGCGCGAACCGCGGCGATCAGTTGATCGAGCGACTCGCTAAAGCTCTGTTCGCTCGACTCGCGCTCAGCCATCAGGCGATCGTCAGCGTGGTGCCACTTTCGCTTGCTGCGCGAACGGAGAGGCGCGCCGCCACCGCACCTGCAACCAACTTCAGCGCGACCGCCGCTGGGCCAGCCTCACGTTGTGCCACCACGGGAATTCCGGCATCGCCACCCTGGCGAACCGCCATCTCAAGTGGCACTCGTCCGAGCATCTCAAGTTGCTCATCCTTCGCCAACCGCTCCGCGCCACCACGTCCAAAGATTTCCGTCAGCTCGCCGCAGTGTGGGCAGGCGAATGCCGACATGTTCTCAACGATTCCAAGGATTGGTACGTTCATGCGGCGGAACATTGCAAGCGCTTTTGTCACATCAGAGAGGGCAACATCCTGTGGGGTGGTGACGAGCACCGCACCCGCGAGTGGTACCGCCTGCGCAAGCGTGAGCTGTGCATCAGAAGTTCCAGGGGGAAGATCAACCACTAGGTAGTCAAGTTCACCCCACTCCACATCGCGAAGGAACTGCTGGATCGCGCCACCGATCAGTGGCCCGCGCCAGACGATCGGCTGCCCTTCAGGGACAAAGAATTGAATGGAGATCAGTTTCACGCCGTGTCGCTCGATCGGCTCAATCTTTCCGCCCGGACTCGACTTTGGCGTCCCTGTTGCGCCGAGCATCTGCGGGAGATTTGGTCCCGTGATGTCTGCATCAAGGAGACCAACGCGCGCGCCGCTCTGCGCAAGGGCGACCGCGAGGTTCACAGAGACGGTGCTCTTCCCTACGCCGCCCTTCCCTGAGGCCACGGCGACAACATTGCGAATGTTTGGCAGCAACTTCTCCTGGCTTGGCGCAGCGGCGCGGCGCACCTTGGCTCCCCAGCGGAGTTCGGTGAGCTGTACGCCGATCCCATCAAGGGCGCCACGGATGTCTCGTTCGATCACGTCCTTCAGCGGGCACGCCGGTGTGGTGAGTTCAATCATTAGGCTGGCGTTCGACCCCTCAACCACCAGCTCCTTCACCATGTCCAGCGTGACGATGTCCTTGCCGAGTTCCGGCTCCTGGACGGCGCTCAACGCCTTCATCACCTGGGCCTCGCTGATCTCAGTCATCGCCCCTCCTCGTGCTTACGGGCGGGCTCCGATCGTGCTCGGAGTGGCGCCGCCCTCTTCCCTGACATCGTACCCCGCAACGCCGTTTGACCCCACCCCCCCTGGGTCATACGCTTCGCTCATCCTCAGGTTGAGGAGCGACGCGCGGAGCGCACTGTGGAGGTGAACCCGAGGGTGGCAGAAGTCGACGTCCGGCTGGTCAACGTGACCAAGAAGTTCGGGGATGCGATCGCGGTCGACGCGATCACGCTCGACGTGAGCGACGGCGAGTTCTTCACCCTGCTCGGACCATCCGGTTGTGGCAAGACCACGACGCTGCGCATGATCGGCGGCTTCGAACAGCCGACCAGTGGGCTCATCGAACTCAAGGGTGTCGATGTGACCTTCCTTCCTGCGCATGAGCGAGACGTCAATACCGTCTTCCAAAGCTACGCACTCTTCCCGCATCTCACGATCTACGAGAACGTTGCGTTCGGACTGCGGCGTTCGGGGATCAAGGGAGACGAGATCAAGCGTCGTGTTGGCGAGGCGATGGAGCTCGTGCAGCTCGTCGGCTTTGAGAAGCGAATCCCTGCGCAACTCTCGGGCGGTCAAGCGCAGCGCGTCGCCCTCGCCCGCGCGCTCGTGAATGAGCCGGCCGTCCTTCTTCTTGATGAGCCGCTCGGCGCACTCGACCTCAAGCTGCGAAAGCAGATGGGCATTGAGTTGAAGCGCATCCAGCGTGAGGTCGGGATCACCTTTATCTATGTGACGCACGACCAAGAAGAGGCGATGACGATGTCTGACCGTATCGCAGTCATGAACAAAGGCCGCTATGAACAGCTCGCGGGACCAGAGACACTCTACGAGCGCCCCTCCACACGATTCGTGGCTGGCTTCGTAGGGGCGAGCAACCTTCTTGAAGGGAAGATCGGGAGCGATGGTGACCACTGGACGGTCACGCTCCCATCAGGGGCCGTGGTGCGCGCACCAAAGAGCCTTGGCGACATTGGTAGCAGCGGCGCGATCGGTGTGCGCCCAGAGAAGCTCACGCTGCTCGAGCCTGGCCAAGAATCAAAGGGGAACACGCTCGAAGGGACGGTGGTGGACACCAGCTACCTCGGCGTGATCACCCAGTACGTCGTTGAGGGGAAGAATGGCCTACGGCTGCTCGTGAGCGAGCAGAATAGGGACCGCACCACGCGCAACGACACGTGGCGACCGGGCGAGAGTGTCACACTCACATGGAAACCGGAGAATGGCTTCGTCGTTGGCGATGCCGCAGGCGCCTAAGGCGCAGAAGGGGGTAACGGATGGAAGCGGAGAAGAAGTTCGGAACGGAACTCGATCGGAGAACACTCCTTAAGGCGGGGGCCGTCGCTGGCGCAGCCGCCTTCCTCGCCGCATGCGGCACGTCGGGAAGCTCAACGGCACCGAGTGAATCAACGGACGGCGAGAAGGTTCCAAGCGAAGAGATCAACTTCGCCAATTGGACCTACTACATTGACGTTGATGACGGCGTAGATACAGCGACTGCTGATACGTCAGAGAGCCTGCGCCGTTTCAAGGCGGAGTACGGCACCACCGTCAACTACCAGGAAGTGTTCCTCGACAACGACGAGTTCTTCGGCACGATCAAGGCTCCCCTCGAGGCGGGCCAGGATACGGGCTGGGACATCGTCACGCCGACCACATGGATGGCGAAGAAAATTGTGGACCTCGGCTGGGCGGAGAAGTTTGATAAGTCGAACATGCCCAATTTCGTCGCGAATCTTGCCGACGAATTCAAGGGGCGCGCCGCTGATCCAGGGAATGACTACCTGGCCCCGTGGCAGTCGCTCATGACTGGTCTCGGCGTAAACACCAAAAAGACAACGCGCTTCACCAAGGTCTCAGGCCTCTGGGACCCGAAGTTGAAGGGGAAGATCGTGCTGCTCACGGAGCTTCGCGACACCGTTGGCCTCGTCATGCTTGGCAATGGCGCTGACCCTTCGGCGCCAACTCGCGGCACGTTTGATGCTGCGATCAAGACGCTCCAGGATGCGATCAGCTCCGAACAGGTGCGCAAGCTCTCTGGCAACGGCTATACCGAGCTACTGATCAACGATGCTGCATTTGCGGCGATCGCCTGGTCAGGCGACATCGGAATCATCCAGGCGGATAAGGCAGAGCTTGAGTTCATCGTTCCTGACGAGGGCGGCATGTACGCAACGGACAACATGCTGATCCCGAAGGGGGCGAAGAACAAGTACACGGCCGAGCTCTGGATCGACTTCTACTATCAGCCAGAGATCGCTGCGATTGTAGAGGCCTATGTGCAGTACATCTGTCCAGTAAAGGGTGCAGCGGAAGAGATCACCAAGATCGATCCGGCGCTCGCCACAAACCCGCTCATCTTCCCTGACGAGGCGACGAAGTCGCGCCTCAAGGTCTGGGGTGACGTGAGTGCGGAAGACCAGGCGTATTTCGACGAACAGTTCAGCGCGGTCGTCGAAGGCGTCGGCGCCTAACTACACGCGAGACGGGACGAGCGCATGGGGCTGATTCGACGTCACCCAGCGCTCGTCCCGCTTCTTCTCCTCGGCCCGGGTCTCGCGTGGCTTGCCTCGTTCTACCTTGCGCCAAACATTCAGATGTTCGCCTCCAGCTTCTGGAGCGGAACGCTTGAGAGCGGGTTCAGCTTCAGCCTTGCGAACTGGGTCAACTACCCGAACGCACTCGATACCTATCAGGAGCAGTACGTCCGCTCCATTCAGTACGGATTTGCGGCAACCCTCCTCTGCTTCGCCATCGCATTCCCGCTCGCCTATTTCATTGCATTTAGGGCGGGGCGCGCCAGAAGCATCCTCCTCTTTCTTGTCGTTGCCCCCTTCTTCACCTCGTATCTGCTGCGCACGATTGGCTGGCGCACGATCCTTGGAGACGACTCGATCATCCTCGGCCCACTCAAGTCGATTGGGCTGATCGACCCTTCCGCGAGATTCCTTGACACCCCGTTCTCCGTGATCGCTGGGATCGCGTACAACTTCGTACCCTTCATGATCCTCCCCATCTACGTGTCCCTTGAGAAGATCGACCGCCGCCTGCTCGAGGCGGCACAGGATCTCTATGCAAGCAGCTGGGGCGCATTCCGTCGCATCACGCTGCCTCTCGCAGTACCCGGGATCTTTGCAGGCTCCCTCTTGACCTTCATTCCTGCGATCGGCGATTTTATCAACGCAGAGTTGCTAGGAAACCCTGGGACGACCATGATCGGCAATGTCATCCAGCGACAGTTTCTCGTTGTTCGTGACTATCCAACAGCGGCGGCGCTCAGTTTCATGTTGATGCTGCTCATCCTCGCTGGGGTGGCACTGTACGGTCGCCTCCTTGGCACCGAAGAGCTCACCTCGAAGGCGATCTGATGCGCGTGCTGCAGCGACTCGGCGGACTGATCGCCTCTCGCTTCCTCGTGATCTACGCGAGCCTCGCGCTCCTCTATCTGATGCTCCCAATCATCACCATCGCCCTCTTCAGCTTCAACGACCCAGTCGGCCGATCAAACTACTCGTGGTCCTCGTTCACCTTTGACAACTGGTTAACGCTCTTCCGTGATCCCACGCTTGTCAAGGCGGTTGGGGCCTCGCTGCGAATCGCCCTTGTCTCCACGATCATCGCCACCACCATCGGCACGCTCATGGCGATGGCCTTGGTGCGGTATCGCTTCCGCTTCCGCAAGGCGATCGACCTCTTCGTCTTCCTTCCGCTCGCCACGCCAGAGATCGTGCTCGGCGCTTCGCTCCTCACCCTCTTTGTCACCCTGCAGATTCCGCTCGGCGAACTGACGCTCATCCTTGCGCACGTGATGTTCAACGTGAGCTATGTGGTGGTCACCATGAAGGCGCGTCTCTCCGGGTTTGACATGCGCCTTGAAGAGGCGGCGGCCGACCTTGGCGCAACCCCATGGCAGACCTTCTGGAAGGTGACCTTTCCGTTGATTCTTCCGGGGATCGCCGCGAGCGCCGTCTTGGCCTTCGGCCTCTCGCTGGATGACTTCGTGATCACGCGCTTCAACGCCGGGCAGGTGCAGACCTTCCCCGTCTACATCTACCTGAAGGTGCAGAAGGGGATCCCGCCGCAGGTGAACGCATTCGCCACCCTCTTCTTTGTGGCCACCGTTTCACTGGTTGCGATTGGAGCACTCCTGCAGCGGCGCCGTGCGAATCTAAAGCCATGAGCAACGCGAAGCCGATCCCAGGACACGAGGTTATCTCCACCGTCTGGGGCAGAGCGGCCAACGTAGATGTCGAGCGCGGCGAAGGCGCGTGGCTGATTGACCGCGCTGGCGAGCGTTGGCTCGACTACACCTCGGGGATCGGCGTAGTGAACACTGGCCACGCACATCCGAAGGTTGCGGCGGCGATTGCCGAGCAGGCGACCAAGCTGATTCACGGCCAGCAGAACATCGTCTATCACGAGCCCGGCCTCCGACTGCACGAACGGCTGAGCAAGATCCTCCCAGGCGGACCATGGGGCGTCTTCCTCTCCAACTCAGGGAGCGAAGCTGTGGAGGCGGCGGTCAAGTTGGCGCGCCGCGCCACTAAGCGACGCGTGATCCTTGTCTTCCGCGGCGGATATCACGGCCGCACGGCGCAGACGATGGCGATGACCACGGCGAAGAACGTCTACCGCGGCCACTTTGAACCGCTCCCCGGGTCCGTCTATCCGACCGCATTCCCATATTGCTATCGCGCACCAGTTGCCGCGCGTGACGCGAGTGCGCCAGGGAACGGCGGTGCATGCGCCAGTTGCAGCTGCCGATGGGAAGAGGAGTGGGAACTCACGCTGCACACGCTGGTCAACGCAGAAGATGTCGCCGCCGTCATCGTGGAGCCGGTGCTTGGCGAAGGGGGATACGTCGTTCCACCCGCAGGCTTCCTCCCCCGTCTGCGCGAACTCACACGCGAACTCGGGATCCTGTTGATTGCAGACGAAGTGCAGACCGGATTCGGTCGCACGGGGAAGATGTTCGCCGTGCAGCACCAGAACGTGGAGCCAGACATCCTGGTGATGGCCAAGGGGATCGCGTCTGGTCTCCCCCTCTCTGGGATCATCGCGCGCAAAGAGCTCCTTGAGAGCTGGGCGCCAGGGACGCATGGCGGAACGTACGGTGGCAACGTGATCGCCTGCGCCGCGGCGCTCGCCACACTTGACGTCATTGAGGACGAGAAGCTCGTTGAGAACGCCGCGACGCGCGGTGCGCAGATGCTCGCCGGCATGAAGAAGATCGCGGTCGGACGGAGCGGGATCGGTGACGTTCGCGGACTCGGGCTGATGCTCGCCTTTGAATTTGTGAAACCGGGCGAGGGAGATGGGCGAGCCCCAGATCCGGACGCAGTCAAGCGCGTCATCGCCGAGGCCAACAAGCGGAAGATGCTCCTCCTCTCCGCGGGAGCCTACGCCCAGGTCATTCGCATCATCCCGCCACTGGTAACCACGGCGGAAGAGGTAGATCTGGCGCTGAAGATCCTTGAGGAGTCGCTCGACGCAGCTGGAGTGAAGCGCAGCTAGACGCGCGCGGCGCTCATCAGCTCACTCGGTGCCGCTGGGAGCGGATCAGGTAGTTCAGGGACCCACTTGGTGACCAGCCTGCGCGTTCCCGTCACACCGAGCTGAGTAAAGAGCGAGTGGAAACGAGCGCGCTGGGTGTCGAGGATCTCCGCCTTGCTGACAACCTCCCAGAGTTGACGCTTGAAGGGGCCGAGCGCCTTCTTCCGCGTGCGATAGATGAACTGCTCCTCGCTATCCCCAGGCTTCGCTTCGTCCGCAGCGTTCGCCTTCAGCCAGGCGGTGATCTCAGCGCGCAGTTCGCTCGGGAACGCGGGGTGGTCGTAGAGCGTGTTCTGGAAACCAGTTGCAAGGTGCACCTCAGCGGTGCCAACTTCTGGGAATCGGTGGAAGAGGCTCTCTGGGAGCGTGGAAGCGCCATGCTGAACCACACCCGCAAGGCCGCGCGCTCGCGCGAGCGCGCCGAGCCGTTCAAGCACGCCAAAGTCCAACGCAACCTCCGCAACGCCACCGCCAGGGAGCGGGATTCCACCGTGGCTCGTCCCCGTCTGAACGGATACCTTGCTCAGCCCTCGTACGCCAGGGTGCAGGCGCGCAAGTTCCACATCAAAGCCGTCCAGGTATGCGGTCAGCTCTTCCTCGGTGGAGTTGTTTGTCCCCACTTCACCGATCTCTCCACCAATGCTGATCTGTACACCAGACGGCTCAATTGAACGAATGAGCGCCGCCGCCTCCGCGCTGCGCTCCACGTTCACGCGCTGCTGTGCAGCAACGGTTGGATGGGAGAGGTCCACGAGCGTGGATGCATCGATATCAATGTTTCGATACCCCGCATCCACCGCCAAGCGACAAGCGCGTGCAATCTCCGCCGCCACCGCGTCGGGATCGGCGGCGTACTTCTTTGCGACGAATTGATAGTGGTCGCCCTGGATGAAGAGTGGGCCGTGCCATCCGGCGGCGATAGCGGCGGCGTAGATGCTTGTGGCGTAGTCAACGGGTCGCTGAAAGGTGTAGGTCTGCTCGGAGCGGGCAAGCTCAAAGATCAGCGCCGCCCCGTCCATGCTCGACGCGCACTCCAGCGCGGTGCGCGCCATGTCAAACACCTGCGCCCGAAGGTTGATCGCTGGAACGCTGAGTCCTTCGTATGCTCCAGCCGCCCGTGCCGCGTAGAGCGGCGCGGCACTTGCGCTATAGATACCGCTGGCAGCGGCGGCACTGCGGGCAAGCCACTGCGCACTCCTCACCGTCGCCTCATCTGCGGAGAACGCAGCACTCCAGGCGATGATCGCCGCCCCCTCCCTGCGCATCGATGTGCCGTCGGTAATCGTCAGCGTGCCGTCGGGTGCAAGGCTGAGCGAGGGTCGCAGCGCCGCGAGAAGTTCGTGTGGTGAAGAGGCGATCATCGTCATGACTGCAGGATAGCCGAGCCTCTACTGACGCTCGCCCTGAAGCAAGATCGCGAGGCGCTCCTGACGTCGCGACTCGTATTCGGGCTGGGTGAAGCCGCATCGCTGCGCCGCTTCAGGCGCCGCCGCCCAGGCGAAGTCATCCCATGCGCGGGCACGCGCATCCCAGACCGCAAGTAGCGTTGGTGCGCGACGTTCGGTCGCCTCACCTTTATGGAGGAGGTGCGCGGCGACAAGTCGCGACTCGTCAAGGATCACGACCAGGCCGAGTCCACGCAGATCCCCCTCTGGGAGGCGGTGTGGATCGCTGCGCAGCCGATCCAGTAGCGAGGCGAGATCAACGGCGCTCGCCTCACTGATTGCGGGGAAGCCACGACCGAGTGCACGCAGTGCGGTCCGCGCCGTCAGAGGGTCAAGACCAGCGAGGAGCCCTCGGATGCGCAGGCGACTGCTGCGCGGGCTCCGCGGTGCACTCCCAGCCAGCGGATCCATGCAGCCAATCCCCGTTGGATCGGCAAGCCACTCAAAGTGGTGTCCGCTCTCAATCTCGATGTCTCGGCCACTCTGCGCGGCACCAGGGACTGGTGATGCGAGTGCGAATGCATCGGCGATCCGCGAGGTCAGCGTGTCAGATGGACCGGAGATCAGGATCGGAACTCCCGCATCAACGAGGAGTGATGCATGCGCGAGAAACTCCGCATCCGCGATCCCGTCAGCTACGAGGGTGCGGAGGGCCGCCGCCTCTTCACTCACGGGCGTGTGACCTGCAGTCGTCCACTCGCTACAACGTCACTGATCCAGGGGAGCTCGTCGCCGATCGTGGTCGCGGCGCCGTGACCAGGGATCACGCGCGTTTCGGCGCGGAGCGTTGCGAGTCTGCCGAGCGAGGCGATCATCGCTACGTCATCGCCACCAGGGAGATCGGTTCGCCCCCACGCACCTTGAAAGAGCGTGTCACCGCTGTAGAGAATCCCCGCCTCCTCGTCGTGCAGAGAGATGGATCCCTCGGTGTGTCCGGGCGTATGCATCACAAGCAGGTTGATTGCGCCAGCACGAATGCGATCCCCTTCGGAGAGATCGCGTGTTGGGATCACGGCAGGAATTGGAAATGGTGCGGCCATCGGTCGAGGGGCTTCAAGTCGGTGTCGATCGAGTGGATGCGATCCGATGGCGAGTTCGCGTGACTCATGCGCGCGCACATGCCCTGCAAGTGCGGCGAGCTCCCCCATGTGATCCCAGTGGCCATGGGTGGCCAGCGCCAAGACAAGTTTCCACTCGCGTTCAGCAAGCGCTGCAACGAGCTCCGCAAGTGATGGAATTGCGGGATCAATCACGATCGCTTCACGTCGAGCGGGATCGCCGATCAGCGCAACATTCGTGCGGAGCGGCCCGACTGGTAGGACAAGAAGTTCAGCGCTCATGCGTCACTCTCGCTTTCGTGCTGCGAGATGTGTGGCTCCGGGGCTGATTGAACGTGGATCAAGATCGCGCTTCAGGGTCTCCGCATCTGCCGCGGTGAGGCGCAGAAGATCCGCAAGCGCGCGATGGGTAGTCGCTGCGAGGTCTGGGTGCACCGCGCGTTCTCCCCCTCCCCTGACCTGCGCTGGGCGTTCGGTGAAGCCAACGCGCGCGCCACCGCGGCCGCCAAGCGAGGCGGCGTACTGGAGGCCCCAGAGAAGCACCTCACGCGCCTCAATCGGATCTCCGGCTGATCCAACGAGTGCAAGGATCAGGCCACGATCACCAGGGAGGTTCGCCGCAGCACGCCATGCATCGGGATCCGCGATCGGGTCAATCAGCAAACTCTCCGCTGGCAGTGCCCCCCACTCCGCGCCGCTGATCGGTGCGAGCGGTGCATCAACGCAGATCAGCATGCGGTGTCTCCCCTCGCCCGCTGCGAGCGCCGCAGCAAGACGCGCAATTTGCGGTGCTCGATCAGGCTCCGCTTGATCAGCCTCCGACAGAGCTAACGCAGTTGTACGGATCGCAATGATCTCCGCCTCCGTCTGCAACGCCGCCGTCACAGCCGCGAGCATTTCAGGCGAGCCAGAGTCTTCAATGACGAGTGCTCCCTGGAGCCCAGCGGCGCGTGCCGCAGCAAGCTCTTCAAGGCTCGTCGTGAAGAATGGACCACCGAGCGCAGCGACTGCTGCAATGCGACCCTCCTGTGTGGGTGAAAAGTCTGCGGGCGAAAGGAGGGTTGCAAACACGGTTAGAACGGGAGTGTGCTGCGCAGCAGCGCAAGCGAGTACCAGTTCATGAAGATGACCAGAAGAGCGAACGCCACGATCAGGGTGTAGAGCTGTTCGCGGCCAGCGCCTCGACTGATCACTCCCGCCCAACGGCTGCGCATGGACTCCGCACGCGTTGGCGGCACGAGTACGCCGAGCAGTAAGCCAAGTGCCAAGCCGCCGAGATGTGCGGCGTTGTCGATCCCGCCGCCCGCAACATTCAGCCCAAGGCCGAAGACGAGATTGATCGCGATCAGTCCGCCAATCTGTGCGAGAGCGGCGCGCACGCCGCGCTCCACGAGTGGCCGGTGTGCCCACTCCGCGCCGAGCGCAACACCGAAGAGCGCGAACACGCCCCCTGATGCTCCGACCGATGGTACGAACGGCGTCCAGATTGCACTCGCGAGCGATGCGCCAACGACGCCGAGCAGATACCAGAGAAGGAGGCGCTGCGTGCCGTAGAGGCGCTGCACCAGACGCGCGCCGAGATCCATGGCGAAGAGATTAAAGAGGAGATGGAGAGGACTACCGTGCACAAGCGCAACCGTCAGAAGGCGCCATGGCTCTGCGCTCAAGAAGTCACCGTTCGCGTTGTCTACCTTGATCAGCGCAAGCGGCTCAAGAAGGCGCGGCAGCGCAAGAGCGGCAGCGGAGACTACTCCCGTGAACCCGACCATCAGCAGCGGAGTCACGCGATCCCCCACACCGCCGCGGGAGCGAGCAAACGCGAGCCGTGCCCGCACGCCGCTCCCACCTGTCTCCTTAATCAACCAGCCGATTCGTGAAGCCACTTCGGCGCGCGCGCGATCGTTCGGCGCGTCACGTTCCGCGCGCTGGTACTCGGCAAGGGCATCTTGCAGTCGACCAGCCGTGACGTGAAGTACGGCGAGGCGTCGCCGCGCCACAAAGCGCACCTCTTGTTCGCCGCTCTGGCTCGCCCCCTGCAGGAGTTCGCGAGCCTCGTCATCGCGGCCGAGTCGCACCAGCGCCTCTGCAGCTCCAATGGATGCGCGTCCAGCAAGGCTGAGATCGCCGCTCCCAGCGGCACGCCAGAAGCACTCGAGCGCAGCCTCGGCGTCACCAGCGTCGAGCGCATCGGCGCCCGCATCAATCAGGCGACCGGCATCGTCGTGGCTGATCGGTCCACTTGTGCGCAGGAGTTCGTTGATGTCCACCCGCTGAGCGTATGCGATCGGCTAGGCCTTCGCCGACCCACCCTCATCCGATGCGAGAAGTCCAGCAAGGTATGCGTCAAATTCCGCACTCTCCGCGCTAGGGCGCGCTACGAAGAGTGGCGGTGCAACCTCACGCAGTGACGTGGGAGTACCGGGCGCGCCGCTCGCGGCTGGTGCCACCACTCCGTTCTCCAGATCGGCGTCGCCGACAACGATCAGGTGCGCGCCACCGTAGGCCGACTCCTCTGTCACGCCCTGAACGAGCGTGACGTTCGCGGGATCAATCAAGAGGACCGCAGAGAAGCTCGTGAGATAGCGGAGGCCAAGTTGTGCGTCCCCGCGATCAAGTTCAATCCCGCGCGCTGCAGCGCCAACGGGAGTAGGGAGCGCGGCGTCACGCAGCAGAGCAACGTGACCAATGCCGTCGCGGGCGAGCGACAGGGTCAGCTCCTCCCCAATCCGATCCGCGCCTATTCGACCAATCATCTCCACCCGCTCGCCGCCGCGGACGAGCGCGCGGGCAACGCGCACGCCGAGGCCACCCGCCTGGTGTGATCCGTCAGCGGCCAACTCTGCAGCAGGACTACCGATGATGGCAATCATCTATGACTCCCCCTTCACCGGCTCACTGCGCACCTCGACCGCAAATCCTGCATCGCGAAGCGGTGCTTCAATGGAGGCGGCATCGCCAACAACCACGATGCGCTCGCGCTCCGCTGACAGCTCCTCTGCCACCCGCGCCACCGCAGCGGCTGGGACCGATTCAACAGAGGACTGGAACTGATCCAACTCGTCGGCGGCAAGGTCGTTCGCCACTAGGGCGGTGACAGCGCCAGCAACAGCGGAGGCGGTGCCGAAACGAAGTGGGAACGTCCCGCGAAGATACTGCCGTGCGGCGGTGAGCTCTTCCTCCGTCGCTGGATCTGTGGCGAGCGATCCGAGCTGCGTGCGCGCCTCCACCAGCGCGGCGGCGGTCACCGAACTCTCCACCGCGGTGCGTGCGGTGAATGGACCACGACCTCGTCGGAATTCGAATCCGGCGGCGGCACCGTAGGTGTACCCCTTCTCCTCACGAAGCACGCGATTAAGTCGCGACCCAAAGAGACCACCGAGAATCTCAGAGTGGACGAGTGCCGCGTGGAAGAGCGGATCGAGGCGGGATCGGCCGAGTCGACCGATGCGCAGCTCCGACTGAACGGAGCCGGGTCGATCAAGGAGCAGAAGGTGCGGCGCCCTACTGCGCTCACTGCTGATTGATGACGACGTATCCGCGGGCGGATGCGCCTTGCCGCTGCCGCACGTCAACGCTGCAAGTGGACTCTCCTGTACGGCGCGGATTGCTGCGGCGGGATCAAGTTCTCCAGCGATCACGATGGTTGGCCGACCGGCCTTTAGGAGATGCTGATGCCACGCGAGCAGCGCCGTCCGATCAATGGCGGAGACGCTCTCTCGTGTGCCGCCAGCCGGTCGTGAGTACGCCGCCCCTTCGTCATAAATCGCGGCGATCAGTGCCTCACTTGCTCGAGCGCGCGGGCTCGCCTGAACCTGATCAATCGCGGCGAGACGGAGCGCCTTCACGCGTTCAATCTCGCGCTCGGGGAGTCGCGGGGCCAGGGCGATCTCTGCAATCAACGGCAGGATTCCAGTAAGGCGGCCGGCAGGGAGTGTGGCGCCGACCACCAGGCTCTCCCATCCCGCCTCTGCCCCAATCTTTGCGCCGAGAAGTTCGCTCGCCTCCACCAACGCATCAGCATCATGGCGCTCTCCCCCTTCCGTGAGCAGACGAGCGAGTGCCGTGGTGATGCCCGAGCCTTCACGCGATTCGGCGGAGGCTCCGCTCGGGAGGATCAGCTGCACCGATGCGAGTGGTCGCGCTGGCATTGGGAGCACGATGATGCGCACTTTGTTCGATGTCTCACCCTCGATCGCGCGCGGGAACCGATACGCGCGACCGCTCCCAGGTCCAGGACGTGCGGCGCTCATGACACCTCCGCCGGTTCGTACCAGAGGATCACCCGATCGTCAGCGAGGTACTGCTTCGCAACGCGCTGTACAGCAGCGGCGTCTACGCCTTGGTAGATCGCTAGATCACGATTAATGCGCTCAGGGTCGTTGAGGAGGGTTGCGTACATCCCAATCTGATCGGCGATCGTTTCGGGATCTGAGCGCAGCGCCAACTCCTCCGACTCAATCAGCGCGCGTGCGCGCTCCATCTCCGTTGGGGTGGGGCCGCGCTCGCCGAGACCGCGCAGCTCCTCAAGGAAGAGCGCCTCCAGCGTGGTCGCATCGGCTCCAGGTCGCAGGGTGGCGGAACCGACAACCAGAGACGCACCACCAACGAACGGCAGCACCGAAAGCCCCACATCTTGCGCCACCTGCTCTTGGCGCACGAGTCGCCGCGTCAGCCGACTCCCACGACCACCAGCGAGGATCTGGCAGGCGATCTCAAGCGCGGGGAGATCTGGGCTTGAAAGGATCGGCGCGCGATAGGCGAGATGGATGCGCGGATCAGGAACCTTGTCTTTCACAGTTTTGCGAATCTCACCACCTAGTGAGGTGGTAATCGTGAGGTCGGGGTGCGACGGGAGGGCGGAGTTCGCCGCAATGCCTCCGAAGAGCCGTTCCACTGCCGCAGCGATCTCTCCCTCGTCAATGTCACCAACGACCGTCAGCACCGCATTATTCGGCGCGTACCAAGTGGCGAAGAAGTTGCGCACATCTTCAAGGCTAGCTGCGTCCAAATCCTCCATAGATCCGATCGTTGGATGGTGATACGGATGGCCCTTTGGGTATGCGAGGGCAAAGAGTTCAAGGTATGCCGTCCCATACGGCTGATTGTCATAGCTGGAACGCTTCTCGTTCTTCACCACATCGCGCTGGTTATCAAGGTTCTCCTGATCGAGTGCGTCAAGAAGCGTTCCGAGTCGGTCCGCCTCCATCCAGAGGATCAGCTCCACCCACTCGGCCGGAACGGTGGCGAAGTAGTTGGTGCGATCGAGCCAGGTGGTGGCATTCGCACTCCCGCCAACCGACTCAATCAGCGAAAGATGCTCAGCCTTCGAAACGTTCGCCGAACCCTGGAACATCAGGTGCTCAAAGAGATGCGCAAATCCAGTCCGACCTACGCGCTCATCTTTGGAGCCAACGTGATACCAGAGGTTTACGGTGGCGGTTGGCGTAGTGCGATCAAGGACGGTGATAAGGCGTAGGCCGTTCGCAAGCTTCCGCTCTTTCAGCGGGATTGGGTGAGGTGCTGACATGCGCGTCGCCGCGGTTAGTTCAACGGAAGGAGCGAGAAGAGGAGCGCGCCGGCGAGTCCAACAGCCAGCCCCTGTACTGCGATCACAAGCGCAGTTCGGCGATCAGCTGCGAGCGCGGCACTGTTTGTCACGCGGCTCATCTCGCCAATCTTTCCGAGATTGAAGGTCCCTGCAAGTCCGTAGGCCATGCAGAAGCGACGCTGCGCCTGGATCCAACCGATCGCGGCGCCCGTCAGTGGAAGTGCGATCAGTAGTCGCGGTCCGAGGCCGCTCGGGGTGCCGAGCACAACGAGTGCGACCGCGAGCAGTAGCGTGGCGACGAAACCTGCGGCTGCCGCGCGCTTCCGACGCGTGATCTCCTCAGGTCCAATGTTGCAGGCCCCAGCGACGTACTCAAGTTGCATGCCGTTATCTTAGCCGCTCGCGCAACCCCCCGTTGCCGAGCGGTGCGATCGCCACGCTGGCGAGCGCGTTGCGCACGGCGAGTGACTCTGCAGCCGCCACCGCAGTCTCCATCGTGGTGAGACAGAGCACGCCCTCCTCGACCGCGGCGAGGCGAATCTCCAGTGCGTCACGCAAGACGCCGCTCTCTGGCGAGGGCGTATTCACCACCGCAGCAATGGAGCCCGATCGAATCAGTTCTGCGATCTCGGGCGCGCCGTCACGTCCACCGGCGCCGATCGGACTCGCCGCCGTTGCGTGAATGCCTAGCGCTGCCAGCGCCTCACGCGTCCCTGGGGTTGCGGCGATCGCGTAGCCGGCCTCAATAAGTGGCTGCGCGAGCTGCGCCAGGAGCCCTTTGTCTCGGTCCGCAATACTGAGCAGGATCGTCCGTTGCGCGTCACGCGGTGGAGGCGGGAGGAGGTTTGCGGCGATCAGCGCCTTCCCGATCGCGTCGCGCGCGTTCACGCCAATCCCAATCACCTCGCCAGTGCTCTGCATGAATGGCCCAAGCGTTGGATCCACGCCACGCAGCTTTGCAGTGCTGAACGCGGGAGCCTTCACCGCCACGCCGGTCGGCGCGGAGGCCACCCCTGAGCGGTACCCGGCGCTCGCTAGCGTGTCGCCGAGCGCAATGTCCACTGCGAGCGGCACCATTGGGATCCCCGTCACCTTACTCATGAACGGGACGGTCCGACTCGCACGCGGGTTCACCTCAATCAGGTAGATCCCCTCCTCGCGCACGATGAACTGTGCGTTCACCAAACCGCGAACGCCAATCTCGCGCACCAGCCGCATGAAGATCTCCGCGACCTCCGCCTGGCGCGCTGCAGAGATGCGCTGCGGCGGATAGACGGCGATCGAATCGCCCGAGTGCACACCAGCGAGCTCCACGTGCTCCAGGAGTCCTGGGATCAACACGGTCTCGCCGTCCGTCACGGCATCGATATCAATCTCGATCCCTTCCAAGAAGCGGTCAATACGCAACGGACGCGCCGCGGCGATCTCACCGATTCGTTCAAGTTGGCGCGTCAGATCGTCTGGCGTGTAGGCAAAGTCAATCGCGAGCCCACCGATCACATACGACGGACGCACAATCACCGGATAGCCGATCTTCTCGGCGAGCGCGAGCGCATCGGCGCGACTGCGAGCGAGGCCCCCCTGCGGTTGCAGGATGCCGAGACGATCCAAGAGTGCTGCGAATCGGACGCGGTCTTCTGTCTCGTCAATCGCCTCAAGCGATGCGCCAAGGAGCGGTACGCCAGCAGCGGCGAGTGGTGCGGCAAGGTTGAGCGGCGTCTGACCGCCAAACTGGACAAATGCGGGGAGCGTCTCCACCCCCTCTGGTGACTCCGCGCGAATGATCTCCATGATTGACTCCGCATCCAGCGGCTCAAAGTAGAGGCGCGTGGAAGCATCAAAGTCGGTGGAGACCGTCTCTGGGTTGCTGTTCACCATCACCGCGGACCAGCCGCGTTCGCGTAGCCGCTCAGCGGCGCGCACCGCACAGTAGTCAAACTCAATCCCCTGCCCGATGCGCACGGGGCCTGAGCCGATCACCAGCGCCGCGGGTCGTGTCACGGGCGGCGCCTCGGCGGGCGAGCCGGCCGCAGCGAAGGTGCTGTAGAAGTACGGCGTCACCGCCGCAAACTCCGCAGCACACGTATCGACCATTGCATATCCAGGAGTGAGGCCGAGCTGCGCGCGCCGCGTGGTGATGCGCGCTTCGTCCAGACCAGAGATGCGCGCCAGATCTTCGTCACCAATCGCCGAACGCTTCGCCGTGGCAAGTAGAGAGATGGAGGCGGGGTCGGGCCCGATCAGCGTACGACCCGCCTCGCGCACGCGGTGCTCAATGGAGATGAGTCGCGCGAATTCCGCAAGGAACCATCGCGTGATCCCTGTCGCTGCGTGAATCTCCTCTTCACTGACCCCGCGTCGCATCGCGGCGAGAAGACGCCAGAGTCGCGAATCAGAAGGACGGAGGAATTCCTTAAGGCCTTTGCCACCGCGCGCGCTGATTGCGGCGAGTTCGCCGTCCCATGACGCCTCCTCTGCGGTTGGACCACTCCCCTTCTGCTCCATGGAGCGAAGCGCCTTATTGAGTGCGGCACCAAACGTACGGTCGATCGCCATCACCTCGCCCGTCGCCTTCATCTGACTCCCGAGGAGGCGATCCGCACCAGGGAACTTGTCAAACGGGAAGCGCGGCAACTTCACCACGATGTAGTCAAGCGCGGGTTCAAATGCCGCGACAGTTGTCCCCGTCACCGCGTTCGGGATCTCGCGCAGCGTGCGGCCGATAGCGATCTGCGCCGCCACGCGCGCAATCGGATACCCGGTTGCCTTGCTCGCCAGCGCCGAACTGCGACTGACGCGCGGGTTCACCTCAATCACCACGTAGTCGCGGTAGTCGGGAGAGAGTGCGAGCTGCACGTTGCAGCCACCCTCCACGCCGAGTGCGCGAATGATGTCGAGCGAGGCGCTGCGCAGCCGCTGGTGCACCGGATCCGGCAGCGTCTGTACTGGCGCGACGACGATGCTGTCGCCGGTATGCACGCCGAGGGGGTCAACGTTCTCCATAGAGCAGACCGCAATGCAGGTCCCCTCCGCGTCGCGCATCACCTCGTACTCAATCTCCTGCCAGCCGACCAGGCAGCGCTCCACCATCACCTGGCCAATGGGGCTCGCGCG
>Ga0079302_1000107_pt1 | contig 19043 bp, 15 predicted proteins | sample Wag4_2014_7_16_FD_75102 | JGI IMG/M metagenome (GOLD analysis project Ga0079302, IMG submission 75102) | Fresh water mixed with fracking chemicals microbial communities from Ohio, USA - Utica-2 Time Series FC 2014_7_16 | ecosystem: Engineered > Industrial production > Chemical products > Input... | reverse complement strand
GTGCCGCGTGCGCCATGACCTGCGATCGCGTTGCGGCTGCTGGTGACGCGATCTTCGAACAAATCGCCTAGCGCATGAATCTGAATGCGCGGGGACGCCGTGAGCGCATCCACTGCGGCGCCTGTGCCGCGACCTCCACAGCCGATCACACCGACTTTGAGCGGCGTTGTGCGATCTTGCGCACCACCGCTGCGCGAGAGGATTGCAATGCTGCCTGCGGCAGCAGCCGCTTGGAGGAACACGCGCCGTGTAGCGCCGGTGTGGACGGATGTGTCGGGGGAGGCTGCGTCGTGCATGCCTCGAAGATACCTCAGGACTTGGCATCGCGGTGCGACAGAGCACCACTTGCTTGCAAGCCTTGCATCACGCGCGCCTGACTCGCCGGACGGCACACGAGGAACTCATCCACGCGCGGATCGGCGGCGTTGTAGCGCATGGGCGTGCCATCGAGGCGCGAGACACTCCAGCCTAGGCCGCGCGCCACGCACTCTGGCGCGCAGGTGTCCCACTCCTTGAGGCCCTTGCGGTGTGCGTAGAGATCGGCCTGGCCAAACAGCAGCAGCGCCACTTTCGCGCCAACGCTGCCGCAGCGCACCTCCACAGCGTTCACTTGCTGGGCAAAGGCCGGCATCCAGCTGGGCGTATGGCTGCGCGACACCGCTACACGCAACGGATCATGCGTTGCAGACGCACCCGTGTGCAGTTCGAGCGGGGCCAACTGCGCCTCCGCGCGGGCATCAGGTACTTCGCCACCGAGTGTGTGCGTGCTGGTGCACACACCCCACAAGGTGCGCCCTTGCGACGGCAGGGCCACCGCGCCCAGCTGACAAGCTCCCTTGACAGTCAAAGCCACATGGACGGCCCAGTCGTCGCGCAATTGGCTGTACTCGCGCGTGCCATCGAGAGGATCGATGATCCACACGCGCTCTTTGCTCAAGCGCGTGGCGGTGTCGGCTGTTTCCTCCGAAAGGATGCCGTCATCCGGTCGCGCGCCGCGCACCAAACCCTGCAGGTAGCCATCGGCCGCTTGATCGCCAATGTCGGCCAGCATGTCGCCGCTCCAGCGGCCCGTCCCGCGCAAGGCCAAGGCCCTGCGGCCGGCTTCTTGTGCGGCTTCGATGGCAAAGACGAGGTCCGCGTGCAGGGTCTGGGGCAATTCAGTCGGGAGTGCGGGCCAGTGCATTGCTCTCATCATCCGTTGTCGCTTCGACTCTGTCGAGGCGCTCGTTAGACTCTCCGTCAATCATGACCCTCACTATCGGCCAAACCGCACCTGACTTCACCCTCAAGACCCAAGACGAGAAGGACTGGCAGCTCTCCAGCTTCCGCGGCAAGAACGTAGTTCTCTTGTGGTATCCGCTCGACTGGAGCCCGACCTGCGAGAAGGAGAACTGCAAGCTCTCCGTCGACATGCCGCTCAAGGGCAACGATGTGGTCGTGGTCGGCATCAGCCGCGACTCGACTTGGTCTCACAAGGCTTGGAAGCAGCACTTCAAGATCAGCCACGACCTCTTGGCCGATCCCATGCTCGAGGTCACCAAGCAGTACGGCCTCGTCCATCCGGCTCAGTTCATCAGTCATCGCGCCACCGTCATCGTGGACAAGAATGGCAAGGTGGCTTTGTGCGAAATCCAGCAAAACACAGGTGCGGAGCGCGATTGGGCGCCGATCCAAGCCTGCCTTGCCCAGCTGGCTTGACAGCCGTAGCGCAAACACGCGCTTGAGGCGAGGATGGAGCCATGCGCTCCATCCGCCTCACCGTTGCTTGTGTAGGGCTGTGCTTGCTCCCGATTGGCGCAGCTAAGGCCCAGTCCAGTTTTGTCAACTGGGAGACACCGCATGTGCATCCGCTTGAGCGCACCTCTGACGGTGCGCTCTTGCTTGCAGTGAACACAGCGGATGCACGCTTGGAGGCTTGGACGCTAGGTGACGCACCGGCGGAGCCCATGACGCCTGCTTTTGCTGTGTCGGTAGGTCTGGATCCGTGCACGGTGCGTGCGCGCACAGCTACCGAAGCGTGGGTGGTCAACCACATCTCTGACTCCATCAGCATCGTGGATCTCACCACGCGGTCGGTGGTGCGCACCTTGACGACGGATGATGAGCCCTTCGATGTCGTCTTTGCTGGTGGGAAAGCCTTCGTCAGCTGTGGCCAACCTGACACGGTCTTGGTGTGGACGGTGGCCAACTTGAATGCCGCGCCTGTGCGCTTGCGCTTGCAGGGCGAAGAGCCGCGTGCGTTGTCCGTCTCGCCAGATGGCACCAACGTGTGGGTGGGCATCTTTGAGTCAGGCAATAGCTCGACCATTCTCGGCGGCGGTAGCACCATGAATGGTGGCTTTCCGCCCAATGTGGTGAGCGATACGCAAAGCCCCTATAACGGTCAAAATCCGCCGCCCAATAGCGGTACGGCCTTTGTGCCGGCGATCAACCCGGTGTTGCCCACGCCTCTGCGTGTGGGGCTCATTGTCAAGAAAAACGGACAAGGCTTGTGGTTGGATGACAATGGGCGCAACTGGACCAATCTTGTCAGCGGTAGCCAAGCCGCTCGCTCGGGTCGCCCTGTGGGTTGGGATCTATTGGACAACGACTTGGCGCGCATTGATGTGGCCACACTGCAGGTGTCGTATGCCACGCGCCTGATGAACCTAGTTATGGCTCAGGCGCCGCACCCGGTGACGGGTGATGTGTGGGCCGTAGGCACGGATGCCACGAACGAAGTGCGCTTTGAGCCCAATCTCAAGGGCAAGTTCGTGCGTGTGCGTTGGGCTCGTGTGGATGACCAAACACTGGCAAGCAGCACAGGGGACCTCAACGCACATCTCGACTACACCACCTCTACCTTGCCGCAAGCGCAGCGTGACCGCGCCGTAGGGGACCCGCGTCACATCGTTTGGAACGCAGCCGGCACCAAAGCCTTTGTTGCGGGGATGGGTTCGAACAATGTGGTGGTCTTGGATGCGGCAGGGGCGCGTTCTGGGCTGGCACCCACGATCGAGGTGCCTGAAGGCCCTACGGGTCTTGTGCTCGACGAGTCGCGTGGCCGTGCGTATGTGCTGTCACGCTTTGCTGGGCGCGTGTCGACGATCAGCCTGACAAGTGAACTTGTCACGCACTCGCTGGCGTACTTTGATCCCTCGCCACAGGCGATCAAGCAAGGACGCAAGCATCTGTACGACACACACCGCACCTCCGGTTTGGGCCAAGTGGCTTGCGCTTCGTGCCATGTGGACGCGCGCATGGATCGTCTTGCGTGGGACCTAGGTGATCCGCAAGGCAACATGGATCCGGTGGCGGGACAGAACCTTGCCGCTGGCATTCCCGGCCTCACCGGTGGGTTCCAAGACTTCCACCCGATGAAGGGCCCGATGACCACACAGACCTTCCAAGACATCATTGGCAAGGAACCGCTGCATTGGCGCGGCGATCGTGACGGTCTCGAACACTTCAATGCGGCCTTCCAAGAGCTGCAAGGTGACGACGCGCAACTGACTGCTGCCGAGATGCAGCAATACGAAGACTTCCTCGCCACCATCCATCTGCCTCCGAATCCCTTTCGCAGCGAAGACAACACGCTGCCCACCAGTCTCACTCTGGCTGGGCACTACACGACGGGGCGCTTTGGACCTGCAGGGCAACCGCTTCCTGTAGGCAATGCCCAACAAGGTCTCGCGGACTACCGCAACTTGCTCTTGGATGGTGGTGGCATTCGCTGTGTGACGTGCCACACCCTGCCCACGGGCTTGGGTACCGACTTTTTGCTGCAAGGCTCGTCGTACCAGCCCTTCCCGGCTGGTCCGAATGGAGAGCGCCACCACGCGTTGGTCTCGGTGGATGGCTCGACCAATGTGAGCATGAAGGTTTCGCAACTGCGGAACCTGTACGACAAGGTGGGCTTTGAGGCGACGCAAGCCATCTCGCGCGCAGGGTTCGGCTACTTGCACGACGGCAGTGTCGACTCCATCGCGCGCTTTGTTTCAGAGCCCGTGTTCAACATGACCAGCAATCAGCAGGTGGCCAATATGGTGGCGTTCATGCTGAGTTTCTCGGGTTCCGACCTGCCCTCTGGTTCGACCACGGGTTTGGTCTTCCCTCCGGGCACGGCAAGTCGCGACACGCATGCGGCGGTGGGTCGTCAAATGACCTTGACAGGTGCGCCTACGGGCTCTGCGGCCACGCAACTGGCTCTATGGTTGTCCCAAGCGGACCAGCAGCGCGTAGGGCTGATCGCCAAGGGACGCCGCAGCGGAGTCATGCGCGGTGTGGTCTACCTTGGTTCCGATTTGTGGGCCGCGGATGCTGCCTTCGAGACCGTGTCGACAGCGCAACTGCATGCAGGCAGCGCCGTAGGTTCCGAAACCACCTTCACCGTTGTGCCGCACGGCACCCAAGTACGACTTGGAGTCGATCGTGATGAAGATGGATGGTACGACGCGGATGAGGCCAATTTGGGCACCGACCCAACCAATGCCGCGGACCATCCAGGCCTTGCGGGCGAGGCGTATTGCTTTGGCGATGGCACGGCAGCTCCGTGTCCTTGCGGCAATCAGAGCCCTGAAGGCACAGGGGGTTGTCTCAACTCCTTGGGCACCGCGGGCCGCATCCAAGCCAGCGGCACTGCCCACATCAGTGCCGACACCTTGTTGCTGTCGGTGACGGGCGTGCCCAACTCATCGGTCCTGTTCTTCCAAGGCACGGCGCTCCAGTCTGGCGGGCAAGGTGCAGCCTTTGGCGATGGCTTGCGCTGCGCCGGCGGCACCATCGTGCGCTTGAAGACGCGTTCCGCGAGCAACGGCACGGCTCAGTACCCGGTTAGCGGCGACTTGCGCATCGCACAGCAAGGCCAAGTCACGAGCGCTGGGGTGCGTACGTACCAAGCCTGGTATCGCAACGCGGCCAACTTCTGCTCGGCTTCTACCTTCAACCTGACGAACGGGTGGCGTACTGTCTGGGCGCCGTGAGCGCCACTCAGCGCCTCGATAGCCTCCAAGCTCTGCGTGCCATCGCTGCTGGCGCGGTGGTGTTGTCGCATCTGTACTTTCACGCCAAGCTGCGCGCGCTACCGGTCGTTCCGCCGCAGTGGTTCGACTACGGCTACTTGGGCGTCGATCTCTTCTTCGTGTTGTCGGGCTGGATCATCGTGCATGTGCATGCCGACGACTTAGGGCATCCCGCGCGCGCAAAGGACTATCTCTGGCGCCGTGTGGCGCGCGTGTGGCCATTGCTGGCGGTGCTGACTACGGGCAAGTTGCTGTCGATGTACTTCGCACCGGGCGTGGTGCCGGCGGAACGCGCCAGCGCCAGCTCGATTGTGACCTCGTACTTGTGCTTGCCGCACCCAGACTGGCCCATCATCAGCGTGGCGTGGACGCTGCGTCATGAGGTGCTGTTCTATGCACTCTTCGCAGTAGCCATTGTGCTGGGCAAGCGCGCCGTGTGGCCCTTGGTGTTGGGTTGGGTGGCCCTCATCGTCGCAGCCTTGAGCGTGCCTCAAGGGCCGTACTTGTTCGAATTCGCCGGCAACGCACTGCACCTGCATTTCCTCTTTGGTTGCGCCGCGGCGTGGTGGCTCCAACGCCGACCGTTGCAGGTGCATGCACACCACCCATCGGGTTGGTCTGTCGCAGGCTTGGTGGTGTTGCTGTTGCTCAGCGCGGCCTTGCACGCACGCTTGGAGCCAACCCCGTGGTCGACCTTGTCGCGCCTACCTCTGGGCGTGGTGACCGCCCTGTTGATCATCGTGCTCGTGCGCCGCGAGCAAGTTATCGGCGCCGCCGTGCCGCGCCTCATCAAGCAATTAGGTGATGCCTCGTACTCGCTGTACTTGTGGCATGGCTTTGTGGTTGGCGGCATGTGCTGGCTGTGGCCTCGCCTGCCAGACGCCGTCCGTACAGCACCGTTCGCCCTGCTTTGGTTGGCCGCTACCTTGTTAGGCGCCTTCCTTAGCTCGTTGCTGTTGCACTACTACATCGAGCGCCCGTTGGTCGCGTGGTTTCAGTCGTGGCGTCCGTCGGCAGCGAAGCGCACACTGCAGGCCTAAGCGATGCACGCCTCGGTATCTCCGTCTTCACCCCGCACATCTCGTCGACCCTGGTGGGCGGCGCTGTACCTGATCCTCGCCAACACGCTGCTGGTCGTGTGTGTGGCCGAGTTGGTTGCGCGCTCCTGCATCTCTACCTCCGACACGCCAGCGTCCAACGAACGCCCAGCATCCTCCAGTGATGTTCCGTATCAACTGCACCCGTCATTCCAGACGGTGTTTCCAGCAGTCGAAGGCATCGCGGATGGGGCCCGCCTCGCGGGTTGGCGCATCGAACCTTCTGCCAAAGCACTGGACACCGAAGCGCAGCGCATTTGGTTCCTAGGCGGCTCGACTACCGCTTCGCTGTATCCCACCTATGTCCGCCGCTTCTTGCTAGGTCATGACATCAACACCACTGCGGTGGTGATGGGCTTTGATTGGCATTGCTCGCTCCACACCTTGCACAAGCTGTGGACCTACGGCGATGAGGTGCGACCTGATCTCGTGGTTGTGTTGGAGGGCATCAATGACTTCTATCGCGGCTTCACCACGCCGGATGTGTCGCTGCCTGTCTATCGCACGGACTATTCGCACTACGCTGGTGGCCTCTATCCGTTCTGGTCACGCGGCACAGCACGAGGAGATGGGCGACCAGTCTTTTATGCGCGACCGTCCGATCGCTATGCACGCTTCGAAGCACCCGAAGCCGGGGTGACAGGACTGGTGCGCGATGTGTGGCGCGGCAGCGCGTTGGTTGCTGCCTTGCGTGGCACAGTCCAACAGCCTGAGGTGGATCTCTCGTCGATGGTGCAAGTGCACATGTCCGACGCGGAGATCTTGCGCTCTCTTCCCGAGTATCGTCGCAATTTGCGCAACATCGCGCAGACTTGCCAAGCCAAGGGCTGGCCGGTGCTGTTGGTGACGATGCCGTGGAGTCTCAAGTCGCAGCGCACTTTCCTTCCGCCGGGCAACTTTTTCACCAACGATGGCCAGCATCATCTCAACGACGCGGGCTTTGCACGCGGGATGAAGGCCTACAACGACGCTGTGCGCGCGTTGGCGAGCGAGTACCGTCTACCGCTGCTCGACTTGGAGAAGTACATCATCAGCCCGGCGTACTTCACGGACGAAGTGCACTTGACCGTAGAAGGTCTGGTCTATGAGGGGCGCTTGGTGGGCGAGCACATTCTCGACACCAAGCTCATTCGCGCGGCGAAGTGACTCCGCGCGCTGCATCCAACTTGCGCACACGCAATTCGGTGCGCAAGCGCTCGGCTTGTGCGCGCAATGCGGAGCCTTCGGGCGCGGCGCTCCATGCCGCGTCTACTTCCGCGAGTGCGTCGTCCAGTCGCCCCGTTTGCGCTAACAGAGTCGCGTAGTCGTGGTGCGCTCCCGCCAGTCCCGGGTCCGCCTCTACAGCCCGTGCGTAGGCCGCTTCTGCTGCTGCCACACGCCGCAGGTCGTGACGCAACAGCTCTGCGTAGGCCCACCACAGCGTCGCGTTGCGTGGTTCGGCACGCAGCAGCTCTTCGTATGCGCCGGCTGCTTCGCTCGCACGCCCTCCTCGCCGTAGCTCGAGTGCACCACGCGCATCCACCGCCGGCGCAGGACTTGGCACGCAACCAACCAGCAGCAGCAACAGCGCGCTGGCTCGGCGTGGTGGGGACCAATACTTCACGGCTTGGCGCGCGGACCATTCCATCCCGAGTAGCCCGCCTCTAGGTTTGTCAGGCTGTCAAATCCTTTGGACGCCAAGAACTCGCAAGCTGCAGCCGAGCGCCCGCCGGAAGCGCAGTACACGATGAGCGCCTTGCCATCGCGCGGAACTTCGCGCCAACGCTCTTCCAGTTGCTCGACAGGAATCACCAGCGCGCCCGGGATCACACCCATGCTTGTCTCCGAAGGGGTGCGCACATCCAGAAAGCGTGCTGTGCCCGCTGCATGCACACTGACCGCTTGCGCCGTGGACATGTCGCCCCACAAGCGGCCCTCCAGCACCATGTCGCGTTGGAGCGCACGCCCTGACGCAAGATCCGCCACTTGCCGGCGCAGCACCTCCAGTTGCGCTTGGTGCTCGTGCGCTGCGTTGTTGGCGCGGCGCGCCAGCTCGTCCCGCAAGCCGCGCACCTCGGCCAGTGCGCTGGCTGCCTTGCCCATGGCCCACACACCCAAACCCACGGCCACCAGCACGCCACCCGCGAGGACCACAAAGTAGAAACTAGCGGTTTCCATGCTGTTTAGCTGCGTGTGTGGAAGATGGCCGTCGAGGCGGTGAAGCCATGCACAAAGTTGCGCCCACCGATGGGGCCAATCTCGCCGAGCGCAAAGAAGCCCGCCACGGGCACATCAGCACCCAGAGCTTGGCGCAGATGGCGAGCATCATGGTTCTCTTCGCCGAACATGCGCTGGCCACGACCATTGCAGGTGAACACCAGCGCACCCGCACTCGCGCGGTCGAAGCGCCGCGCTCCGCGCACACACGCCACGCTGTGCAGAATGTCCTCACCCGCGCTGGCCGCATCGCGCACCAAGAACTGCACGCTCATGCCGTTGCGCAACGATGGATCCGCCACAGCCAATGCGCTGCGCTTCTTGTCGATGCCAATCAAGCCACGCGCCAAGAAGTCGCCACGGCCGAAGACGCTCTTGCGCGCATCCACCGCAAGGCCGAGGAACGGCCCGCGCTGCAGAGCTTCGCGCTCTTCCGGAGGCAGCTGCGCCAGCGTTTCCATCAGCACCTCCATGGCAGGGCGCCCAGACAGCTTGAGCACAAGATTGTCCTCGCAACCTGTCACCACCCACGGCTTGCCGACGGGCTTGCAGCCTTGGCTGACGGCGGCGCTCAGCGCCACCGCACCTTCGACGACCACGCCGATGGCACCCGCAGTGCTGACACCGTTGGCTGTGCACAACAACGCGCGCTCGCTGCCATCTTCCGGCACCGCGAGACCGCCTAGCACCGGCGTATCCGGCAGCTTGTCCTGCAGTGCCTCTATCCAGTCCACCACTGGGAACGAGTAAGGGTCGGCCAGCACAAGGACCCCCGCACGCGCTACATCGCGCACTTCGGGCAAGCCTTCGAAGGCCGTGCTGGCAGGGCCTTCCTCTTGTCCGAGGCGGACCTCGAAGGGACGCACCTCTGTGTCGGGCAAGCACGCCGCCCACAAAGACAAGGCCGGTCCGGCTTCTACTTCGCGATCGCCTCCCACAACCCCGCGAGCACCACAGGCGAGAACCGCCTTGGGCGCCAGCTCGGCGGACAAGCGCAGGCCGATCTCCTCCCGCGGTCCGGCCACGGCGTGCGAGACGAAGGCCACGACGAGGTCGGGCGAGCGTCCGCCCAGCCCTTCGCGCAAGCCTGACGAGGCTTCGCGCCAAGCCGTCTCCCACGACGCCTTGGTCGACCAAGCCGCCGCGAACAGCGGTTCAGCAGTCTTCGGATGTGCACTCACGGTCAGAGGGGGAGCTTCTCGATGTCGCCCAGCTTGCGCCAGCGCACGACGGAGGCAAGGTCGACCTTGAAATCGCGATGCTTCACATCCACACCGTAGGTGGCGGTTTCGCGCACCCACGCTTCAGGATCTGCCCCTGTGGGCGGGTCATAGACATCCGCGTCGTGCAGCAAAGCCTCCAAGCCATGGACTGCGTCAAAGCGTCCGGCGATCACGCGACCGCTGCGGGTCTCAATCACGAGATTGATCCCATGCGGGGCCAGATGTAGCGAAGTCATGGCGGGAGTGTACCCTGCGCGGATCAGGCGGGTGCGGGTCGGGATCGAGGGAGTTACGGCACCGTAGCGGCCAGAGGTGGGCGAGGGCCTGCTAGCTGTCCCTAGACGGGTGGCACGCAAGTTGAGAGCTTGTATCACTCGCGCTCCACGCGGCCGCTGGACCAGAACCAGCCACAGAAAGGTCACCTATGCTGCTCGCCTACGCTCTAACTCTTTTGCTGCAAGCGCCTTACTGCGGAGGAGGCGTGGTGCCTGGGCAGGCGACGAACCAACGCCCGGCGCCTAGCTACACCGGGCCCGGCGATACGGCGACCTCGCCGGCAACACCGGGCGCACGCCCTGGGCCTGGTCCGAGCTCGGGTGCGCCTTCCACGGGGCGGCCGACTGTGTCGGGTTCACAGCCGGGGCCGGCGACGGGTGCGCCCGCTCCTGGGGCGCCGCGCACCGCCACTCTCGCGATGACGAGCGATGACGGCTGGTGGTTGTGGTGGGAGTACAACAAGACCGAGTTCCTGAAGCCCAAGCGCCGGCCGTTGTCGGACTTGGTCCTGTCGCTCGAGGGTGACGAGGCGCTGCGCCAACGCTTGGAGCGCGCGCGCTTGATGTTGACCGGTCTGGGGGAAACGGCGAGCCGCGATGACAGCGCGGTGGTGCGCGCCGCTGCGGTCGTCAGTTTGGGCCGCGTGGGTAGTGAGGCGGCCTTGGATGAGCTGCTGAAGGCACTGCAGGACCCGCACCAAGATGTGCGTCATGCGGCGATCTTGGCTTTAGGTGCGAACGGTACCGAGGCGGCGCAGGCGGCACTGGTGGCGTTGGCGCGTACTGGTCTGTACGGCGAGAAGGGCGAGCGTGTGTCGCCCTACGCGCGTCCCTTGGCTTTGGTGGCGCTTGGCCTTGGCCGGCGCGCCGGCTTTGGCGAGGAAGTGACCGATGTGGCCTTGGATGTGTGCAAGAAGCGCGAGGGTGGGGATCGTGATCATTTGGCATCAGCATTGTTCCTGCACCATGCCCTAGCCCCCGATGCGCGCATCCAGACGCTGGCTCTCGCCATGGCCAAAGATGAGCGCGAGGCCCCAGCTGTACGGTGTCGCGCCATTGAGGCGTTACGCAGTTCGGATGAACCGTTGATCATCGAGGCGCTTGAAAAGCTCTCGGGTGAAGGGCGTTTGGATGTGCGTCGTTCGGCGGCAATGGCCTTGGCTACCTGTGAGGGGATCAAGGCCTTCAGTGCTTTGAATCGCGCCTTGGAGGCCGAAAAGGAGCCGCTGACCCGTGGTCTGATCTTGGCTTCGATGGCGCGCCGTTCCGAGCCCGGCGTGTCGCAGTTGCTGACCGAGTACTTGACCGCGACACAGACCAATCAGCGTGCGTGGGCGGCGTTGGCTTTGGGCATTCACGCGCGTAGCCACGAGGTTGAGGCCGAGCAAGGCGAGCGCGTGCGCGTTGCTTTGCGGGCGTTGCGGGCCAATGAAAAGGACGATTACACCTTGGCGGCGCTTGATCTGGCCGCCGGCTTGGTGCGTGACGATGTGCAACGCGCTGGTGTCATGGAGGCAGCTGCGAAGGGACAATCGCCGCAGCGACGCGCCTATGCGATGACGGCCTTGTCGTTGTACGGGGATGCACAAGCTCTAGATCGTCTGGCTGAGCGTGTCAGCGTCGAGCTCGATCCGTTGGCCTGTGTGATTGGAGCGACTGGCTTGGCGGTGCATGGTCGCCCCAGCGATGCACAGACACTTGCAAGCATGTTGGCGCGCACAGGTGCCAGCGAAGTGCAAGCGCAGGCGGCCGCTGCGTTGGGCTTGCATGGCACGACGGTGTCGCTCGATGCGTTGATGACCGCGTCGATGGACACCAAAGCCGATCGCTCGGTGCGCGCTGCAGCGTTGCAGGGCTTGGGCTTTCTGCTGACGCGGCCGAGTGCCTTGGCCTTCACGGATGTGTCGCGTCAAGCAAACTATACAGTCATGCCGGAGTGGGTTGCTCCGCTGTTTTCCAGCACCCTGTAGGTCATTCAGGCGGGGACGATACGCGTGCCCAGCACCTTGTCCACTGCGGTGGATGAGGTGCGTGCACCTGCAAATACCAGCGCGGTCAAGCAGGCGACACCCGTGCTGGCTGCGAGCACCCAGCCGGTCCACGCATGGCCACCCTGCACAAGCCATGTTGCGGCCACCAAGCCCAACACAGGTAGGCTTCCGCCGAGCACGCACCGTACGGCGCACAACCAGCGCGCTGCAGGGCGGCCACGACGATCACGCAGGCGCAGCCCGAAGATCCAATAGCTCAGGCCACCGCGCGTGACCAGAGCACTGAGCGCTGCGGCCAGTGTCCACAGCAGCAGGCACACGGCGAGCAAGGCTGGCAGCACTGCAGGTTGGTTGAGACGCGCAAGCCCGTCGTTGTCGATGGGATCCAGAGTCGGGTGTGTCGTTTGGAAGCGTTGGTGTGCGCTCCGAATGCGGGCGGGACTGGGGTTGGCTGCCTCTGGATCTCTGGTCTGCCACGCGTCGGTGACTTCGTGGGCTTGTGTACGCAGCGCGTCATCCCAAAAGAGCGCTCGATTCCACGGCGATTGCAGTGCTTCTGCGACCAAGATCTGGCGATCTTCGATTTCGGCGGGCGTCAAGGTGGACGCTTGGTCGCGCAGTTCGCGCACCGCGATTTGGGCTCTCAGTCCCAATGAGCTGCCCGCAGTGAACATCACCGCAAAGCTGCCCGCGATGGCCAGTAGAATGAGGCCCAGCACCGGGATTACCGTCCCCAGCGACAGTTGGAGGACGCGCGCGCGCACACTCGGGCGTTGCGCACCGTTGAGCGCTCGCACGAGGTTGGCGCGTGCGGTGTGGAGTGTGCGTTGCGAGGGTTGTGGCTCCAAGAGCGCTCGCACCGCAGGTTCGGCATGCATCGGCAAGTCGACAGGCAGGTGCTGGTGGGCTTGGTCGCTTAGGTAGATCAAACGCAGAGATGCGCTCAGCGGATCCGCTTGCGTCGGTGTTGCGTGTGAGTCTGCCGGCACGACGGAGGCGTCAAGCACGCGCAAGTTTCCTTGACGGTCTAACCAGAGCCGCTCGGGGCTAAGGGCGGTCGTTTCCGACTCTGCTGCTCCAGCCAGTGTTTCGTCAATCAACTGCAATGCCAACCGTGAGCGTTGGGTCCAATCGCGTTGTGCGAGCCACGGCAATGCGTGCAGCGCAGCGCTGCCGCCAGGTGCTTCATAGACATCGTAGCGATCATCACCTGCGTTGAGCGTGTCCAACCAACGCAGACGCGCTGGGCGTGCTTGACTGCGTCGCTGCGTGCTCAAGTCCGGAGGTGAGTTACGTACCATCCAGACATCGCGCCCGAGCTCGTCATCGCGCGCCTCCAGGATGTGGGGCTGGCCTTGCACACATCCTTGCACCACATACGCGCCTAACAGGGACGGCGCGGCACAGTCCATCACCTCTTGGCGCGGCACTGAGTTGGGGACGGTCCGCAACAGAGGCGGACGAATCTGATCGGTGCGTGTGCGTGACCAGCGTTCATGTCGGCCACGCCAACCATTGTGAGCACGGGCTGGTTGGAAGAGCACAATCCACCACACGAGCTGTGCGACTGCACTAATCAACCAGATGCCGGCGGATTCGAGGCCGCTGAGGCCGCTGATCAATCCGACGAGCGCACTGGGTGCGAAGAACAGCACAGCGCGCGTGTACGCACCGCGATAGGACGGTTGGCGTGTCTGGAAGTCCACCACGCGCGAGCCGACGATCCAGCGTCCCACTGTGAGTCCGCCGGCACCTTCGAGCGTGCCGTAGTACACCAGTGTGGGGCTCAGGCTCAACACGGTTTGGAACGCTAAGGCCCAACGGCTGTTGTCGTCGTACAGCGTCTCGAATAGCCCAGGCATAAGGCGTTCCGTCGATAGGCCTACCAGGATTCCAATCAGGCCCAAGACCGCTTGGTCGACGAGGAACGCGCTGGCGCGACCCGCAAGGTGCTCGGGCGGCGTGTCGCGCTCGACAAAAGGTTCCAGTGCCTGGCGCAGGCTCGTCAGGTCGCGAAAGCGCTTGTCTGGTTCTCTAGACAAAGTGCGCAGGATTACTTTGTCCAAAGCACGCGGCACGCTGCTGCGTACTTCGCTAGGGGCTTGCGGGGTTTCTGAGAAGATGCGCGCCAGCACCTCACCCACATTGTTGCCGGTGTGGGGCGCGCGTCCTGTGAGCAGGGCATACAGCAGCGCGCCCACGGAGTACTGATCGCTGCGTTCGTCGATACCGCGGCCCTTGACCTGTTCGGGCGAGGCGTACAGCGGCGAGCCGATGAACTGGCCTGACTGTGTCAAATTCACATCACGCTCGATGGCGCGCGACAGACCAAAGTCCCCGAGCTTCACGCGCTCTTCAGTGTCGAGAAAGCAGTTGCTGGGCTTGATGTCGCGATGCAACACACCTTGTGCATGTGCAGCCAGCAGTCCATCGATCACATCAATGGTCCAGCGCACGGCTTGGTCGACGCTGATGGGTTCGCCTGCGGCAATCTTGTGCTGCAAGGTGCCGCCATCGACCAACTCCATCGAGATGGCCGGAGCCCCTTCCACGCGGTGCGCACCCAACACGAACACGCAGCGCGGGTCGCTGATGCCCGCCGCCAGACGAGCCTCGCGGCGAAAGCGACGGAAGGCCTCATCCGAAAAGGTGAGCTCCTCCGACAGGATCTTGAGCGCCACCTTGCGTCCCGAGGTGAGTTCGATGGCCTGGTACACCACGCCCATGCCGCCGCGACCGAGCTCGCGCTCCAAGCAGAAGCCATCACTCTCTCGCGGTAGAGGGGGCGGCGTGTCGGTCGGGGAGGCCACTGCTGGAGAATCCTAGCGTCCCACATACGGGCGAGCGCGGGGTGGATTCGAGCCGAGTTGAGAATCTTGAGTCTAGTCCCGCGTATGGAGCGGTGATATCATGGTGATATCACCTAGAAGCCGGAATGGAAGACCGTATGGAAGTCCGCAACCCCTCGATCGAACGACCCTTTCAACCCTTGTCTGGCGGCGCCTTGCTGGTCCTTGATGTGCTGTTGGGCGCGGCGGTCGTTGCCTTGCTCGTGACCGGGGCGCGCGCAGATGCGCCCTTGCTGGCCGTGCTGGCCTTACCCTTCGCCGTCGCTTTCTTCCTAGTGATGAGTGGTTTCTTTGTCGTCGAGCCGAACCTCGGCCGCGCCTTGGTGTTGTTTGGTACCTATCGCGGCACGGTGCGCACTCCGGGCTTCTATTGGACCAATCCCTTCACCAGCAAGAAGAAGATCTCGCTGCGCGCCCACAACTTGGACGGCAAGACGCTCAAGGTGAACGACCTCTTGGGCAATCCGATTGAGATCGCTGCAATCGTTGTGTGGCAGGTGCGCGACTCTGCGCGTGCGCTCTTTGATGTCGAGAATCATGAGCAGTTTGTGGCCACGCAAGCCGAGTCCGCTGTGCGCATGGTGGCGAGCCGTCACCCCTACGATGATGGACAAACAAATGATGTCCAAACGACGCTACGCGGCAGTGCCGACGATGTGGCGCGTGAGTTGGCCGAGGAGTTGAGCACTCGATTGGAGTTGGCTGGTATCGAGGTGCTGGAAGCGCGCCTGTCGCATTTGGCTTACAGTGCAGAGATCGCTGCTGCCATGCTGCAGCGCCAGCAGGCTGGCGCCATCATTGCTGCCCGCCAAATGATCGTGGAAGGCGCAGTAGGCATGGTCGAGCAAGCACTGCACCGTTTGGACGAAAAGGGCATGGTCCAGCTGGATCCCGAGCGCCGCGCTGCGATGGTGGGCAACCTGTTGGTTGTGTTGTGCAGCCAGGCCAGTGCTACCCCCGTGGTGAATACCGGCACGCTGTACAACTAGCCTGTACACCTAAGACTCTCGTCAGGTACACCGCGTGGCAGCCAAGCACGACGACGACAGGGACGATGAACTCAGCAGCGAGCGCAAAGCTCTGCTGCTGCGCTTGTCGCCCCAGTTGCATGCCGAGTTGAAGCGTTGGGCCGATGCGGAGTTTCGCTCGCTGAATGCGCACCTTGAGTTTGTGTTGCGCGAAGCGGTGGCCAAACGGCGCAAGGGCAAAGGTTGAGGAGCACAACACATGAGCAAGCTAACTCGCGAAGAAGCGTGGCAGTTGCTAACGACTTGGACGCAGGGCGAAGGCCTTGTACGGCATGGTCTGGCTGTAGAGGCAGTCATGCGTGCCGCTGCTGTGCGCTATGGTGCGGGGGCGGACGAAGCCGATGCGTGGGGGATCGCAGGTCTGCTGCATGACGCCGATTGGGAGGCGTGGCCGGCCGAGCATCCTCAGCGCATCGTGCACTGGTTGCGTGAGCGCGGGGAAGCCGACCTAGCGCATGCTGTCTCGGCGCACTACACGAAGTGGGGTGTGGCGCATGTGTCTGCGTTAGACAAGGCGCTGCTGGCCTGTGATGAGCTGACGGGATTTGTTGGTGCGTGCTGCCATGTGCGCCAAGGCGGCATTCACACGCTGGAAGTGAAGTCGGTCGTCAAAAAGTTGGACGACTTGCGCTTTGCTGCCAAGGTGGAACGCGAGGAAGTGCGTGCAGGAGCGCAGCTCTTGGGCGTGGAACTGAGCGAGCACATTCAGTTTGTCATCACCGCTTTACGCCCGCACGCAGAGCGCTTGGGCCTGACCGGACGCTACCAATAGCGTTCAAAGTGCAGCGTGCCGGGGACCTTGGCTGTGTCGAGCGTGTATCCACGCAGCACCAACAGGTCGCGCACTTCATCGATCATCGCGGGGTTGCCGCACAACAGCACATGCGCGTGCTGGGGATCGAGAGGCACATCGGAAAGCGCAGGCTCAATCTCCGACCAGCGTGTCAGAGCAACCTGCACGCGTCCGTGCAAGCCTTGCCAGTCAGCGCCAGCGCGCGTGCACAGCGGAATGTAGGTGCAGCCTGCGGCGCGCAACTCGGTGTCGTAGGCGAGATCGCTCGGCTCCCGCACGCCGTGCACGATGACACAACGGCGTGACACACCGGCGTGGCGTGCGGCGCGCAGCATGCTGACGAACGGCGCGATGCCCGTGCCTGTAGCACAGCACACCAACGGCGCGTCGCTGGGCAAGCGCTCCAAGGTGAAGTGCCCTTTGGGCGCATCGTCGCACCACACTCGTGCGCCTACTTGCAGTGGCCAGAGCCGCGGCGTCAGTTGGCCCGTCTCGACTAGGGCCAAGCACAGCTCATAGGCCTCGGTCTCGTGCGGCGCGCTGGCTAACGAGTAGCTGCGCTTGACCAGCCTCACTCGCCCATCAGGGGTGGGCGGCACATCGAGGCGCGGCAGCCCTAGCTGGACGAACTGCCCCGGCAGGAACTGCTGCACATGCCCGCTATCGGGGCGTACATGGATCACGAGGCAGCGCGCATTGACGACGCGTCGGGCCACGATCGTCGCATTGGTCCAGTCAGTGGGTGTGCTCATCGCGTGGCGGCGTAGACTAACGCGCCGATGCCCGCTCCGCTCCAACGGCTTCCGATCGATGAGGCGCTGCCGCAGCTCTTGGCTGCGTTGCACACGCATGCTTGCGTGGTGTTGAGGGCGCCGACCGGAGCAGGCAAGACCACACGCGTGCCCACGGCTGTGTTGGATGCGGGGCTTGCCGGTGCGGGCCAAGTCGTGATGCTGGAACCAAGGCGCGTGGCTGCGCGTGCCGCTGCGCGTCGCATGGCCCAAGAGCGTGGTGGCGAATTGGGCGAGGAGATTGGCTACGCCGTGCGGCTCGATCGCAAGGCTTCGGCGCGCACGCGGGTGTTGGTGGTGACCGAAGGTCTGCTGGTGCGCCGCCTGCAAGACGACCCGTTCTTGGAGGGCATCTCCGTCGTCATCTTCGACGAGTTCCATGAGCGCAACCTCGACACCGACTTGGCGCTGGCCATGGTGCGGCGGATTCAGGGTGAGGTGCGGCCCGACCTCAAAGTAGTGGTGATGTCCGCGACCTTGCAGCCGCACAAGCTCGCTGCTTGGCTTGGCAACGCTGCCGTCGTCGAGAGTGAAGGTCGTTCGTACCACGTGGAGATTGAGTACTCCCCACGCGATGATGAAGGGCCGCTTCCCCCGCAGGTTGCTCAAGGCGTGTCCAAAGCTCTGGACAAAACCGCAGGCGATGTCTTGGCTTTCTTGCCCGGTGTGGGCGAGATCCAACGCACGAAGCACGAGCTGGAAGGCTTGGCACAGCGCAAGGGTGTCTTGCTGTGCGAGCTGTATGGCGATCTCCCGCCCGAGGCACAGGATCGCGCGCTGCGCAAGCAAGCACAGCGCCGTGTCATCTTGGCCACCAATGTGGCGGAAACATCGGTCACGGTGGACGGTGTCACGGCAGTCGTCGACTCTGGCTGGGCTCGCGTGGCGCGGTTTGATCCGGGCGTGGGGCTCGACCGGCTGGAGTTGGAGCGCATCTCGCGTGCGTCGGCGGATCAGCGCGCCGGTCGCGCCGGTCGTACGGCGCCTGGATGGTGCTTGCGCTTGTGGAGTGCCGGCATGCAGCGTTCGCTGCAAGAAGAGACGGAGCCCGAGATCCGACGCGTGGACTTGGCAGGCCCTGTCTTGCAGTTGTTGGACTTCGGCGAACGCGACGTGCGTGCGTTCCCTTGGTACGAAGCACCGCAAGAGACGGCCTTGTCGGCGGCCCATGCCCTGTTGGAAGAGTTGCGTGTCGTGGATGCGGGACACTTGACAGCTTTAGGCAAGGACTTGGCTCGTATGGCGGCGCACCCGCGCTTGGCGCGCTTGGTGTGGGAAGGCGTACGCCGCGGTGTGCTGGCTGAAACAGCTTTGGCTGCAGCGCTCTTGTCCGAACGCGATCCCTTTCCACGGCATGCGCTGCGAGCGCGCTTGAGTGATTCGGATGTCTATGACCGCGTGCGTGCCTTGCAAGCGTGGGATGCAGGTCACGGAGGTGGCTGGCTTGGTTCACCGAACCCTGCGGGTGCTCAAGCCGTGTTGCGTACCGCGGAGTTGCTTGAGCGCGATGTGGCCCGCTTGCGCATCGCGGTGCTCAACGATGAAGACCCGGTCGATGTGGCTTTTGGCCGGGCATTGCTGGCCGCTTGGCCGGATCGCTTGGCCGTGCGTCGGGAAGCTGGCTCGCGTCGCGGCGTCGCTGTCGGTAGGCGCGGTGTGACGCTCGCCGAAGAATCCGGCGTTGTGGATGCCGAACTGTTCTTGTGTGTGGATGTGGATGCGGGACGCCGCGGCGAGCGCGCCGAGGCCGTGGTGCGCCAGGCTTCGCGCGTCGAACGAGAGTGGTTGGATCCCGACCTC
>Ga0079302_1000106_pt1 | contig 19058 bp, 16 predicted proteins | sample Wag4_2014_7_16_FD_75102 | JGI IMG/M metagenome (GOLD analysis project Ga0079302, IMG submission 75102) | Fresh water mixed with fracking chemicals microbial communities from Ohio, USA - Utica-2 Time Series FC 2014_7_16 | ecosystem: Engineered > Industrial production > Chemical products > Input... | reverse complement strand
GATGGCTTGCCACAGATCAAGATTTGGCGCGACCGTTTTCCAGAAAAATATATCCCGCTCTCTCACGCTCGGGCGAGATTGGCAGAGGCTGCCGCTGAGCGAGAGCTCCCCGTTGAGAATCTGCTGACCCCTGAATTAATGCGAAAAATTTGTTGGAACTATGGCGGCAACTCAGCCTCAGTTGGCGACATCGCAACAGATCTCGCATCGTGGGGTGCTCGCCCTTGGCAGATTGAAATCACGTCGCCAATCCTGAGCGCCTGCCTCGATGAGAAAGAGGCTTTACCTGAGCCTGTTGTAGAGGCCGACTCAGATTCGGAGTCAGGCCCTGAAGGTGAAAGCGGCGAAGAAAAAGGCGCGAGCTCATAGCCTTTTTCTTTACTGGCGAGTAACATAAAAGCCTCAGCGTGTGCACCGCTCGCTGGCAAAAAGGAGCTCCCTCGTGTCTGTATCAAATCCCAATCAACACACCGTCGTTCTTGTTGATGCTGTCCGCACCCCTTTCGGAAAAGCAGGAAGTGCATTCAATGGCACACGCGCTGACGATTTGATGGTTCGTGCAATCAGAGGATTGTTAGAGCGCAATCCAAATCTACCTCTCGACCAAATCGATGATGTCTCGATTGCAGCGGCAACACAAACTGGTGATCAAGGTATGAATATTGGGCGCAGCGCCGCATTGCTCGCCGGAATTCCAACTTCAGTTCCCGGATATTCGATTGATCGTTGGTGCGCAGGTGCGCTCACCGCAACTACAACAATTGCAGGCGGAATCGCCATGGGTGCAATCGATATTGGATTAGCCGGCGGTGTTGAACATATGGGCAATCACCCTATGGGCGAGCTCATGGATCCCAATCCTCGTTATTTAGCTGAGCGAATTGTTGATACAGATGCGCTATCTATGGGAGCAACAGCAGAGCGTTTACATGATCGTTTTCCAACAATCACCAAAGAGCGTGCAGATCGTTTCGCACTGAACTCTCAACTTAAAACCGCGAAGGCGTATGAAGAAGGCAAGATTCAACGTGATTTGATTCCTACCGCTGCTCGTTCTGCTGAATTAGGTTGGACAATTATTTCAGCAGATGAAGGACCACGACCTACTACAACTATGGAAGGTCTTGCAGGACTCAAGACACCATTTCGTCCGGGTGGTCGCGTTACTGCGGGAAACTCATCGGGTCTTAACGACGGAGCAACAATCGCTCTCCTGGCAAGTCAAGAGAAAGCGCTAGAGCTTGGGCTTCCCATTAAGGCGAAGATGGTGACATTCGCCTTTGCCGGTGTAGAGCCTGAGGTAATGGGTTACGGTCCTGTTCCATCAACTCTTAAAGCACTCTCTAAAGCTGGTTTAGATATAAAAGATATTGGTGCATTTGAAGTCAACGAAGCATTTGCAGTACAGGTACTAGCATTTCTAGAACATTTTGGGATTGCTGATGACGATCCTCGCGTCAATCCATATGGCGGCGCAATCGCAGTTGGACACCCACTTGCCTCATCCGGAGTTCGCCTGATGATCAACTTGGCTCGTACCTTCGAGGCGGACCCATCTGTGCGATATGGAATTACAACAATGTGTATTGGACTTGGTATGGGTGGCACAGTTATTTGGGAGAACCCACACTTCACAGGAGGATCAAAGTAATGACAACAGCAATCAACCTTCCCGAAGGCGCTCCTGAAGAGGTAGTCACGCTCGCTAAAGTCCGCGATGTTGACCTGATTCCTTTTGGATATAAAGGAACTCTCGCTCTTATCACTCTTGATAACGGTCATGATCACAATCGCCCAAATACCCTTGGACCGCAATCACTTGCCTCACTCGATAGCGCAATCACTGAGGCGCTTTCCCATAATCCCTCTGCAATTGCAGTAACGGGCAAACCATTTATCTTCGCAGCCGGTGCAGATCTTTCGGCACTCTCTTTCCTCAACGATCGCGCACAAGCTCTAGCTATCGGAAAATTAGGTCACGATATCTTCCGTCGACTCGATGAATCAAACGTCCCTACCTTCGCCTTTATCAATGGACTTGCTCTCGGTGGCGGTCTCGAGATTGGACTTCACTGCAAATATCGCACGCTCTCTGCAACTGCATTTACTGGTTTGCCAGAGGTATTCCTGGGCTTGGTACCGGGATGGGGTGGAGCAACTATTCTTCCGAAACTCATTGGTCCCGAAAAAGCTGTTCAAGTAATTATGCTCAATGCTCTCAACAACAACACCATGATGAAAGCAAAAGATGCACTGGGACTCGGTGTTGTAGATGCCGTCTTTGAGCCAGCAGATTTTCTAGAGAAGTCAGTCTCATTTGTCGCGGCGATTCTCTCGGGAAAAACAACTATCGAGCGAAAAGATTTCAGCTCAGATCCTGCTTGGGATAGCGCCCTAGCTACTGGAAAAGCTGCAGCTCTCAAGAAGTTTGGTGGGGCAGATTTAGCAGCACCTCGAACTGCGCTAGAACTTATCGCAGCCGCTAAGACCAATACGCGTGGCCAAGGATTTGATGCTGAAGATCAAGCCTTAGCAGATCTCACAATGTCTGATCCGCTTCGCGCCTCACTTTATGCATTTAATTTAATTCAAAAGAAGAAGAAGAAAGTTGAAGGCGCACCAAAATCTAACCTTGCTCGTAAAGTAAATAAGGTTGGAGTAGTCGGTGCCGGTCTGATGGCTTCACAGCTTGCTCTTCTCCTTGTCCGAAACCTCAAGTGCCCAGTTGTTATGACTGATATTGATCAAGAGCGCGCCGATAAAGGCGTTGCTTGGGTTAAGGGTGAGCTTCAGAAACTTGTAGAGAAGAAGCGTATGAGCGCAGAAGCTGCAGCTCGTCTAGCTGGTCTCGTCTCTGGCTCGGCCGATAAAGCGGTGTATGCGGGATGTGATTTCGTAATCGAAGCCATCTTCGAAGAACTCTCACTCAAGCAAGAGCTCTTTAAGTCACTCGAAGCAATCGTCTCCCCCGAATGCATCTTGGCCACAAATACTTCATCGCTATCTGTGGAGAAGATGAGTATCGGCATGAAGAACCCAGAAAGAGTTGTTGGTTTCCACTTCTTCAATCCAGTTGCAGTGATGCCTTTGCTGGAAATCGCACGGACTTCTCATACCGACGATGCAACAACTGCAACCGCAGTTGAAGTTGGTAAGAACCTGAAAAAGACCATGATTATCTGTAAAGATGCCCCAGGATTTGTCGTCAATCGCCTTCTTACACGCTTTATGGGCGAGATTACAGATGCGGTCGATGAAGGCACTGATCCAGCGGTGGCAGATAACGCGATGCGCTCAATCGGTTTCCCAATGAGTCCGTTCGAACTTCTTGGTCTAGTAGGTCCTGGTGTCGCGCTCCATGTTGCAGAAACATTGCATGAAAATCTTGGTCCGCGCTATCGCATCTCCCCAACAATGCAAGCGATGGTCAAAGAGGGTGTCAAAACTTTCTACATCAAGAGCGATGATGGGACTATCACTGCCAATCCAGCAGCACTTGCATTGATCCATAAGGGAACAACGCCATCTACTGCGCAAGAGGTATCTGCACGCGCTCTACGCGCCTTAGCTGAAGAAGCACGGATGATGCTCGATGAAGGTGTTGTAAAGACACCAGCTGAGATTGATCTCTGTATGTTGATGGGTGCTGGGTGGCCTATGCACCTCGGCGGAATTCTGCCTTACTTAGATCGTATCGGTGTTAGTGAAAAGGTTTCCGGTCAACGTTTTCACGCTCCGGGAATTGCATCGGTATTGAAGTAGAGCTCCACTCAACAATTTCTCGTGCAATTTTTTGAGAGGTGATTCCGAGGTCTTCTAATATCTCGGAACGCTTTGAATGCTCGATAAACTTAAGTGGCACGCCAATGCTATGAATTGCTATCTCTAGTCGGGCATCTCTAAACATCTCAGATAGTGAAGACGCTATACCTGCGTGGCGGATTCCGTCCTCAAGAACAACAACGCTCTTATATCTCTGTGCCATCGTAATCAGCGACTTCGGAAGTGGCTTAATCCAACGTGGATCGACCACGGTTACTCCGACGCCTTCCAGATAAGCCTGTGATGCCGCTTCAACAGCAATAGCGGCCATCGCTCCAACGCTCACAACCAAAACATCAGCGCTCTCGCCACGATACAAAACATCGATTCCGTCGCGAGTTTCAAATGCAGGAATATCTGCTTGAACCGCGCCCTTTGGAAAACGAATGAGTGTTGGCCTATCGCTGATTTTCAGAGCTTCACGCAGGGCCTGTCGCAAACGAGCTCCATCTCGTGGCGCTGCGACTTCGAGAGTAGGCACCATCCCGGTAAGAGCTAAATCCCAAATACCGTGATGAGAAGGTCCATCATCACCGGTTACTCCCGAGCGATCGAGAACAAAAGTTACGCCAGCACCATGCAGGGCAACATCGAGAAGGAGTTGATCGAAAGCACGGTTAAGGAAAGTCGAGTAGACGGCAACAACTGGATGTAACCCGGCAAAGGCAAGTCCCGCTGCGCTGGTGACTGCATGTTGCTCAGCAATACCAACATCAATTGTGCGAGCTGGGAAAGCCTCTTGGAACTTATCAAGTCCAGTTGGACCAAGCATTGCAGCGGTAATCGCAACTATATCTTCACGCTCTTTGCCGATTTCAACAATTTCGGATGCGAAGGTATCGGTCCAAGAAAGTGCGCTCTTATTCTTTGGTAGTCCAGTCTCAGGGTTGACGATTCCTACGGCATGGAATTTCTCTGCTTCATCAGCTATTGCTGGGCTATAGCCGCGACCTTTTTCAGTAATGACATGGACAAGAACTGGCTCACCGAATTCTTTAGCTTGCTCAAGTGCCCTATCCATTGCTGCGATATCGTGTCCATCGATTGGGCCAATATATTTGAGTCCGAGATCTTCAAACATTCCTTGCGGTGCGACAATATCTTTAATCCCTTTTTTCATTCCATGAAGAGTTTCAAAAATCGGAACGCCAACAACAGGAGTCTTCTGAAGAACTTCTTTACCCCAATCAAGGAAGCGTTCATATCCTTGTGTCATACGCAGTGTTGCTAGATGTGTCGCAAGTCCACCGATAGTTGGAGAGTAAGAGCGCTCATTGTCATTAACTACGATGACAAGCTTTCGCTCTCCCGCAGTAGCAATATTATTGAGAGCTTCCCATGACATGCCGCCTGTGAGTGCGCCATCGCCTACAACGACCACCACATGGCGATTGTTCTGACCTGTCATCGCAAAGCCGCGAGAGATTCCATCTCCCCATGAGAGCGCAGTTGAAGCATGAGAGTTTTCAATAACATCGTGTTCTGACTCAGAACGGCTCGGATAACCCGCTAAACCACCGCGTTGACGTAATGAATCGAATTGGTCTGCGCGCCCGGTAACAATCTTATGAACATAGCTTTGATGGCCTGTATCAAAGAGAATTAAATCTCGCGGCGAATCGAAGGTTCTATGGAGTGAGAGCGTGAGTTCTACAACTCCGAGATTGGGACCTAAATGGCCACCAGTACGGGAAACCTTTGCGACAAGAAAATCGCGAATCTCTTGTGAGAGCTCAGCTAGCTGAGTAGCGGTGAGCTTCTTGAGATCCGCAGGGCCGCGGAGTGATTCCAACATGAACGTAGTCTAAGTTACCCGCGCAATTGACGTAGGACGTACTGCATGATTCCGCCGTGGCGATAATAATCTGCCTCACCTGGGGTATCTATGCGGACGATAGCGGTGAATTTCTTCTCTCCAGCTGTGACCTCTACCTCTTTTGGTACGCCTGAGTGATTAAGGGCCGCGATACCTGTCACGGTGAAGCTCTCCTCACCTGTAAGACCTAATGTTTGCGCGCTCTCGCCGTCACGGAATTGCAACGGAAGGACTCCCATTCCGATGAGGTTAGAACGGTGAATACGTTCGAATGATTGAGCAATAACAACACGAACTCCTAAGAGCGCTGTGCCCTTAGCTGCCCAGTCACGTGATGAACCTGATCCGTATTCTTTTCCTGCCAAGATCACTAGTGGAATACCTGCGCTCTGATAACTCACTGAAGCATCATAGATAGTTGATTGTGCGCCACCGTCGAGGAAGTTTCTGGTGTATCCACCTTCTACTCCATCAAGCAAGAGATTCTTGAGACGAATATTTGCAAAAGTTCCACGAATCATTACTTCGTGATTTCCGCGCCTTGAACCATATGAGTTGAAATCTTTACGATCAACGCCATGTGCTTCTAGATATTTTCCGGCAGGTGAATCAGCCTTGATATTTCCAGCTGGAGAAATATGGTCAGTAGTAACCGAATCACCAAGTATTGCTAGAACGCGAGCTCCTGTAATGTCTTGAACAGGTGCTGGTTCAGCTGGCATTCCATCAAAGTATGGAGGCTTGCGGACGTAGGTAGATTGTGGATCCCACTCGAAAGTCTTACCAGTCGGAGTATCGAGTGACTTCCAACGATGATCACCTTCAAAGACACTTGCGTAATCTTTCTTAAACATCTCCGACGAGATTGAAGAATCAATTACATCCTGAATTTCTTGCGCTGATGGCCAGATATCTTCTAGGAGAACAGGGTTGCCATCTTTATCATTGCCGAGAGAATCTTTCTCAAAATCGTGATTCATAGTTCCGGCGATTGCATAAGCGACCACGAGTGGTGGTGAAGCAAGATAGTTCATCTTTACATCCGGGCTGATGCGGCCTTCGAAGTTGCGATTTCCGGAAAGGACTGCAGTTACTGCGAGGTCATGTCCATTAATTTCACGGCTGATTTCAACTGGAAGCGGCCCCGAGTTACCAATACATGTAACGCATCCATAGCCAACTAAATTGAAGCCAAGTTGTTCCATATAAGGCGTTAAGCCTGAGCGATCATAATAATCGGTGACAACTTTAGATCCGGGTGCGAGTGTGGTCTTTACCCAAGGCTTTGACTTCAGGCCTTTCTCGACCGCCTTCTTGGCGAGCAGAGCTGCCCCAATCATTACTGAAGGATTTGAGGTATTGGTGCATGAGGTAATCGATGCAATAACCACGTCGCCATTTTTAATTGTTGTCTTATTATCGCCAACAGTTACTGGGTACGCCTCTTTGCCAGTCTTTTCTGAGAAGTAAGAAGGGAGAATCTCTGAGAACTTACTCTTTGATTCGGTAAGTGAGATGCGATCTTGCGGACGTTTAGGACCTGCAATAGATGAAACAACTGTTGAGAGATCAAGTTCGATATGTTCGGAGTAGCGAGGAGTTGCACTTGGATCGAACCACATTCCTTGCGCCTTTGTATATGCCTCAACTAGGGCAACTTGTTCTTCGCTTCGTCCAGTTAAACGCAAATAACGAAGAGTCTCTTCATCAATCGGGAAGATTGCGCAGGTCGATCCGTATTCAGGTGACATATTTCCAATTGTTACTCGGTTCGCCATCGGTACAGCGCTAACACCCGGTCCATAAAATTCTACAAACTTGCCAACCACTCCGTGCTTACGAAGCATCTCAGTGATTACAAGTGCCATATCGGTTGCAGTAGTTCCGACAGGAAGAGCGCCGCTGAGCTTGAATCCAACAACACGTGGAATCAGCATAGAGACAGGCTGGCCAAGTAGAGCAGCCTCAGCTTCGATTCCGCCAACTCCCCAACCAAGTACACCCAGTCCGTTGACCATAGTTGTATGTGAATCGGTACCAACGACAGTATCAGGATAAGCACGCAGTGTTCCGTTAACTGTTCTGGTCATTACGACTCGAGCAAGGTATTCAATGTTTACTTGGTGAACGATTCCGGTTCCGGGTGGAACAACTTTAAACTCATCAAATGCGCCCTGTCCCCATCGCAAGAAACGGTAACGCTCACGATTTCGTTCATAATCAATATCTGTATTCTTCTCGAAGGCATCTTTTGTGCCATAGACATCGGCAATAACAGAGTGATCGATAACCAACTCTGCTGGAGCAAGTGGGTTAACCTTTGATGGGTCGCCACCAAGATCGACAATCGCTTCGCGCATAGTCGCGAGATCTACGATACAAGGGACGCCGGTGAAATCCTGCATGACTACGCGAGCCGGAGTAAATTGAATCTCGGTATCCGGTTCAATCTTTGGATCCCACAGTGCGAGGGCCTTAATGTGATCAACGGTGATATTTGCGCCATCTTCTGTGCGCAAGAGATTTTCAAGGAGAATCTTGAGTGAGAATGGCAGATCGCTCGATCCCTCAATCTGTGAGATATCAAAAATCTCATACTCGCTGCCGAGTACAGATAGTTTCTTCGCAGAGCTAAGGGAATTTTTACTCATCACAGACTCACCTTCATAAAAGTATCTTGACGTCGAGATACTTTTATGAGGATACCGTATCGGCGGTGTAGTGCGCAATAGATTCAATATGGTGAGTCATCGGAAAGAGATCAAAGGCACGTATTGATTGCAAGTGGTATCCGCAATCCCTGAGATAGCCCGCATCTCGAGCCAACGCAGCGGGGTCACATGCAATATAAACAATTGAACGAGGTGCCATATCTGCAATTGAAGCAAGGATTGATTGCCCCGCACCTGTCCGGGGAGGATCAAGCAAGACAACATCTGCTGATTCAAATTGAGAGATAACGCGAGCCACATCTCCTCTATGGACAGAGACGTTGCCGTAATCCCTAAAATTTTGTTGTGCATCACGAGTTGCAGTTGGACTGGCCTCAACCAAATCTATTCGTCCGGTTGAGCCAATTTCTCCAAGTAGTGCCTTTGCAAAGAGTCCGACTCCCCCATACAAATCAAGAATGTGATCACCTTCGCGGACTTGGGCATAAGCACGAACTGCATTTACTAAAGTTGCGGGAGCGTTGATATTGCTCTGCCAGAAAGATCCTTGGCTCACTTGGTACTTTAAAGTCTCAGAAGATGTCATCACTTCATAATGCAAAGCTGTCTTACCTTCGATGATTTCTACCGGCGGATTCTTCTCTAGGCGATTGCTGCGCACAGGCGAGATAGCAATTGTTCGCTCTCCGCGAGTGGAGAGCGCAACCTCTACTCGAGAATTAGCACTAATCGATTCTTTCGCAATCGATTGGAAATCAATCTCTGGAATCAGTACAGGGCAATGTGATATCGGAATCACCTTATTTGAGCGAGTCTCTTTAAATCCTAAATCGCCTTGGTGATTTGTTGTAGCTGCAAATCTTGAGCGCCAGTGCAAAGGAGAGGATACTTCTTCAACTTCAACGTTTATCTCCATATTTGCAATACGCGCAAATTGCTCTGCAATGACCTCTGATTTAAGTTGGCGTTGGTGCGCGTAATCAATATGTTGAAAATCGCATCCCCCGCATCCTCCCGGATGGGCATACTGACAAGGCGCTTGGACTCGGTGCTTGCTTGCTTCGATAACTGCCTTTATCTCTGCTCGAAAGAAGGATTTTTCAGCCTCTGTTATCTCCACCTCGACAATCTCACCCGGTATTGCATGGCGAATGAAGATCACAGCCCCTTCATGGCGGGCAATAAAGTGTCCGCCATGGGCAGCCTTCTCAATCTCGACGGTGCATATTTCACCGATTCTTAATGATTTTTTACTGGAATCGGTCATGGAGCTAAGAGTAAGGGGGTAAGTTATCCCTATGCACGTTGTCATCATGGGTTGCGGTCGCGTCGGCTCGCTTCTGGCTCTCGAACTTGAATCAAATGGCCATACAGTTGCTGTTATTGACCAAACAAAAGAGGCTTTTCGCAGATTGGGTCCTGACTTTAAGGGCCGAACCGTGACTGGTGTTGGTTTCGATCGCGATACCTTGCTTGAGGCTGGAATAGAAGGCGCTGAAGCATTCGCAGCTGTCAGTAACGGAGATAACTCAAATATTTTGGCCGCCCGCGTCGCTCGCGAAAGTTTTGGCGTAACCAATGTTGTTGCTCGTATCTATGATCCAGGTCGCGCTGAAATCTACCAGCGCTTAGGAATTCCAACTGTGGCAACGGTGCTCTGGGCGGCAGATCAGATTCTGCGACGCCTAACTCCCGAAGGTTCTCGCTCTGAGTGGCGTGATGCTAGCGGAACTGTTCAATTAGCTGAAGTTCATCCTCATATTGATTGGTTCGGACTTCCTGTCAAAGAAATCGAGAAGGCTGCAAAGTTAAGAGTTGCATTCCTGACTCGCCTAGGTGAAGGACTAATCCCCGATGATGGAACCGTTCTTCAAGATGGAGATTTGATACACGTGATGTTACGTGATGATGAGCTTGCCAATGTTGAAGAAATCCTAAGAAAATCTCCGGAGGCATAAGGAATGCGTATTGCTATTGCAGGTGCCGGAAATGTAGGACGCGCTATCGCTCGCGAACTTCTCGATAATGGACATCAAGTCTTGCTTATCGATCGTGACCCTAAGGCTCTCAAGCTCGAATCTGTTCCAGATGCTGAGTGGTTAATGGCTGATGCATGTGAAATTACATCACTTGATAAAGCGAGTTTGAGTGAGTGCCAAGTACTTGTTGCTGCCACTGGAGATGACAAGGTAAATCTTGTTGCATCGCTATTGGGCAAAACCGAGTACGGAGTTCCACGTGTTGTAGCTCGAGTTAACCATCCAAAGAATGAGTGGCTCTTCGATGACTCTTGGGGAGTTGATGTTGCTGTTTCTACCCCACGAATTATTGCGGCCCTTGTAGAAGAAGCAGTAAGCGTCGGAGATGTTGTTCGCCTTTTTTCTTTCCGAAGAGGACAGGCCAATCTCGTTGAACTTACTCTTCCGGATACCTCTATCTGCATTGGTAAGACTGTTCATGAGGTTCAACTACCTGATGATGCCTCACTCGCTGCAATTGTCAGAGATGGCCGTGTACTAACACCGGCTGCGACCGATGTTTTTGTAGCTGGCGATGAGCTTCTCTTCGTTGCTTCTGCAGTCGCTGAAGATCAAATAAAAGATTGCTTTATTGCGCGCACTTAATTAGGCACATTTTTGGTAGTCGGAACCGACTTCAAAATCATCCAGGTTCCGTACCCTGTTGCAAGGAACAATGGATAGCCCATCAGCAGATTGACAGTGCCGAGCAAATTTAGCTGATCTGAAAGATAAAGAGGCAGTTGTACGGCTAGACGAATAAAGAACATTCCAACCCAGAGCCATCCAGCGAGAATATAAGCAGCCTTTCGCGCAGGGTCTTTTCGCCAGCGAAGATCTTCGCCCAGAATCGGTCCTAGAACTAATCCAAGAATCGGCCACCCTGCCAAATTGGCAATCAGATAAACGGTTCCGTAACCCAAGTTTGTGAGCAGCTTTGGAATAAATGCATCGATGGCATTACCCGTGCGATTGGCAAACCAAGCCGAGATAAGAACGCCGATAAGCCCACCAAGTGAGTGTTGCAAAGTCTCACGCTTTAACAAGCGAACTATTGTCAGTATCGCTGAGATTGCTAGTGAAGCAATCAAGGCGGTTCGAAGCTCTTTTGTAATGTTAAAGGTGAGCAGAAAAATTACTGTAGGGATTCCGGTATCAATCAGGCCTCTCTTGCCACCGAAGGCGGCCATGACCTTCTCTTTATCATCGGGTTCGGTATTTTCTGGACCAATATTCTCTGGAGTTGAACCATTAGTACTCATCATGCGCGCCCCGTTGAACCAAAGCCACCGTCACCACGGGCTGAACCTGGAAGATTGCTTACCTCAATAAACTCCGCATGTTCAACTTTTTGGAAAACAAGTTGTGCAATTCGATCGCCACGTTTAAAAGTGACCGATTGTGTGGGGTCATGGTTGATCATTATGCACTGGAGCTCCCCACGAAATGCTGCATCAACAGTTCCCGGAGCATTGACCATAGTGACGCCGTGTTTGATTGCCAAACCAGAACGTGGATGTACTAGTGCAACATATCCATCAGGAATTGCTATAGCGATTCCTGTCGGTACTAATGCCCGCTCACCCGGTGCGAGAGTGATATCAATTCTTGAGTAGATATCTGCGCCGGCATCTCCACCTTTGGCGTAACGCGGCAGTGGCAGTTCGGGGTCTAATCGAGTAATCAATACCTGTAGAGCGCTCATGGATTGATGTTAAATTCTGGATCGACGAAGGCTAAAAGTTCGGGCTTCTCTCGCAGGGCTGCAATGTATTCAGCCGGTGCGTTTTCAAGGAAGTGTTTCATAGGAACAATCACAAAGAGTGAGGCGGCGCGCACTGCGATTTCACCATCTGGGCCATCGAGTCGACCAATCGCTTCAGAATAAACCTTTCGGCCAACCTGACCGGTAATTGATGCAGAGATGTAAAGAACAGTGCCCATAGGAACGGGACGTAAGAAATCTGTTTCGAGCCGAGCTGTAACAGCCGGTGCGCGCAGTAACCACATTAACTTTCCGAGGGCTTCATCAAAGGCAAGTGAAAGCAACCCACCGTGGGCTAATCCTGGAGCGCCCTGGTGATTTTCTGTCACTGTAAATTGCGCCGTAATATCGAGTCCTTCTCCTACCGTGGCTACCAGATGCAGACCAGTGGGATGGAGCTCACCACATCCAAAGCAATGTTTAAAGTGCGATGGAATCACCGCGCCAGTTGCCGGTGATTTGGGATGACGCGCTGGAATGAGCGCTCCCGCAGGAGGTGTAGTACTTGCTACTCGACTCATACTCGTACTTTACTTCATATCCGCTCATGTAACGCGCTTTGTAACACGTGAGCTAATCTTGGCGCATGCCTACTGCTGCCTTTCGCGAGGTAATTCGCCCTCCTCTTTGGCTTATCGGCTTCCTTTATTTCATGCTCTTCTCACTTGTGATTGCGATCTGGGCTGCGTTCGACAACCGAATTGCAATTATCTCGGCTCTCGTAGCTCTTCTGGTTGGGCTTTTAATTATTTATAAAGCGAGAGAAGAAATTTCTTTCGATGGCAAAGAGCTAAAGGTGGGCAGGGCGCATATTGAATCTCAGTATTGTGGCAATGTAACAGTACTTGATCGAAAAGAATTTCTTAATGCACGGACCCGCGGAGTAGATCCTGCCGCCCATCTCGCACTTTTGTTCTGGGTTTCAGAGGGTGTAAAAATTGAAATCAATGATTCGCGTGACCCAACTCCATATTGGCTTTTCTCTACACGTAGAGGAAAAGATTTAAAGCAGGCACTCGCACGATAGCGAGATTTTCTCTCTTTATGCGCAATCTTTGCAGATTGCTTTTGCGCCCTCGCCTTTAGCAAGCTGAGTCATGTGATGGATTAGGTAACAACGCGAGCAAGTAAATTCATCAACTTGTCTAGGAACAACGCGAACTGCTAATTGCTCACCTGATAAATCAGCACCAGGGAGCTCAAGATTTTCAGCAGCCTCGGCTTCATCGACATCGATCTGACCGGATTGTGCATCAGAGCGTTGCGCTTTGAGTTCTTCGAGAGACTCCTCGTGTAATTCCTCATCGGTCTTACGGGGTGTGTCGTAATCTGTTGCCACTGATCTCACCTCACCTTCATCGATATTCGGCAGGAAACTCCCGCGGGCGAATAGTCGCGCATAAAGTCACGATTTGAGGGGTATAACGCTCGGCGTGTCGGGTTTATTCCCTCAGCGAGACTTATTTGCGGCTACGGCAATAGCTATCGCATCTGCCAGCGAACCATCCACAAATCCCTTGATATGTGTTCCTTCAGCCAAGTGTTCTTCAAGATGAATCTCGCCACTTTCGTGAATGGCATGGACCAGATCGCCTCGCTCGTAAGGAATTATTGAATCAATTTCTACCCCGGGATGCGGAAGAGATTTCTCAAGTGCATGAACCAACCCTTCGATTCCGAAACCGCTCTTTACAGAGATAGCAAAACTATTTGGTTCGCGTCGCAGAAGTTCCATAATGACTTCCGGTGCTGCGATATCTGCCTTATTGATTGCAACAATCTCTGGGAGCTCTCCCCCGCCAATTTCTGCAATTACTTCGCGAACAGCACGTAACTGCTCAAATGGGTCGGCATGAGATCCATCAACAACGTGAATAATGAGATCAGCACCGGATACCTCTTCGAGAGTTGATTTAAATGCATCAATGAGCTGATGTGGGAGGTGACGAACAAAACCGACCGTATCAGAGAGCGTGTAAACGCGACCATCTGCTGTTGTGGACTTTCGCACAGTTGGATCGAGAGTTGCAAAGAGAGCATTCTCAACGAGAACCCCTGCCCCTGTCAGCGCATTGAGAAGCGAAGATTTTCCGGCATTTGTGTATCCTGCGATTGCAACTGATGGAATGTTATTACGTCTGCGTTCCTGTCTTTTTGTATCGCGTGCAACCTTCATCTCTCCGATTTCACGCCGAAGTTTTGCCATCTTGTCTCGGATACGTCTGCGATCTGTTTCAATCTTTGTCTCACCTGGACCACGACCACCAATACCTGCACCGCCTGCTGCACGACCACCCACCTGCCGAGAGAGTGAATCACCCCAACCACGTAGACGAGGCAAGAGGTAGGCAATCTGTGCCAACTCAACTTGCGCTTTACCTTCGCGACTCTTGGCATGTTGCGCAAAAATATCGAGAATGAGTGCGGTTCGATCTACAACCTTTACCTTTAACTTATCTTCTAGAGTGCGCAATTGAGATGGAGAGAGCTCACCGTCGCAAATAACTGTGTCAGCACCAGTTGCTTTGACGATATCGCGAAGTTCAATTAACTTTCCAGAACCAATATATGTCGATGGATCTGGTTTATCTCGTCTCTGAATGAGTCCATCAAGTACTTCTGAACCAGCTGTCTCGGCAAGTGCCTTCAACTCTGCCAGAGAGTTTTCTGCCATCTCGGCGCTACCTTCAGTCCACACTCCGACTAGTACGACTCTCTCTAGCTGTAATTGACGATACTCGGCTTCAGAAATATCTTGAAGCTCAGTTGAGAATCCCCTAACGCGGCGCAGGGCATGTCGATCAGAGAGATCTTGCTGGGAATCAACTTCATCTACTTCATCGGCGTCAAAGTCAGCTGCAGCCCGAGCGCTTTCCCTTAATAAATCTTCAAATAATTTATCGTAGCCGTCTTCGCTGGTACTCATTTACTTCTCACTTACAAAATAGATAGTGACATCAAGATCTTTGATAAGTAAGGCGGGGCCAGTCAGAGTTGCATTCGAGTGCGGGTCAATATCTACAACGAGGCGACCACCAGGTGGATAAATAACCCAGCGCGCAGGTAAGGACTCTCGAGATTGCATGGTTGCAGCTAATGCGACTGCGCAGGTTCCGGTACCGCACGAACGAGTTTCTCCGCTACCGCGCTCATGTACCCGCATCTTCGCCTCATGGCCCGGAAGGATCTGCACGAACTCGACATTAACTCCATCAGGGTAAGAATCAGCAGGTGCAACTGTCGGTGCGCTCTCAAGAGAGCCGAGAGTTGATAAATCTTCGGTGAACACAACGGCATGTGGATTACCAACGTTGATGTTAAATCCTGAATAGGTAGCGCCATTAACTGTGGCAGAGACTTCCTCATTTTCATCATAAATCTTGCCCATATTGACCGAGATATCATCGACTAAAGGAACCCTTAAATGCTTGAGTCCATCTCGAGTATCAATAGCAAAAATACCTTCGGGCTGATGACCTCTCTCCACGAGATAGCGAGCCATAACTCGGATTCCGTTTCCGCACATCTCAGCAATTGAACCATCGGCATTCCGGTAATCCATAAACCAGCGCTTATCTTGGCGCACGATTCGAATGACACCATCTGCTCCGATGCCGCTGGTGCGGTTACACAGTGCTGCAACAATCAACGGAGAGATTTCAAGAGAATCATCTGGATCGAAGAAGATTACGAAATCGTTCTCGGTACCGTGGCCGTAAGTGGCGGTGATTGGCTGATTCATATAGTTATGAGTTTATACGCTCGAGCACTTTTTGGAGATGTGGCTGATCTTCGGTCAACCATGTAATGCGCGAATCACGCTTGAACCAGGTCTCTTGGCGGCGTACATATTGACGTGTTGCAGTGACCGTTGACTCTCGAGCTTCTGCTTCAGCAATTTCGCCGTTGAGAAGCGAAATGATCTGTGAGTAACCAATCGCTTTCTGTGCAGTGGCCCCCTCGAGCAATCCTTGACCTAGAAGTTTTTTTACCTCTGACACGAAGCCGAGTTCCCACATCTTATCCACACGACTTTGAATGCGTGGCGCCAAGGCTTCTCGAGAGACCTCTAAACCAATATGGATTGCATCGGGGTATCTACTACTTACATCTTCTGGCAAATTAGCTGAATAAGGTTTGCCAGTGGCTTCTATCACTTCAAGTGCACGAATCACTCTTCTTATATTTGCAGAATCTATTGTTGCTGCCGCTTCAGGATCTACCTCTTTTAAACGTGCAAATAAGGCGGCGGCTCCAAATGATTCGGCATCTGATTCTAACCTTGCCCTGATTGCAGGATCGGTATCAGGAAAATTCATCTCATCGACAATTGATTTAATGTAAAGCCCAGTGCCGCCCACAATGATTGCGGGATAGCCTCTCCCCCAGATTTCAGAGATTTTATGTCGAGCCATCTCTTGATATGCAGCGACCGACGCCGTTTGAGATACTTCCAGAATATCTAGGAGATGATGTGGTACTCCCTGGCGTTCCTCAAGACTTACTTTTGCAGTACCGATATCCATGCCTCGGTAGAGCTGCATTGAGTCTGCATTGATGATTTCTGCGCCGATTTCAAGAGCTACTTTGATCGCTAAAGAACTTTTTCCTGTGGCAGTGGCTCCACAAATAATAATGAGAGGCGCAGACATTACGCTGGCTTTACTTGAGGCATTCCGAGCATGGTTGGTGCTGGTCCACTTGAAAGAGGAGTTGAGACAGAGTTTATTGCGGCCACTCGTGCAGCAAACGCATCGCCTCCTCTGGATGGAATTAAGAGTTTAGAACGGCCCAATAGGTAGTGAGCCGAAGCTTCCTCAATCTCCACATCAACAAAATCTCCCGGACGAACGCCTTCTGGTGAATCAAAGTGAACCAATCTGAAATCCTCTGATCGCCCAGTTATTCGTCCTCGATCATTGTCGCGACGACCTTCGACTTCATTTACAAGAACACGATGAGTCGTGCCAACTGCTTCACTATTTACCGAGAGCGAAATTGCCTGCAAGTGTTCATGGAGTCGGGTATATCGTTCACCAACAACTGCTTCATCAACCTGATTGGGCATGACGCCTGCTGGAGTACCAGGGCGAATCGAATATTTATAGGTGTAAGCCGCAGCAAATCTCGCTTTGGTAGCGATATCCATCGTCCCCAGAAAATCTTCTTCGCTCTCTCCAGGGAATCCGACGATGATGTCTGTCGTAATCATCGCCTTTGGGAGAGCGGTACGGACTCGATCAAGAATTCCCAGATACTTATCTGTTCGATATGAGCGACGCATAGATGCAAGGATCGAATCAGAACCCGATTGCAATGGCATATGAAGATGTGGCATCACATTCTCGGTCTCGGCCATTGCTTCAATAACATCATCGGTGAAGTCGCGAGGATGTGGAGACATAAATCGGACGCGCTCTAGGCCATCTACCTTGCCCATCTCTCTCAGTAATTTGGCGAAGGCTTCCTTATCTCCAAATTCAACACCATATGCATTTACATTCTGGCCGAGCAGAGTGATTTCAATGACGCCCTGGTCTACTAAAGCTCTGACTTCAGCCAAGATATCTGCCTGTGAGCGATCCTTTTCGGCGCCTCGTAGAGCTGGAACTATGCAGAAGGTGCAGGTGTTGTTGCACCCGACTGAGATTGATACCCATGACGTAAAGGCTGAGAAACGTCTCGCGGGAAGTGTGGATGGGAAATGCTCAAGAGCCTCAAGAATTTCAATCTGTGACTCTTCTTCGATTCGTGCTCGCTCAAGCAAGATAGGTAGTGAACCAACGTTATGGGTTCCAAAAACTACATCAACATAAGGAGCTTTTTTGAGAATAGTTCCTTGGTCTTTCTGCGCAAGACAACCACCTACCGCAATCTGCATTTTAGGATTTGCTTTCTTGATTGGCGCAAGAAAACTCAAATTTCCATAGAGCTTGTTATCGGCATTCTCGCGGACCGCGCAGGTATTAAAAACAACAATGTCGGCTTGTTCTCCTGGATTCACCGGAACATGTCCTGCCGCGTCGAGTAAACCCGCAATGCGCTCAGAATCATGGACATTCATCTGACATCCATAAGTCTCAACAAGATAGGTGCGTGACATGGGGGCTAGTCTACTAATGGAAAAGAGTTAGAGAATCTGCGCAGAATTAGGCACGTGCGATGCGAATGGGTTCAATTCCACGCGCAATTTGCCGTTCAAAGTGGATTTCTCGCTTATCGTTAAAAGTTGCTGCTTCTTTGCCAACCTTTTCTAAGAAGATAGCGAGTTCATCACGCGCTGCAAGACCTATCGCTCCGAAGTCATTTCGCTCGAAAATTTTCCATGCTCGTAAGACTGGCCAAACAACCTCATCGACGTGCTGGGAGAGATCGTAAATTCCGGCAAGGGCAATCTGCACTGCCTTTCGTCCAAAGCCCGGCATATTGGCCCCTGGCATTTCAAAGTTAGTGACAACATCAGTAATCGCGCGCATTGCGGCATCTGGTTCGAGTTCGAGAGCTGCCGAGATTGTGTTGCGATAGAAGAGCATATGAAGGTTCTCATCGAGAGCAATTCTCTGCATCATCGACTCGACCATATCGTCACTAGCAATTTTTCCAGTGTTGCGATGAGAAATGCGAGTAGCTAGTTCTTGGAAAGTTACGTAGGCGATCGTGTGCAACATATCGTTGGGGTAAGGCGTCTGATAACCCAGAGACATATGGGCCATGCGAAGATCTTCGAGTTCATAAGGATCAACCGAACGAGCAACCATCAGATAGTCGCGGATAACGATTGAGTGGCGGCCTTCTTCTGCTGTCCAACGATCAATCCAAGTACCCCATGCGCCATCGCGTCCCATGGAGATTGCAATCTCAGTGTGATAACTCGGCAAGTTATCTTCTGTCATGAGATTGAGTACGAGTGAATCTTGCGCGATAGTTGTCAGCTTTGAGTCTTTTGCATCCCATGGATCTCCATT
>Ga0079302_1000102_pt1 | contig 19363 bp, 19 predicted proteins | sample Wag4_2014_7_16_FD_75102 | JGI IMG/M metagenome (GOLD analysis project Ga0079302, IMG submission 75102) | Fresh water mixed with fracking chemicals microbial communities from Ohio, USA - Utica-2 Time Series FC 2014_7_16 | ecosystem: Engineered > Industrial production > Chemical products > Input... | reverse complement strand
GCAGGCGAACGGATTGCCTCCAAAGGTGCTGGCGTGATCGCCGGGGCGGAAATGATCGAACTGTCGTTTCACCGCCAGTGCCCCGATCGGGATGCCGCCGCCCAGCCCCTTGGCCAGGGTGAAGGCATCCGGTTCCACGCCCAGCCGCTCGTAGCCCCACCAGGCGCCGCTGCGCCCCACCCCGATCTGCACCTCATCAAAGATCAGCAGGATCCCCCGCTCATCGCAGCACTGGCGAACCCGGTGGAAAAAGGCCTGATCGCCGGGATGCACCCCGCCCTCCCCCTGCAGGGGCTCGAGCAGCACCGCCGCCACCCGCGGACCCTGCGCTTCGCAGCGGGCCAGCAGGGCCTCAAAAGCGGCAGCATCGTTGTAAGGGAAATAGCGGAAGCCCTGCACCATCGGCTCGAAGCCCTGGTGGTATTTCGGCTGACCGGTGGCGGTCACGGCCGCCAGGGTGCGGCCGTGGAAGCTGGCCTCAGCCGTGAGAATCAGGGGGGCGGCGTCACCGCTGATGCCCCGCACCTGATGGCCGTGCTTGCGGGCCAGCTTGATGGCCGCCTCGTTGGCCTCGGCCCCGGAATTGCAGAAGAACACCCGGTCGAAGCAACTGCGGGCAGTGATCGCCGCGGCCAGTTGCTGCTGTTCCGGAATCACGTACAGGTTGGAAACGTGCTGGAGCCGGGCGAGCTGGCGGCTGAGGGCTCGTCGCAGTCGGCGATCGCTGTGCCCAAGGGTGCAGACCGCAATGCCGGCGACACAGTCGAGATACCGCCTGCCCTGGCTGTCCCAGAGCCAGACGCCCTGCCCCCGCACCAGCTCGAGCGGGAATCGGGCGTAAGTGTCCATCACCGGATTGACCGGTTCAGGCTCAGGGGAGATGGGAGCGGTGGGACTCGAACCCACATGCCCGAAGGCGCTCGATTTTGAGTCGAGTCCGTCTACCAATTCCGGCACGCTCCCGATCGAGAGAGCTTAAGCGGCGAGGCTCAGCTGGGGGTCGGCCGGATCAGCGCCCTCAGCGACCGGCAGCACCCGTTCCATGCGAGCGCCGACAGCGTTGAGCTTGTGCTCGAGGCCGGCATAGCCGCGGTCGAGGTATTCGAGTCCATACACGTCGGTGCAGCCATCAGCGGCAAGGCCCGCCAGCACCATGGCGGCGGAAGCGCGCAGGTCGGTGCCCTTGACCGGGGCGGCGCTGAGTCGGGCCACCCCCTCCACCACGGCAGTGTTGCCCTGGGTTCGGATCGAGGCCCCCATGCGCTGCAGTTCTGCCACGTGCTGCAAGCGGTTCTCGAAGATCGTTTCACTCACCATGCTGGTGCCCTCCGCGGTGGCCAGGAGGGTCATGAATGGGGCTTGAAGATCCGTGGGAAAGCCAGGGAAGGGCATGGTGCGCAGGTCCACGGCCCGGATGCGGCCAGGGGTGAGGATGAGACCGTCGCCATCGCGCTCGATCACACATCCGGCCTCTTCGAGCTTGGTGAGAACCGCCTCCAGATGCTCGGGAATCACCGGGGCGACCCGCAGAGCCGACCGGGTGATGGCCGCGGCAAGCAGAAAGGTGCCAGCCTCGATCCGATCAGGAATCACCGCGTAGTCGGCGCCATGGAGACGCTCCACACCGGCAATGGTGATGGTGGGGCTGCCGGCGCCCTGGATCCGGGCCCCCATAGCGGTGAGCAGATCGGCCAGATCGACCACCTCAGGCTCCCGGGCGGCGTTTTCGATCACGGTCTCGCCATCGGCCAGGGCCGCCGCCATCATCAGAGTTTCCGTGGCGCCGACGCTGGGGCAATCCAGCAGGATCCGGGCGCCGCTCAGACGCTTGCCCTGGCCAGGAACCACAGCGGTGACGATCCCGTGCTCGATCGTGACCTGGGCACCCATCGCCTTGAGTCCGCGGACATGCTCCACCACGGGACGGGTGCCGATCTGGCACCCACCTGGCAGGGGCACCTTGGCCATACCCATGCGGGCCAGCAGGGGGCCGATGCAGAAGAAGCTGGCCCGCAGGCTGTTCACCAGCTCATAGGGGGCCGTGGAACTGTTGATGCCGGACCCGTCGAGCTCCAGCGTGTCGTGATGCCGCTGCACTTTGCCGCCGAGGCTTTCCAGCATTCCGGACATCCCGATGATGTCGGTCAGGGGAGGCACATTGCGCAGCCGGATCTGATCGCGGGTAAGCAGACAGGCGGCCATCAGCACCAGTGCCGAATTCTTGGCGCCGCTGACGCGCAACTCGCCGCTCAGGCGCCGGCCACCGGTGATGCGCAGGAATGGACGGCTGGAGTCCCCGGCACGACCGGCGCCGAGCTCAGGAGCAGACAGAAGACCTTGTTGGGCCAGGGCCTGAGCAGCCTGAGAATCCTGAACAGGGGTCTGGACAGAGCCGCGGACGGCGTCCTGGACAGCGTTGATGGTCACGGATGTGCTGCCCCTGTCTTGCGGCTGCATGATGACAACAAACGATGAGACCGTCTAGACAGCCGCCGCACGAACTGGCCTCCCGTGGCCGCCCCTCCAGGGAGCCGGGATGGCGGTGTCGTATGTTTCGAGAGTCGCCGGGGGCGACAGCCACGCGGATGTGGCGGAATTGGTAGACGCGCTAGTTTCAGGTACTAGTGGCAGCAATGTCGTGGGAGTTCAAGTCTCCCCATCCGCATTTCAAATCATGATTCTCTTAAAGATCTCCAATTCCTCCGAATTGGTCGCCTCCAAGATCGGCAAGTTCCTCGAGCGTCTCACGCCGGATGGAATGGATCAATCTGCTGTCGAGGATGCTCTGATCGGCAAGTTGATCGAGAACCTGCGGGCCGAGGGGCTGGCCGGTGAGGTGGCCGCAGTTCGAGGGTTGGATCTCAAGGACGGCCGCATCGAAATGGAGGCCACCACAAAGGTGCGGCGTCACGACCGCTTCTAATCCCGCCGTCTCCCGTCTGACCTGAGGCGCCTGTGCCTGAGATCGCTGAGACTTCCCACAACCTGATCCGCAGCAGGCGCAACCCACTGGTGCGCCGCATCCGTCAGCTTCACGATGCCAAGGGGCGGCGGGAACAGGGCCTGCTGCTCCTGGAAGGAACCCACCTGCTGCAGGAGGTGCTGCGTCTCAACCTGCAGCCAGCCGAGGTGGTGGCAACCGAAACCTGGCTGCAGCGCCACCAACCCCTGCTGGAACGGCTGCCCGGGCCCTGGCCTCTGTGCACCGTGTGCGACACGGTGCTGGCGGCGATGGCCACCACCCAGCATCCAGACGGGGTGTTGCTCACCCTGTCGAACGCAGCGCTGCCCGCCAGCGGCAACAGGCCGCGCTCCCGTGATGGGCTCTGGCTGTGTCTGGACGCCATTCAGGATCCCGGCAATCTCGGCACCCTGATCCGCACTGGACTGGCGGCGGACGTGTCGGGCCTGTGGCTGGCTGATGGCGCCGATCCCTTCCAACCCAAGGTGCTGCGGGCCTCCGCGGGGGCGGCGCTGGAGCTGCCGATCTGGCGCGGCCCCCGGGATGCCCTTGCTGAGCGACTGAGGGAGCTGCAAAGCCGCCCGGGCCTGCAGATCGCGGCCAGCGTCCCCCCCCATCAGGGGGGATCTCCTTACTGGGAACTCGACTGGAGCAGGCCCACAGCGCTGTTGCTGGGCAGTGAGGGCGCCGGATTGGCTGAACCTCTGCTGGCCCTGGCCGACCGGCGGGTGACCATTCCCCACGCGCCGGCGGTGGAATCGTTGAACGTGGCGGTGGCCGCGGCGCCGCTGCTGCTCGAGCGGCAGCGGCAGCGCCTCAGCCGTCACCCCCAGCCTGCAGCGGCAGGGTGAGGGGAGAGAATGCCCGCCAGCTGAACATTGGCCCGGTGAGCGTCGCCCCCTCCTTCTCCTCCGGCTCCGCATCGGGATCTGATTGGGGCTCGGCCTCGGACTTCGATTTCGATGTGATCGTGATCGGCGCCGGCTACGGCGGCTTCGACGCCGCCAAGCACGCGGCGGAGCACGGCCTCAGCGTGGCGATCGTTGAATCGCGCGAGATGGGCGGCACCTGCGTGAACCGGGGCTGCGTGCCCTCCAAGGCCCTGCTGGCCGCCAGCGGCCGGGTGCGGGAACTGGCGGACGCCGAGCACCTGGCCGGCTTCGGCATCCACGCGGCGCCGGTGCGTTTCGAGCGCCAGAAGATCGCTGATCACGCCAACCAGCTGGTGGCCACGATCCGCACCAATCTCACCAAGACCCTGGAGCGCGCCGGCGCCACGATCCTGCGGGGGACAGGTCGCCTGGCCGACCACCAGCGGGTGACCGTGCGCGAGAGCGGCAGCGGCGTGGAGCGCACCATCAGCGCCCGCGACGTGATCATCGCCACCGGCTCGGAGCCGTTTGTGCCCCGCGGCATCGAAACCGACGGCCGCACCGTGTTCACCAGCGACGAGGCGGTGAGCCTGGAGTGGCTGCCCCGCTGGCTGGCGATCATCGGCAGCGGCTACATCGGCCTGGAGTTCGCCGATGTGTACACGGCCCTGGGCTGCGAGGTGACGATGATCGAAGCCCTCGACCGGGTGATGCCCACCTTCGATCCCGACATCGCCAAAATCGCCGCCCGCAACCTGATCGACGGCCGTGACATCGACGCCCGTGCAGGTGTGCTGGCCCGCAAGGTGACCCCCGGCTGCCCGGTGCAGATCGAGCTGGCCGACATGCAGACCAAGGAGCTGGTGGAAACCCTGGAGGTGGATGCGGTGCTGGTGGCCACCGGCCGGGTGCCGAGCAGCGCCTCGCTCAATCTGGCGGCGGTGGGGGTGGAGACCGAGCGCGGCTTCATCCCGGTCGACGACGCCATGCGCGTGCTGGTGGGCGGCGAGCCCGTGCCGCATCTGTGGGCCGTGGGCGATGTGACCGGCAAGATGATGCTGGCCCACACCGCCGCCGCCCAGGGCACCGTGGCGGTGGACAACATCCTTGGCCACCCACGCACGATCGATTACCGCTCGATTCCGGCGGCCACCTTCACCCACCCGGAGATCAGCTCGGTGGGCCTGAGCGAGGCGGATGCCAAGGCACTGGCGGCGAAGGAGGGGTTTGAGCTGGGCAGTGTGCGCAGCTACTTCAAGGCCAACTCCAAGGCCCTGGCCGAACTGGAGAGCGACGGCCTGATGAAGCTGCTGTTCAACAAGGGCAGCGGTGAGGTGCTCGGCGCCCACATCTACGGCCTGCATGCGGCCGACCTGATCCAGGAGATCGCCAACGCCGTGGCCCGCCGCCAGAGCGTGAAGCAGCTGGTGACGGAGGTGCACACCCATCCCACCCTCAGCGAAGTGGTGGAAGTGGCCTACAAGCAGGCCGCTGCGGCGGTGGGATAGGCCAAGGCTGTTGTCCGTCAGGGCAGCGGCTGATTGTCGTCGGGGAATCCACCCCGGCTTAAGGCCCGCCGCGCACGGTCCCCGCCCGGCAGCGGGCACACCGGACAGCCGCCCCTTGAGCGCGCCGGCCACTGCCGCAACCCGCGTTCCTGCCGCTCCTACGATCGGATCCTGAGCCCCACCGCCGCGCCGCCCGTTGGAGATCCGCCGTCGACCGCCCAATCCCTCCGTGAAGGTGGCCCACCTGGAATACGCCATCCCTCACGATGACGCTGAACCGCGCCACATCCTCGAGCGGATCGTCTGGGAGAAGGACCGGGAGGTGGCCGCGGCCCGGGATCGGGTCAGCCTCGATCAGCTCAAGCGTCAGGTGGCCGATCTGCCCGCCACCCGCGACTTCGCCGCCGCTCTGCGGGCCAGCTGCCGCAGGCCGGCCGTGATCGCAGAAGTGAAAAAAGCCAGTCCCAGCAAGGGCGTGATCCGGTCAGACTTTGACCCCGAAGCGATCGCCCGGGGCTACGCGGCCGGCGGTGCCAGCTGCCTGTCGGTGCTGACAGACCGGCAGTTTTTCCAGGGTGGTTTCGACGTGCTGGTGCAGGTCCGCCAGACGGTTGAGCTGCCCCTGCTCTGCAAGGACTTCATCCTCAGCCCCTATCAGCTGTATCAGGCCCGGGCCGCTGGTGCCGATGCGGCTCTGCTGATTGCGGCGATCCTCAGCGACCAGGACCTGGGCTATCTGCTGAAGGTGGCCCGGAGCCTCGGGCTCGCCGCCCTGGTGGAAGTGCATGACGGCGCCGAAATGCTGCGGGTTCTGGCCATCGAGGGTGTGGAGATGATCGGCATCAACAACCGCAACCTGGCCAGCTTCGAGACCGATCTGGCCACCACCGAGCAATTGATGGCCCAGTTCGGGGAACAGGTGAGGGAACGGGGCTGTCTGCTGGTCAGTGAATCCGGTCTGTTCAGCCGGGACGACCTCGACCGGGTGCAAGCTGCCGGGGCGGATGCGGTGCTGGTTGGTGAATCCCTGATGCGCCAGGAGGATGTGACCACAGCCCTGGAGACGCTGATCGGCGGTTGATGGACGGCCTGGCGAGCCCGGTCAGCCGGTTCGATCTGGTGGTGGTGGGCGGGGGGCCAGCCGGGGCCGTTGCCGCCGCCAGGGCCGCAGCCGCTGGCCTGCAGGTGGCACTGGTGGAAAAGCGACGGTTGCCGCGGCACAAACCGTGCGGCGGCGGCATGCCAGCACCGGTGCAGGCCGAGCTGCGCCACCTGGTGCCGGAGGCCGTGATCGACACCCGCGTGGGCTGGATGCGACACAGCTGGTGCTTCGCCGAGGCGGTGGAGGCGGCGATTGATCCCCCGGGGACAGCGGACGCTCGGGGGCTGTGGATGGTGCAGCGTCCGCAGTTCGATCAGACGCTGGTGCAGGCGGCGGTGGCGGCTGGAGCCCGGTTGCTGGAGCGCACCGTGTTCCTCGGTCTGGAGCGCGATGCCACTGGTGCCATCCTGAGACTGCGCCGCGTCGGCACGGTGGATCAGCCCCCCGCAGCGCTGAGCCTCCGCGCCGAGCACGTGATCGGTGCCGACGGAGCCGCCGGTGCCGTGGCGGCCAGCGTGGGGCTGCGCCCCTCCCCGAGAATCGCCCTGGCGATCGAACAGGAGGTTCCCCATGGCTGGGATGCCACTGATCCACTGCTGCGGCCCGACCTGCTCCACCTCGACTACGGGGTGCTGAAACGCGGCTACGCCTGGATTTTTCCGAAGAGCGACCATCTCAACATCGGCGCCGGTCTGTTTCGTGCCCGCCACCGCGATGTGCGTCGCGATCCCGCCGCCCGAAGCCGGATCCAGAACGCCATCCGGGCCTATGCCCAATCGCTCGGCATCGGACCGGAGCGACTGGCTGGGGTGCGCGCCCATGCCCACCCGCTGCCGATCTGGGATGGGCCGGAGCCGCTGCATACAGCGGATGGTCGGGTGCTGCTGGTGGGCGACGCCGCCGGGCTGATCAATCCCCTGTTCGGAGATGGGCTGTTCCAGGCGATCCGCAGCGGCCGGCTGGCGGCTGAGGCGCTGCTGGCCGGCGCGCCCTGCAGCCACACCGGCCAGCTGCATGATCTGGTCGCCGCCGACCTTGAGGCCGCCCGCAGGTTGGCCCGGATCTTCTACACCCTGCCAGGCCTCAGCTATCGCCATGGCGTGACCAGGCCCCAGGCCACTCCCCTGGCAGCCCAGCTGCTGGGCGGTGAACTGCCCTACCGGGGGCTGGGCCGGCGAGCCCTGCGCCGAATCGCCCGCGGCCTGTGGAGAGACCTGGGCTGGGGGGGGCCTGCGCCGGCCTGAGCGGACAACCCACAAGGGCAGGCCGCCCATGAAAAAACCCCGGGACCGTGATGGTGCCGGGGCCAGCGGGGATGGCAGGGGATCAGACCTTGCGGGAATAGAACTCCACCACCAGCAGTTCGTTGATCTCAAGCGCAACCCACTCCCGTTCGCAGCGACCGGAAACCTTGGCGGTCAGCTTGCTCTTGTCGAACTCCAGGTGGGGCGGAATGTTGGCCAGGCCGGGGAACTCCATGTTGGTTTCCGCCAGTTTGCGGCTGGCCTTGCGCTCCCGCACAGCGATCACATCCCCAGCCCTGCACTGATAGCTGGGGATATCGACCACCCGACCGTTCACGGTGATGTGGCCGTGATTGACGAACTGGCGGGCACCGGGGACGGTGGGGCCGAAACCGAGGCGGAAGCACACATTGTCGAGACGGTTCTCGAGCAGCTTCAGCAGGTTGGTTCCGGTGGAACCCTCCTGGGCGCGCGCTTTCTTCACGTAGCGCACGAGCTGCCGCTCGGAGATGCCGTAGTTGAAGCGAAGCTTCTGCTTCTCTTCCAGGCGGATGGCGTATTCGGAGCGCTTGCGACGGGCTTGGCCGTGCTGACCGGGGGGATAAGACCGCTTAGCGGACTTACGGGTGAGACCGGGAAGGTCTCCCAAGCGCCGCGTGATCCTCAGGCGAGGGCCGCGGTAGCGAGACATGGAGAACGTTCAAAGGACAGCGACGCCACCAGCTGAGCCATGCTGGGAACATCTCCCCAGTGGTTTCAGGATGCAGCGCCAACCATCCATCCTATCGGTTGGCCCTGAAGCCCTCGGCTTCGCCCCACAACCGGGTATGGGCGCTGCCGTCAGGGCGGGGGGCCGCCTCAGCAGCGCCGTGGCCTGGCTGCTGCTGCTGGTGATCACCGCCTACCGCCGCTGGTTCTCCCCCCTGCTGGGGCCCCGCTGCCGCTTCATCCCCAGCTGCAGCGCCTATGGCCTGGAGGCGATCCATCGGCACGGGCCCTGGCGGGGCAGCTGGCTCACCCTGCGCCGGCTGCTGCGCTGCCACCCCTTCAGCCCCTGCGGCTGCGATCCGGTGCCCGACTGATGCTGGATCTGGTGCTCTACACCCGTCGCGGCTGCTGCCTGTGTGAAGGGCTGGAGGAAAAGTTGCGGGCACTGGATCCCACCCCCTGCCTGGAGCTGGTTGATGTGGACGACGATCCCCAGCTGCAGGCCCGCTACGGGCTGGAGGTGCCGGTGCTGGTCGCCCGCACCGCTGCGGGTCGGGTGCGTCTGCCTCGGGTCTCCCCCCGCCTTGCCGGCACCCAGCTGGCGCAATGGCTGGCCAGCCAGGACCTGGAGGCCTGAGCAAGGCGCGGCGGATCAGGTTTCGTCCGCCCGGAACAATGGCGGCCGCGATCCCACTTAGAACAGGGCCGATTCGCCCGATCCGGAGATGACCTGCCTGCTCCATCCCCTGCTGAACCAGGTGGGGTTACCGGTGACGGCATCGCTGCCCAACACCGACATTCGGTTGGTGAGCTGCGACTCGCGGCGACTGGGAGCCGGCAGCCTGTTCGTCGGGCTGCCCGGCTCCCGGGTGGATGGGGGAACCCTGTGGCGGCAGGCGCTGGCGGATGGGGCCGTGGCAGCCCTGATCGGCCCCGCCGCCGCCGCCGCCGACCCGCCGGCCGAGACCGATCCCGTTCTGGTGGTGGGCGAGCCCGTGGCACCGTGGGCTGGCCTGCTCGCCGCCGCCCTCTGGTCCCAGCCCAGTCAGCGTCTCGCTCTGATCGGGGTGACCGGCACGAACGGCAAAACCACCACCACCCATCTGATCGAGCACCTGGCTGCCGCCGCCGGCCGCCCCGCCGCCCTGTTCGGCACCCTGGTGAACCGCTGGCCGGGACACAGCGTCACCGCCCAGCACACCACCGCTTTTGCCGATCTGCTGCAGGCCCAGCTGGCCCAGGCCGCTGAAGCAGGGGCAGGCATCGCCGCCATGGAAGTGAGCTCCCATGCCCTCGATCAGCACCGCGTGGCGGGCTGTCAGTTCGCCGGGGCCGTGTTCACCAACCTCACCCAGGACCACCTCGATTACCACCCGTCGATGGAGGCCTACTTCGAGGCCAAGGCACGCCTGTTCGCGCCACCGCTGCTGACCGGTGGCGCGGTGGTGAACGTCGACGATCCCTGGGGAGAGCGCCTGGCCGAGCGGCTCGTCAGCGCCGCTGCCGGCCCCTGCTGGCGGAGTTCGCTGCAGCGGCCGGATGCAGATCTGATGATCACCGATCTGGAGCTGGGCAGCGACGGCGTGCGTGGCCGACTGGTGAGTCCGGCTGGAGCGGGGATGTTTCGCTCACCGCTGGTGGGCCGCTTCAACCTGATGAACCTGCTACAGGCGGTGGGGGTGCTGCTGCAGCAGGACGTGCCGCTGGCGCAGCTGCTGGAGGGTCTGGCCACATTCCGCGGGGTGCCCGGGCGGATGGAGCGGGTGCAGGTGGGCGCTGATTCAGAACTGCCCGCCGTGCTGGTGGACTACGCCCACACCCCCGACGGCCTCGAGAATGCGCTGGCAGCCTGCCGGCCGTTCACCGCTGGCCGGCTGATCTGCGTGTTCGGCTGCGGTGGCGACCGCGACCGCAGCAAGCGTCCCCAGATGGGAGCGATCGCAGCCCGGCTGGCGGATCAGGTGGTGGTGACCTCCGACAACCCGCGCACGGAAGATCCCAGCCGCATCCTCGAGGATGTGGTAGCCGGCATCCCTGCCGGCACGGACCTGCGGGTGGAGGGGGATCGGGCCGGGGCCATCGCCGCGGCCGTGGCAGCGGCCCGGCCCGAGGATCTGGTGCTGATCGCCGGCAAGGGCCACGAGGACTACCAGATCCTGGGCACCACCAAGATCCATTTCGACGACCGCGAGGAGGCTGAAAAAGCCCTGCGAATCCGCCTGATGGCCTGATCCCCAGGACACGCTGTGTCAATGGCAGAAAGCGCGCTCCGACATCGGAGATTGATGTCGGAGCGTGTCAGCAGGAACCCCCGGCAACGCGTTGAAGCCCGCCAGGGCGGTTCAATTCAACGCGAGGCGTCGTTGCCCTCTTCACGCCCACGCAGGGCTGCCCAGCTCAGCCCACCCAGCGCGATCGGCAGCAGCAGCCACCAGCCCCGGGAGCGATCGACAGCCTGACTTTCATCGGCAGCCGTGGCCAGGGAGCGGCTGAAGTCCTTCCCGAAATCCTTGCGGTCAACTTTTTCGCCGGTGATGCTGCCGAGCTTGCCCAGCACACCCTGCTTGGCGCTGTAGGGGCAGGTCAGGCGAGCGGTGTTGACACCATCTTTGGTGAGATCAAACACGATCTCCACTCGATCGGCATCGATCGCCGTGCTGGACACCACCTTGGCAGATTCGGTCTGCCAGCCCTGACTGGCCGCCGTTTCCAGGCATGCCGCCTTGGCGGTCTCGAGCATCGCGTCGGCGGAGGCGGCATGCACCGCATCAGCACCACAGCACAGGGCCAGCCCCGTGGCTGCTGCGACCAGCCCGCAACGCAGGCCAGCATGATTCACCTGGTTCATGGTTCGCTCAGTAGGAACGGGAGACAAGGACAGGACTCCTTTGCGCCCCGGAAGGGCATGCAGGACGGACAGGCCGGACCCGGCAGCCCCGACCCGGCAGACACAACGTATGCATGACTGCGGAAATGGCAACAGAAACAGCCGCAAGATCAGCGCATTCTGTTAACCCTCACCATGCTGGGCACAGTCCGAGGTGCTGGGCACAGTCCGAGAGCGACCGCCAGCTCCATTCCAGCCAGCTCAGCTGCAGCGAGCTCAGTGCCAGCCAGCTGGGGGCAGGCCGGATCAGGTCGACCCCGAACAGGGCCAGAGCGGTCCAGCAGGACAAACACCAGCATCAGCGCGCGATTTGTCAAATGCAGCGCGCCGGCCGGAACGATTCATCCAAGCTGGCCCTGCGAGCAGAACTTGACGCCCTGGCTGCTTCGATTTGCTCGCAATCGCTGGCCGAAACCGGATCGACTGGCAGCATGGTCGTGCTTTCCACCGATGTGAATGGCTACCAGTCCATCCTTGGCCAAGAAATTTCTCGCCGAGCTGTTCGGTACGTTCTGGCTTGTCTTCGGAGGCTGCGGCAGCGCCGTTCTGGCAGCGGCGTTCCCTTACAGCGACGCGGCCACCAACCCATTCGGCCTTGGCTTTCTGGGTGTTTCCCTGGCGTTCGGCCTCACCCTGCTCACCATGGCCTACGCGATCGGGCACATCTCCGGTTGCCACATCAACCCGGCTGTGAGCTTCGGCCTGTGGGCCGGCGGCCGGTTTCCAGGCTCCCAGATGGTGACCTATGTGGTGGCCCAGGTGCTCGGCGCCATCATCGCCGGCGGCTTCATCTACCTGATTGCCAGTGGCCGCGACGGCTTTGCTCTCACCGGCAGCAACCCTCTGGCGACCAACGGCTGGGGAGCCCATTCCCCAGGCGGCTACGGCTTCTATGCGGCCCTGGTGATTGAGGTGCTGCTCACCTTCTTCTTCCTGCTGGTGATCCTGGGCGCCACCGACAGGCTCGCCCCCAGTGGCTTCGCCGGGGTGCCGATCGGACTGGCCCTCACCCTGATCCATCTGATCAGCATCCCGGTCACCAACACCTCGGTGAATCCGGCGCGCAGCACAGGTGTTGCCGTGTGGGCCGGCAGCGAGCACGTTGCTCAGCTGTGGTTGTTCTGGGTTGCTCCAATCGCCGGAGCCCTGTTGGCCGGCTGGGTCTACCGCAACCTGCTGCAGGACCGCCCCGCTGCCTGATCGATCAGCGGGGAGGGTTTCTGATCGGGCGGGTCGAGCCGGATGCGAGCAGCGGCCGCTTCAGCCTGAAGATTGTGCTTTGAGGGCAGCCAACAGCTGATCGAGCTCCGACGCTGTTGTGACGATGTGGGTGCAGGCCCGCAGACAGCTCGGCTCATCCAGGCTGCGCAGCCAGATCGCCTCGCCCCCCAATCGCTCCACCAATCGTGCCGGGCTCTCCAGACCAGAGCCCGGCCGCGCCCGGAAACTCACCAGCCCGGCCGGAGGCGGCTCACTGAGAAGGCACTCCAGAGCGGGGATGTCCTGCAGTCCATGCCAGAGGCTTGACGCTTGTCTGCGAATGGTCGCAAGGCGCTCGACGGGGGATCCGGCGGCCTCCAACAGCTGCAAGGAGCAATCCAGCCCCGCAAACAAGGGGATGCAGGAGGTGGCCACCTCGAAGCGGCGCCCATCGGCGTGAAAGCCGCCATGGCCATCAGTCTCCTGCTGCAGGCTGCGCCAGCCGATCAGGGTCGGTTGGGCTTCGGCCAGCAGCCGCTCCGAGACGGCCACCACCCCCAGGCCCTCCGGGCCGCAGCACCACTTGTGGCCGGTGCAGGCGTAGATGTCCGCCGCTGCGGCCGCCTCCGCCACCGGAATCGAGCCCAGACTCTGGGCCCCGTCCACCAGCAGCCAGGGGGGAGTGGCCTGCAAGGCGAGCCGCTCGGCCACCCGCCCAATCGGCATCAGCTGGCCGGTGTTCCAGAGCAGATGGGACAGCACCACCAGACGCGTGCGGGGCTGGAGCTGCTGCTCCAGCCGCTCCAGTAGCCGCGTTTCAGCCTGGTCGACCGAACCTCTCAGATCAGCCACCGCCAACCACTGCAACGCAAGCCGGTGGCGGCGGGCCAGCTCCCGGCAGGCCGCCACCACGCCCGGATGCTCACAGTCGCTGAGCAGCAGGATGTCGCCCTCCTGCCAGGGCAACCCCCACAGGGGCAGCACACAACCGGAGGTGACGTTCTCAGTGAAGCTGAGCCGAGCTGTGGGCACTCCCAGCCATTGGGACAGGCGCAGCCGCAGCCTGGCCACCGTGGCCTCCACCGCCGGCCAGACGGCGGTGGTGAATGGACCGAGCTCCTGAATGGTGCGCCAGCAGGCCACGATCGCATCCAGCGATGGAGTCGGCAGAGGCCCCTGGCCGCCGTAGTTGAAATAAACCTTGTTCGCCAGGGCCGGCATCTGGGCCCTCAGCCGCCCCACATCTGCGGCAACGGCCTGCTGCCCCGGTGAGGCCGTTGAGACCTGGGTAGGGTGCAGATCACCCAGGCCGGCACCCTGGTCGAGCAGGCTGCTGGTGCTGCTGCTGCTGCTGCTGCTGGTGCTGCTGCGGCGGCTCTTGTTAGGGCTGCCGGTATCACTCCTGAAATCCATGAGTCTGCCCATCGATGCCATCATCAGTCCTGGCTGGGCCCGCAGCCTGAAGCGTTTCGCTGGCGGCACCACGGTGCACTACTGGCTGAACACCAAGGAGCAAAAGCTGGGGAACGGGATCAAGGCCGATCCCATCTCAGCGGCAGAGGCGGAATTCATCCGAGAGACCTTCAAGCGTGTCGACGTGCTGACGGGCTTGAGCCTGGTGGAAAAACAACGTCGCGGCCCCTCCGAAATCGATTTCTACAAAGTGCCTCGCTACAAATCGAGGAGCCTGATTGGCCAAACCACCAAGCGCAAGAGCTGGTTTGAAATCACCTGGAAAGACAGGAATGGTAAGGATATGAACAGCAGCGAAAAATCCACCATCGTCCACGAGATCGGCCACGCGCTTGGGCTCGACCACCCTTACCAAAGACCGTGGTCACCCCGCTACACCACAAAGGACACCATCATGTCCTACAACGAAACGAGCAATACGAACTTCACGAAAACCGATCTGACCGCACTCCAGAGTCTCTGGGGTGCGGCCTGATCGGCCCAGCATCGCTGGGCTGATGCGGTCCTGATTCAGGCGCCGCGTCCGTAGGTGACCTGGCAGGCAGCGTTGATCAACTGAGCCTCTGCAGCGGTGCTGGGCACATCACCATTGAGCAGGCCCTGCTCACAGTCGGCCTCCATCTGATAGGTGCCATATCCGTTGTTGACAGCAAATGTCACCCCACTGTTCTGAACGGGCTGCACGGTTCCGTAGTAAAGCTGCCAGTTGGTGTTGGGAACAACAATGGCAGTCTGCCGCTGGGTGATGGCGCGATTGATGGCGTTGTTGAGAATCGCGGCAGTCGTCAATGCGGTGACGCCCCACACAATCGACTGACCAGCCCACCAGCCCCACGGCGGTGAACTCCAGCCGCCATACCAGTTACCTCCCCAGGGCCTGTTGTTGTACCAACCGGATCGGCGAGCCCAGCCCGGGTAGGCACCATAATTGTTGTTAATCACGACCCGCTTGGTCCAGATATTGCGGTTGCGACGGTTGTAATCACGCCAACGGTTGCTGTCCCAGTCTTTCCAGCGATCCTTATCACGGGCCTTGCGATCATCCCAGCCCTTGTCATAGCCCTTTTCGAGCCCCTTGTCCTTGCCTTTCTGGAAACCTTCCTGGTAGCCAGCCTCATTACCCTTTTTGTAGCCCCGATTCAGCCCCTTGTCTTTTCCGTCTTCATAGCCTTTTTCATAGATACGCTCGCGCTGCTTCTTGTTGAGGTTCTGCTTCTGATCGCTGTGACCAGAATCCTTCGTGTGAGACGAACTGCCAGAACCCGAATGCTGGTTTTTCTGTTGTTGGTTTTTCTGTTGCTGGTTTTTCTTCTTCGCGTCCTTGTCCTTGGTCTTGCTCTTGCTGTCGTCCTGATTGGCCAGCAGATCGGCGGTAGCGTCAAGCCGGGTCATCGGCGCCGATGTCGAACCGGTGGTCGCCAGGTTGCGACCCGCTGCCAGAACCGGCAGGGGACCCGTGCTGGCCATCACCACGGCCATCACGGTCGCCAGCGAGGGCAAGCCAGGCGGGAGGGCCGGAGAGCTGCCGGGCCGCTCGGGAGAGCGGTGAAACCTCATCATCGGAAGTCGGATCAAAGGAACAGGGAGCCCGCCTGATGGATTCAGACGGAGTCACCAGTCATGGTGCCGGCTGAATCTGTCAGAAGCAAAACTGATCGGCCCGGAGTTGTGACCGGATATGACTCCCCGGCAGCCAGGCGGAACACGGCTGTTTCAGAGCACCTGAGCCACAAGCACCGCCGCCAGCGCCGAGAACAGGGTGATGGTGAGAGCGGTGAGGGGATTCTGGCCCTGGGCCACGGCCAGACTGGTCACGATGCCCGCCCCAAGACTGGCGACAGACAACTGGCTCACCAGTTCGCTGCGATCACGGGGTGTGGGGCTGGGGGTCACGGCGGCAGAGATGGCTGAACCGGACCGTAGAGGCTGCGATCAGCAACGCCAGGCTGGGCAAGCCGGCTTGTTACGCCGCGTCGGAGTTCGTCACACCGCGCAACCTGGAAGCGGGGCGGGCCCGGCCGCCCAGGGCCCATGCCTGCAGCTGCTCCAGCTGTTCGCGGGCGGTGCGTGACAGCGGCACGACCTGGCTGGCGGCCGCCACCAGATCGGCCTCGGTGAAATCGCGCCCCTCGGCGAACGCCAGATGCATCGCTTCGATCACGGTCTGCTCCAGCTCAGCCCCGGAGAAGCCGCTGGTGCGATCCACAAGCACCTCAAGCGGGATGGAATGGCCAGGCCGGCGGCGCCGCAACTGCAGGTCAAGGATGGCGCGCCGCTCCTCAACACTGGGCAGATCGAGCAGAAAGATCTCATCAAAGCGGCCCTTGCGCAGCAGCTCAGCCGGCAGACGCTCCACGCCGTTGGCGGTGGCCACCACGAACACGGCGCTGGTCTTCTCCGCCATCCAGGTGAGTACCGTGCCCAGCACCCGCTGGCTGGTGCCGCCGTCGCTGCGGCTGTCCCCACCGAAACCCTTGTCGATCTCGTCGATCCACAGCACGCAGGGCGCCATCGCCTCGGCCCGCTGGATCATCTCGCGAGTGCGGGCCTCGCTGGCCCCCACCAGGCCGGCAAACAGGCGTCCAAGATCGAGCCGCAGCAGCGGCATCGCCCAGCTGTGGGCGATCGCCTTGGCCGTGAGGGACTTCCCCGTGCCCTGGGGCCCCACCAGCAGCACGCCGCGGGGCAAGGGCAAGCCATAGCGGCGCGCTTCCTCGCTGAATGCCATCCGGCGCTGCTCCAGCCAGTGCTTGAGGGCCTCCAGACCGCCGATGTCGGCGGGGGTGGCCTCACTGGGGCAGTACTCCAGCAATTCGGTCTTGGCAATGGCCTGGCGTTTCTCCTCCAGCACCTCGGCGAGGTCCTCCTCGCCGAGGTGACCGCGGCGGGCCAGGGCCCGAGCGGCCAACTGGCGCACCCGCTGCTCGCTCAGCCCATGGCAGGCGCTGGTGAGCTGGTTGAGCACAGCGGCTGGCAGAGGCTTGCCACTGGCCTCAGCAATCGCCCCGAGCAGCTGGCCGATCTCGGCCGCATCCGGCAGGGGCAACTCCAGAACGGTGACACAGTCGTCGAGCTCCGGCGGCAGCTGCCAGGCCGGCGCCGTGATCACCACGGTGCGGGGAACCTGCCGCAAGGCCGTGGCCAGGTTGCGCAGGCGGCGACAGATGCCCGCGTCTTCGCTGTAGCGGTGGAAATCGCGCAACAGCAGAATCGCGCCTTGCTCCTGTGGCAACGGATCGAGACAAGCCAGGGCCGCCAGTGGATTGCGGGCCGCCTCCCCCTCTCGGTTGGGGGCACCACTGAGTCCGGCAATGAAATCCCAGCTGAGCAGGGTGCGGTTGCCCAATCGCTGGGCCGCCTGCACCATCAGCCGTTGCACCCGTTCCTCCTCCAGGCTGCGGATCCAGAGGATGGGGGTGCGTGAGCGGATCAGCAGATCCAGCTGATCCTCCCAGGGGGGGAGCGTCATGGCGAAGGGGGCGGCTCGACCAGGCGGGCCAGGGTCGCCCAGCGCGGGTCTCCGCCTGGCTCCGCCGTGCCCCAGCTGGCTGGACCGGGGCAGGCGGCACCACAGCGGCTCACTGCCGGGATCCGCAGACTGAGCTGTTCGAAGGCCCAATGGGCCGGATCGAAGCTGCCGGCCGGATCGATGCTTTCGCTCAGGGCATCCGGATCGAGATCGAGCACCGCCTCACCCGCCTCGATCTGCCAGGTCTCCGGCTCCCCGTCGCGGGCCGCTTCGCCCAGCCAGATCAAGTCGCGGATGCGGAAGCTGAGGGGTTGGTTGAAGTGCTGCAGGCAGCGATCGCAGCAGCGGGTGAGAATCGTGGCTGCTTCCCCATCCACCTCCAGCAGGTTGCCGCGGTGCACGGCGTGCACGTGACCGCGCACCGGGGTGAGGCTGTCCAGACCAGCGAGGTGCTGATCGAGAACCCAGTGGCGGCCTTCGGCCAGACCAGCCAGTTCCTGGATCGAAACCGGGCGGAGATCAGCCACGGGATGGACGCGGTTCAGGGTCTCAGGCCATCACTTGCGGCCTTTCGGCTCGAACGGCAGCCTTCCGGCCGCGTCGCCGGCAGCACCACCGGCGGAGGCCGCCACGGTGACCGCCTGCTGGGCGAGCTGCTGATCAAGAATCTTCTGAAGATTCTCCGGCAGGGCTTCCCGGGTGAGCAGGAAGGTCTGCAGGGCCTGAAACACGTTCGCCACCACCATGTAGAGCAGCACCCCGGCGGGCAGGGGGAAAAACAGGAACATCGCCGTGATCATCACCGGCGTGATCTTGTTGGCTGTGGCCTGCTGAGGATTGGCGGGCATGCCGCTCCCGGAGAGGATCTGAGAGAGGAAGAGCGAAGCGCCGAAAGCCGCCACCAGGATGGCGATGTCCCAGTTCACGCCCCCATCACCCATAAAGCCCACCTGGCCGAGGGCCTGAATGAACAGGAAGCCTGAGCGCGCTGCCAGACCGGGCACCTTGGCCTCGACCGTGGCATCACCCGGAGCCAGCGCCGTGATCATGCCGTTCTGATCAACGCTCACCACACTGTCGCCCTTGGTGACGCTCCAGTTGGGCTGAAACTGACTGCCGTTCTCGGCAGCACTGAGCACGCTGCTGAAGCTGGCCCCGTCCCTGGTGTGCAGGCTCACGGTCTGCCGGTCCCCGACGCCGATTTTGGTGCCCGACTCCAGGGTGCCGATCACCGGCACATGGTTGCTGCTGCTCAGGAAGATGGCATGGCTTGGGGTGTTGAACGGCTTGGGTTCAACAGCAGCGATCTGGTCAGCGGGAAGAACCTTGACGTTGAAGGTGTAGGGGACATCAGCGAACGGCGAACCCCGCAGCGTTGCAAACAGTGCAAACAGAATCGGCATCTGCACCAGAAGGGGCAGGCAGCCGGCCAGGGGACTGCCGAACTCCTTCATCAGCTTGCCCAGCTCCTCCTGCTGCTTCTGCGGATTGCTGGCGTACTTGGCCCGGATCTCCGCCTGCCGCTGCTGCATCACCGGCTGGGCGATGCGCATCCGCCGGGCGTTACGGATCGAGCCGGCACTCAGGGGAAACAGAGCCAGGCGGATCACCACGGTGAGGGCGATGATCGCCAGGCCATAGCTGGGCACCAATCCGTAGAAGAAATCGAGGATCGGAATCAGCAGGTTGTCGGAGATGTAGCCGATCACGGCGCAGGGGGTGCTGGGGTGAAGGGGTCAGCGTGGCTCAGTGTGCCTGAGCGGGGGTGTGGGTTGAGGGGCGGCCTCAGGCGGCGATCCCCTTGGCTTTGGCGGGTTGGCCGGCCTGGCGACGCTCTTCGATGTAGGTCTCGAGTTCGCGGAAGCGGGGCACCGAGCGCATCTCCAGCTTGGCGCCGTCGTTGAGCACCAGCACCATGTCGCCCCAGGCGCCGAAGCC
>Ga0079302_1000091_pt1 | contig 20245 bp, 29 predicted proteins | sample Wag4_2014_7_16_FD_75102 | JGI IMG/M metagenome (GOLD analysis project Ga0079302, IMG submission 75102) | Fresh water mixed with fracking chemicals microbial communities from Ohio, USA - Utica-2 Time Series FC 2014_7_16 | ecosystem: Engineered > Industrial production > Chemical products > Input... | reverse complement strand
CGTGGCATGGATGTCACGATCGTCACCACCGCCCGTAACGATGAAGAGGGCCGGGCCCTCCTCCGCGAGATGGGAATGCCGTTCCGCAGCAACTGAGCCCTCTTCGGACCTGACCATGGCTAACCACGACCCGATTTCCGACATGCTCACCCGCATTCGTAATGCGAGTGAAAAACGTCACGAGAACACCAAAATCCCCGCCTCTCGCCTGCTGCGCAGCATCGCCGATGTTCTGCAACAGGAAGGCTTCATCGCCGGCATCAGCGAAGAGGGCGACGGCATAACCAAGCAGCTTGTGCTGGAGCTGAAGTACAGCGGCAAACACCGGCTGCCGACCATCCGCTCTGTGCAACGGGTCAGCAAGCCCGGTCTGCGCATCTACAAGAACACCCGTCAGCTGCCCAAAGTGCTGGGTGGTCTCGGAGTCGCCATCATTTCCACCTCCAAAGGTGTGATGAGTGACCGCGACGCCCGCAAGCAGGGTGTCGGCGGCGAAGTGCTCTGCTACGTCTACTGAACAGGGAGATCGTTTCATGTCACGTATCGGTAAGGCCCCCATCCCCGTCCCCGGCGGCGTCACAGTGACCCTTCAGGGTCTCGACGTCACCGTGAAAGGGCCCAAGGGCCAACTCAATCGCACCCTTCCGGAAGGGGTCGCCATTGCCCAGGAGGGCGACAACCTGCTGGTCAGTCCCGCTGATGGCAGCCGCCGCTCCCGCGAGCGCCACGGCCTCTGCCGCACTCTGGTGGCCAACATGGTCGAGGGCGTCAGCCAGGGCTTCACGCGCAAGCTTGAGATCGTCGGGGTGGGTTACCGCGCCGCCGTTCAGGGCAAAAAACTCGTGGTGAGCGCCGGCTACAGCCATCAGGTCGAGATGCTGCCCCCGGACGGCGTCACGTTCGCCGTGGAGAACAACACCACCGTGCTGGTCTCCGGCCCCAACAAGGAGCTGGTGGGCAATGAGGCCGCCAAGGTCCGCGCCATTCGCCCGCCTGAGCCCTACAAGGGCAAGGGCATCAAATACGAGGGTGAGCGCATCCTGCGCAAGGCCGGTAAGACCGGCAAGAAATGAGGTCTGCTCAAGCGCCGTTACCCTGAATACCCATGTCTTCCATCTCTCGCAAACAGCAGACCCAGAAGCGCCACCGCCGTCTGCGCCGCCATCTCAGTGGCACCTCGGAACGTCCGCGCCTGGCGGTGTTCCGCTCCAACAACCACATTTACGCCCAGGTGATCGACGACGCGGCCCAGAGCACTCTCTGCTCGGCCTCCACCGTCGACAAGGAGCTCCGCTCCACCACGGCCACCGGTGGCACCTGCGATGCCTCTGTGGCCGTAGGTCAGCTTGTTGCCAAGCGCGCCCTCGCCAAGGGCATTTCCCAGGTGGTCTTCGATCGCGGCGGCAACCTGTACCACGGCCGGGTCAAGGCCCTGGCTGACGCCGCCCGGGAAGCGGGCCTTCAGTTCTGATCCCTGCTCTCACCATGACCGAAACCAACGACCAGATCCAGACAAACGACATTCCCGGCGCTGCGGACGTGCCTGCAGCTGCAGACGGCCAGCAGGATCGCCGCGGTGGCGGCCGGGGTGGCGAACGCCGCGGTGACCGCCGCGGCGGTGGCCGGGGTGATCGCCGCGGCGGCCAGGAGCGGGACTCCGAATGGCAGGAACGGGTGGTTCAGATCCGCCGCGTCTCCAAAACCGTGAAAGGCGGCAAGAAGATGAGCTTCCGCGCCATCGTTGTCGTGGGCAACGAAAAAGGCCAGGTGGGCGTGGGTGTCGGCAAGGCCGGCGATGTGATCGGCGCCGTCCGCAAGGGCGTGGCCGATGGCAAGAAGCACCTGGTGAAGGTGCCCCTGACCCGTCACAACTCCATCCCCACCCTCAGCAATGGCCGCGACGGCGCCGCCAGCGTGCTGATTCGTCCCGCCGCACCGGGCACCGGGGTGATTGCCGGCGGATCGATCCGCACGGTGCTTGAGCTGGCAGGCATCAAGAACGTGCTCGCCAAACGACTCGGCTCAAAGACGCCCCTCAACAACGCCCGGGCCGCCATGGAAGCGCTGGCTGCCCTGCGCACCCACAAGGAGACCGCCAAGGAGCGGGGCATCTCCCTTGAGCAGATCTACTCCTGAGGCCTCGCCATGAGCATGAATCTCCAGTCTCTGAAAGCCAACCCCGGCGCCCGCCGCCGCAAACTGCGCAAAGGTCGCGGCATCGCTGCCGGCCAGGGCGCCAGTTGCGGTTTCGGCATGCGCGGTCAGAAGTCGCGCTCCGGCCGCCCCACCCGGCCCGGGTTTGAGGGCGGCCAGATGCCCCTTTACCGGCGCATCCCCAAGCTCAAGCACTTCGAGTTGGTCAGCCGCCGTGAATTCACGGTGATCAATGTGGCCCGCCTGGCCGACTGCAAGGCAGGCAGCACAGTCAGCCTTGACAGCCTGATCAAGGACGGGATCGTCACCAACCAGAAGCACCCTCTCAAGATCCTGGGCAACGGTGAACTGTCGGTGAAGCTCACCGTGCAGGCAGCGGCCTTCACAGCCTCGGCCCGCGCCAAGATCGAGGCCGCAGGCGGCAGCTGCGAGATCGTCTGAGTTGCGAACTCCCTCCCTTAGGGTCTGAGTCGTCCGTCCGGCCCACCGGCGGGCGACTTTTTTATCGGTTGCCGGCACGGCCAGTCGCAACCGCCGTCACTCCCCATTCCCTCCAGCCACCATGCTCGTCAGTCGGGGACGCAATCCCAGTGCAGCCGAAATCCTCGTTCAGCTGGTCCAGTCCAAGAGCCTGCGCGAACGGGTTCTCACCACCCTGGGCCTGCTGCTCCTGGTGCGGCTGGGGATCTACATCCCGATGCCCGGCATCGACCGGGTCGCCTTCCAGGACTTTCTCAGCCGGGGCGGCCAGCTGATCGGGTTCCTTGACATCTTCACCGGCGGCGGTCTGTCGACCCTCGGGGTGTTCGCCCTCGGAATCCTGCCGTTCATCAACGCGTCGATCATCATCCAGCTGCTCACCGCGGCCCTGCCCCAGCTGGAGGAGCTGCAGAAGAATGAAGGCGAAGCCGGGCGGCGCAAACTCGCCCAGATCACCCGCTACGTGGCCCTGGGCTGGGGCGTGCTGCAGAGCGTGGTGTTCGCTCTGATCCTGCGGCAGTACGCCACTCAGGGCCTGGCTGAACCGGTATTCGTGATTCAGACCGCCCTCGCCCTGGTGACAGGGTCGATGGTGGTGATGTGGATCAGCGAAGTCATCACCGAACGGGGCATCGGCCAGGGAGCCTCCCTGGTGATCTTCGTGAACATCGTCGCCACCCTGCCCAAAGCGCTGGGATCAACCATTGAGCTGGCCCAGAGCGGTGACCGGGCCACCGTGGGCGGGATCGTCGTGCTGGTGCTGGTGTTCCTGGTGACGATCGTCGGCATCATCTTTGTGCAGGAAGGCAGCCGCCGCATTCCCATCGTGAGCGCCAAGCGCCAGGTGGGCGGGGGTGGAGTCTTACCCGCCCGGCAGAGCTATCTGCCGCTGAAGCTGAATGCCGGTGGCGTGATGCCGATCATCTTCGCCTCCGCCGTGGTCTTCCTGCCCCTCACGATTGCCAATCTCACCCGCTCTCCCTGGCTGATCCAGCTGGCCGGGAGTCTCAATCCCAACAGCAGCACGCCGTGGCTGTATGCCCTGGTCTTCTTCGGGCTGATTGTGGGCTTCTCCTTCTTCTACGCATCACTCACCGTGAACCCGGTGGATGTGGCCACCAACCTCAAGCGTGGTGGCGTCGCCGTGCCCGGGGTACGGCCGGGATCGGCCACGGCGGCCTACCTCAGTGGCGTTCAGAATCGACTCACCCTGCTCGGCGCCCTGTTTCTGGGAGCGGTAGCAATCATCCCCTCTGCCGTGGAGGGGGCCACTCAGGTGCGCACCTTCCAGGGACTGGGCGCGACCTCCCTGCTGATCTTGGTGGGCGTGGCGATCGACACCGCCAAACAGGTCCAGACCTATGTGATCTCGCAGCGCTACGAAGGCATGGTGCGCCAGTGAGGCCAGGGCCCGTCTTCTGATTCTCCTCCCCCCGTTCCCTTTCATTCCATCGCCATGAAAAAGCGCCTGCTCTTTCTCGGACCCCCCGGTGCCGGCAAAGGCACACAGGCCCAGAAACTGGCCGGTGAGCACGGCCTGCTGCACCTCTCCACCGGCGATCTGCTGCGGGCTGAGGTGAGCGCCGGCACGGCGCTCGGCCAGGAGGCGGAGGCCGTGATGGCCCGAGGCGAGCTGGTCAGCGACGCCCTCGTGCTGGCAATCGTGCGCGGCCGCCTGGAGCAGCAGCAAAGCGCCGGCGGCGGTGGCTGGTTGCTGGACGGCTTTCCCCGCAATGTCTCCCAGGCCGATGCCCTGGCGGCCCTGCTGGAGGAGCTGAACCAGCAGATCGAGCTGGTGGTGCTGATGGAACTCGACGACGCGGTCCTGATCCAACGGCTGCTGGGCCGGGGCCGGGCCGACGACAACGAGACCGTGATCCGCAACCGGCTGCAGGTGTACCGCGACCAGACCGCCCCCCTGATCAGCTACTACCGCGCAGCGGGGCTGCTGCAGTCGGTGGAAGCCGATGGCAGCGTCGAGGCCATCGCCGCGCGCATCGAGGCCCTCCTGGCCTGAGTCAGCTCGCCGGCTTGACCGATGTGATAGGTTGGCGGTTTGCAAATTCGGAGAGCACAACGCCCATGAAGGTGCGTGCCTCAGTCAAGAAAATGTGCGACAAGTGCCGGGTGATTCGTCGCCACGGCCGGGTGATGGTGATCTGCGCCAACCCCAAGCACAAACAGCGTCAGGGCTGATTGCCCTTCCCTCCCCAGAGGAGGGAGCTGCTCCTGACCCTCCCGCCTGTGGGAGGGTCCCATTGCCCCTCGAATCGTTTCTCACGTGGCTCGGATCGCCGGTGTCGATATCCCTCGCGACAAGCGGGTTGAGATCGCCCTTACCTACGTGTATGGCATCGGGCTCACCCGTGCCCAGAAAATCATCGCCAAGACCGGTGTCAACCCCGACACCCGGGTGAAGGATCTCAGTGACGCCGACGTGCAGAAGCTGCGCGGCGCTGCTGAGACCTACACCCTCGAAGGCGACCTGCGCCGCCAGGAGGGCATGGCCCTCAAGCGTCTGCAGGACATCGGCTGCCTGCGTGGTCGCCGTCACCGCATGGGCCTGCCCGTGCGGGGCCAGCGAACCCGTACCAATGCGCGCACCCGCCGGGGTGCCCGCAAGACCGTGGCCGGCAAGAAGAAGTAAGGCCAGGCATTCGCCTCGCCCGTCCTCCCGTTACCCAGCACCCTGCCGGCTGCCTGCGCAGGTCCGCCGACCTGCCATCCGGATTGATCGCTGGCTCTGCCCCAAAGCGGAGTCCTCGCTTCAACCCCAATCAGGCCGCCGTCACCAGGGTCTTCATCTGTCACCCGATCACCTCCCCTGCCTGACGGCAGGCATCACTCCATGGCCAAACCCGCCAAGAAAACAGGTCCCAAGAAGGCCAAGCGCAACGTCCCCAATGGCGTTGCCCACATCCAGAGCACCTTCAACAACACGATCGTGTCGATCACCGACACCACTGGTGAGGTGATCTCCTGGAGTTCCGCCGGCGCCAGCGGTTTCAAGGGAGCTCGCAAAGGCACCCCGTTCGCCGCCCAGACCGCCGCCGAAGCCGCCGCGCGACGGGCGCTCGAGCAGGGGATGCGGCAGATCGAAGTGCTGGTGAGAGGCCCAGGATCCGGACGGGAGACCGCGATCCGAGCCCTGCAGGTCGCGGGGCTGGAAATCACCCTGATCCGCGACGTCACCCCCCTGCCCCACAACGGCTGCCGCCGTCCCAAGCGCCGTCGCGTCTGATTCCGTCGTTCCCCTACGGGCACCCGCCAACTCTTCGACTCTTCAGACCGTGCTGCACTACCAAATTGACCGGATTGAGCACCAGGTCGCCGAGGACCGCTCCCAAACCGGAGTCTTCCTGATCGGCCCGCTCGACCGTGGCCAGGCGACCACCCTCGGCAACTCCCTGCGTCGCATGCTGATCGGCGCGCTCGAAGGCAGCGCCATCACCGCTGTGCGCATCGCCGGCGTCAACCACGAATACGCCACCATCCCCGGGGTGCGCGAGGACGTGCTCGACATCCTGCTCAACTGCAAGCAGGTTTCGGTCAACAGCCGCAGCCGTGAGCTGGAGATCGGCCGCCTTGTGGTCAATGGTCCAGCCACGGTTACCGCGGCTGATCTGCAGTTCTCCTCCCAGGTTCAGGTGATCGATCCCGACCGCCTGATCGCCAATGTGGCCGAGGGCCATAGCCTTGAACTGGAAGTGCATGTGGAGCGGGGCGTGGGCTACAGGCCCGTCGACCGTCATGCCGAGGACACCAGCGCCATCGATCTGCTGCAGATCGACGCGGTGTTCAAGCCGGTGAAGCGGGTCAACTACACCGTCGACGAAACAGCCGTCGGCGAAGGGGGGTCCGCCCGGGAACGGCTGCGGCTCGAGATCGAAACGAACGGCAGCATCACTCCCGATGACGCCATGGCACAGGCGGCCAACCAATTGATCGGCCTGTTCCAGCCCCTCGCCAGCCTCACCGCCCTCGAGGAGACCGGCCTGGAGCCCGAGCCCACCGCTGAGGCGCAGATTCCGCTGGAGGAGCTCAACCTCTCGGTTCGGGCCTACAACTGCCTGAAGCGGGCTCAGGTCAATTCCGTGAGTGATCTGATGGGCTTCAGCTACGAAGACCTCCTCGAGATCAAGAACTTCGGCTCCAAATCGGCCGACGAAGTGGTCGAGGCGCTTGAGCGCATCGGCATCACGCTCCCCCAGAGCCGCACCAGCGCCTGATTCAGACCGGCTATTCCGACATTTCACGACCATGCGACACCAATGCCGAGTCCCCCAGTTGGGACGCCCCGCTGACCAGCGCAAAGCCATGCTCCGCGGTCTGACCACCCAACTGATCCGCGAGGGTCGGGTGACCACCACCAAAGCTCGCGCCAAGGCGCTGCGGGATGAAGCCGAGCGCATGATCACGCTCGCCAAGGACGGCTCTCTGGCTTCACGCCGCCGGGCCATCGGCTACATCTACGACAAGCAGCTGGTGCACGCCCTGTTCGAGAAAGCCCAGGAGCGCTATGGCGATCGCAACGGTGGCTACACCCGCATCATCCGCACGGTGCCCCGTCGGGGTGACAACGCCGAGATGGCGATCATCGAGCTGGTCTGAAGCCGGCCGGTGCTTCAGGGTGCAAAGCCGTGGTGGCCCCATCCACCGCGGCTTTTTGCTGGGCCGCTGCCGCGGGTGACCTCGGGACCTCTGAAGCTCGGTACCCCCTGAAGCGATGTCCGCACCCGAACTGCGCCGGATCGCGCTCTGCCTGCAGTACGACGGCAGCGCCTTCAACGGCTGGCAGCGGCAGACCAATGCCAGCAGCGTGCAGGAAACACTGGAAGCCGTGATCCGCCAGCTCGACCCACACGGGCCAGGACACTGCAGCGCTGCAGGGCGCACCGACACCGGTGTGCATGCCGCCGGCCAGGTCGTCCACTTCGACACAGCCAGTCCGATCCCTGCCAGCCGCTGGCCCAAGGCCTTGAACGGTCGGCTGCCGGCCAGCGTGCGGGTGGTGGCGGCCACGGCCGTGACGCCTGAATGGCATGCCTGCTTTTCGGCAAGGTACCGGCGTTACCGGTACACGATCTACAACGGTCGCCGTCCCAACCTGTTCCTGTCGCGCTGGAGCTGGCATCGCTACCAGGTGCTGATCGAGGAGGAGCGCATGCGGCAGGCCCTCACCGCGATGCTGGGCCACCACGACTTCGGAGCCTTTGAGCGGGCAGGCAGCCGCCGTCGCCATTCGCGCACCTCTCTCCAGGAGGTGGCCGTGGAGCGGCATGGAGACCTCATCAGCGTGGAGATGCAGGCCAGTGGCTTCCTCTACGGCATGGTGCGCCTGGTGATGGGCCAGCTGGTGGCGCTGGGGGAAGGGCGGCTCAGCCGTGAGGAATTCCAGCGGCGCTGGCAACAGCGCCTGCGGGAGTCCGTGCGCGAGGCGGCACCACCGCAGGGACTCTGCCTGCTGCGGGTGGGCTACCCGGAACCTGTCTTCCCAGAGGCTGCCTGGTATGATTGCCAACCGCGGTTTCAGCTGGGGATCAGTGATCCTCCGGACCCTGCTCCGGAATCCGTTCCCTGCTCGCCGATCCGTTAAACCGCAGGCCATCAGCAGGTCGAGCGGTAAGGTCAGGATATCGTCAGTGCCTGGGTGGCCCGCATGCCACCACTGCGCCCGATTCCCGACCACCAGCCCAGCCCCCTACGGCCTGCCGGTGCCTGACCAGGCGATATGAACAAGACATCCCTGCCTTCCATCGATTCTCTCGAGCGCCAGTGGTATCTGGTGGATGCCGAGAATCAGACCCTCGGCCGCCTGGCCAGCGAGGTGGCTTCCGTGCTGCGCGGCAAGAACAAGCCCAACTTCACCCCCCATCTCGACACCGGTGACTTCGTCATCGTGATCAATGCCGACAAGGTGCGGGTGAGCGGCAACAAGGCCACCCAGAAGATCTACCGCCGCCATTCGGGCCGTCCCGGTGGCATGAAGACTGAAACATTCGAGCACCTGCAGGCCCGTCTGCCGGAGCGGATCGTCGAAAAGGCGATCAAGGGCATGCTGCCCCACAACGCCTTGGGCCGCCAGCTGTTCCGCAAGCTGAAGGTCTACAAGGGAAGCGAGCATCCGCACGCCGCCCAACAACCCCAGGTTCTCGCCCTCGATCCCGCCGCTGCTGCCCAATGAGCTCCACCAACGTCGTTTACTGGGGTACCGGTCGTCGCAAGACCGCCGTCGCCCGTGTGCGCCTTGTGCCAGGCACGGGCACCGTCACCATCAATGGCCGTCCCGGCGACAACTATCTCAACTACAACCCGGTTTATCTGGCCGCGGTGAAGGCTCCCCTGAACACCCTGGGGCTGGCGACTGAGTACGACCTGCTGGTGAACGTGCGCGGTGGTGGTCTCACCGGTCAGGCCGACGCCATCAAGCAGGGTGCAGCCCGCGCGCTCTGCGAGCTCTCCACCGAGAACCGCAAACCCCTCAAGACCGAAGGCCATCTCAGCCGTGACCCCCGCGCCAAGGAACGGCGCAAGTACGGCCTCAAGAAAGCCCGCAAGGCTCCTCAGTTCTCCAAGCGCTGATCGCGTTTCAGTCCTCCTCCAGCTCCTTCCAGCCATGCCCAAGGCCGAGATTCATCCCACCTGGTATCCCGATGCCAAGGTGATCTGCAACGGAGAGGTGGTGATGACCACCGGCTCCACCCACCCGGAACTTCACGTTGACGTGTGGAGCGGCAACCATCCCTTCTATACCGGGACCCAGAAGATCCTCGACACCGAGGGCCGTGTGGATCGTTTCATGCGCAAGTACGGCATGGCGGCTGCCTCCCCGGCCAAGGAGACTGCCAAGAACGACGTCAAGGCCGACACCCAGGCCTGAGGCGCTGAAGCGTCAGCAGCCGGCTGACCACAATCACCTCACCATTGCATGGCCGGATGCCCATCGGTGTCCGGCTTTTTCATGGGTGCCGCTGCCCGGCAGCGCCTGGCCCATCTGCCAGCATCAGGCCATGGATCCTTCCCTGCTGCACGAACGACTCGAAACAGCCAGCCGCACCTTCAGCAGCCTGGAGCGCCAGCTGGCAGATCCGGCGGTGACCGGCAACCCCCAGCAGCTGCAGTCCATCGCCCGAGAGCGGGCCCGGCTGGAGCCCCTCGTGCACGACCACCAGCGCCTGTGCAAGCTGGAGCAGGAGCAGCTGGAGGCCCGCAGCCTGCTGCGCGAGCATCGCGGTGATCCGGCGATGGAGGAGCTGGTCAGCGAGGAGCTGCAGCGGTTGGAGCAGGAGATTTCCGAACTGCAGCAGCGGCTCACAATCGCCCTGTTACCCCGCGATCCGCGGGACGAGCGCAGCGTGATGCTGGAGATCCGCGCCGGGGCTGGCGGCGATGAGGCGGCGATCTGGGCCGGTGATCTGGCACGGATGTACGACCGCTTCGCCCAGACCAGGGGCTGGCGGGTGGAGCCGGTGAGCGCCTCCGAGGCGGAGCTCGGCGGCTACAAGGAATTGATCCTTGCCATCAAGGGAGAAGGGGTTTACAGCCAGCTGAAGTTCGAGGCGGGGGTGCACCGGGTGCAGCGGGTGCCGGCCACCGAGAGCCAGGGGCGGGTGCACACCTCCACGGCCACGGTGGCGGTGATGCCCGAAGCCGATCCTGTGGAAGTGCAGATCGATCCCGGCGATCTCGACATCAGCACGGCCCGTTCGGGCGGTGCCGGTGGCCAGAACGTGAACAAGGTGGAAACGGCGGTGGACCTGTTGCACAAGCCGACCGGCCTCCGCGTGTTCTGCACCCAGGAGCGCTCCCAGTTGCAGAACCGGGAACGGGCCATGGAGATCCTGCGGGCGAAGCTCTATGAGCGAGAGCTGGCGGCCGCCCAGGCCGAAGAGCGCTCGACGCGGCTGGCCCAGGTGGGCAGCGGCGACCGCAGCGAGAAGATCCGGACCTACAACGTGAAGGACAACCGGGTGACGGACCACCGGCTTGGCCGAAATTTCAGCCTGGATCCTGTGCTCAATGGGGAGCTGGCGGACCTGATCGGGGCCTGCATCGCCGCCGACCAGACCCGGATGCTCAACGCTCTGGCGGCGGTCGGCTGAGCCTGGAGAGGGAGAATCAGGCAGCGCGTTCCAGGGGTGGCGCCTGCTCCGCTTCCAGCTCGAAGCCGATCATGTACTTGGCCCACTCGCGGTTGCGGCCGGAGCGGATCACGCGTGATGCTTCGAAGCTGAGCCCACTGATCGGGCGAAGGGGGCGTCGCACCAGCGGCATGCCCGCTTCACGGGGGGTGCGATTGCCCTTCCGCACGTTGCACGGCAGGCAGGCGGTGGTGACGTTGTCCCAGCTGTCGCTGCCGCCGCGGCTGCGGGGCAGCACATGATCAATCGACAGCGCCTGGCCGGAACAGCCGCAGTACTGACAGCGATAGCCATCGCGCTGGAACAGATTGCGACGCGTCAGCGGCATCTCCCGATAGGGAACCCTGACGAACTGACGCAGGCGGATCACCGTGGGCAGAAATGCATCCGGGCGGAGGGTTCGGCTGCGATCGTGCTCCAGTCCCTCGGCCTTACCTTTCAGCAGCATCACCATGGCGCGGCGCCAGCTGGTGATGTTCAGGGGTTCGTAGGAGGCATTCAGGACGAGTACCTGACCCATTGGGGTAGCCGGGGGCGCCGGATCCTGCCTTACGAGGCATGCTAGGGGCAATTTCGACACGGGTTCGTGACTCAGGCCACCAAGCCGCACTGGATTCCAGCCGGGGATGATCCCGAGCAGGGCTGGGAGCAGGGCGGTCTGGCGCGCCAACGGGCCTGGGTGGAGGTGAATGAGCAGGCGATCAGCACCAATGTCCGCAGCATCTGCAGCCGGATCGGCAGCCGCAGCCGGCTGATGGCCGTGGTGAAAGCCGATGGCTACGGCCATGGAGCTGTGACCGTCGCCCAGGCGGCCCAGGTGGGAGGTGCCCACTCCTTCGGGGTGGCCACCCTGGCGGAGGGGATCGAGTTGCGCCGGGCGGGCATCGAGTCCCCCATACTCGTGCTCGGCAGCCTCAGCCAGGCCGAAGAGCTGCGCGCCTGCCTGCGCTGGCAGCTGATGCCGACGGTGAGCGGCATGCGCGAGGCCCTGCTCTGCCAGAACCTCGCCAGCGGCTCAGGTCGACCGATGCCGCTGCAGCTCAAGCTGGACACCGGCATGGCTCGTCTGGGGGCGCCCTGGCAGGAGGGTCCGCGGCTGGTGGCCGCCATCCAGGCGCTGGAGGCGGTGGAACTGGCGGGTGTTTACTCGCACCTGGCCAGTGCCGACCTGCCCAGCGGCGCCGATGACGGTCTCACAGCCCAGCAGCAGCAACGGTTTGAGCAAGTGCTGAGGGGCCTGGCGGACCAGGGCCTGGAGGCCGGCTGCCGCCATCTGGCCAATTCGGCCGGCATGCTGCGCAGCCGCGCCCTCCATTACGACATGGTGCGGGTGGGTCTGGCCCTCTACGGCCACAGGCCAGCGGCTCACCTCGGTACCGCCCTGAGCATGGAGCCCGCCATGCAGCTCCATGCCCGGGTGAGCCTGCTGCGCGAGGTGGGCAGTGGTGTGGGGGTGAGCTACGGACACCGGTTCCGCACCAGCCGCCCCAGCCGCCTGGCTGTGGTGAGCATCGGCTATGCCGATGGCGTGCCGCGCCAGCTCTCCAACCAGATGGAGGTGCTGTTCGAGGGGCAGCGGCTGCCCCAGGTGGGTGCGATCACGATGGACCAGTTGGTGCTCGATGCCACCGACGCGCCTGGGCTGGACGTGGGCGCGGTGGTGACCCTGCTGGGCCGGGACGGCGACCAGGAGATCACCCCCAGCGACTGGAGCGACCGCTGCGGCACCATCCCCTGGGAGATCCTCTGCGGCTTCAAGCACCGGCTGCCCCGCCTCAGCACGGGCGCCACGCACTGATAAGCTCGACAGGCCGCTGGAGAGGTGGCTGAGTGGTTGAAAGCGGCTCCCTGCTAAGGAGTTACAGGAGGCAACTTCTGTCGAGGGTTCGAATCCCTCCCTCTCCGTTTCATTGATGCACGCATCAATTCATACATCGTTCTGATGAACGTCAAAGATGCGATCTCCGAGTCGCGTCTTTGATACAAGCAATGTCTTGAGCCATCATCATTCAGGATCTGCTGATTCCAGGCACCCAAACTCCCGGGAGCCTTCGCCTCGAAGAACACCCTGGCCGAGATGCGTGCTGGCACTGCGTTTGCTCGGGGGCAGCTCAAACCAAGCAACCGCCCTGAAGCCCAGGGTTCACCGCCGGCGACGGGCCATCTGTCCCGGCGACAGGCCATCTGTCTGAGGGGTATCGGGTCACGCCTGTCACCCCTGCCGCAATGGCACGATCGAGCCCCAGTTGGTGTGGTGTTCCTGCGGACCCTGGAGCAGGACGAACCGGGGCAAACCGTCCTCAAGACAACAAGACCGCAAGACCTCAAGACCTCAAGACCGCAAGACCTCAAGAACCGTCCTAGCGGCTGAGCGCTTTCCAGGCCCACCAGGCCACCACCGCCACCACAACCCAGGGGAGCAGCCCCCGGAACAGCAGCAGCACCAGCAGCAGCACCGCAGCGGAGACGACGGTGCGCCTGGTGAGCGCCTTCGCCTCGTCGGTCATGTAGCGCCAGCGCGGGATCAGGGGCATCGGATCTGAAAAGGGCAAGCGACCAGCCAAAGGCCGGGCGGCCGAAGCCGCCATGGGGGATGACCGAAGGGTCTCAGCGTGGCGGACCAACCTGTGATGGGGCTGGAGCGGTGCGGCATGCGTCGAACAGGTGGCGGGCGATCTCCGGCAGCAGCCGGGTGTCGCCGGCGCAGCGCTCCCCTTCGCTGAACACCACCAGCACCATCGGATCGTGCCCCTCGGCCTCGATGTAGGCGGCATCGTGGCGAGCCTGGCTCATCCAGCCGGCCTTGCTCCAGAGCCTGGCCTCCACCGGCAAGCCTTCAGCCAGAAAACCGTCGACCTGGTTCTCCGGATCGGCGGCCCGCTGATCGGGGTCGAGGCTGCGCGCGAGCACAGCCTGCATGCGCAGACAGGCTGGCGGCGACAGCAGCGTGCCCATGATCACGGCCTGCAACAGACGGGCCGTCGCCTCCGTGCTCAGCCGGTTGCGGTTCTCGAGCTCCGGACCATAGAACTCGCGCTCCCGGCCGAATGGGCCGTCGCCCCAGGTCTTCTGGCAGGCGTTCACCCCTTGCAGCTCCGGCCAGCCCAACGCCGCCAGCCAGCCATTCACCAGCTGCCGCTGTTCGATCCAGCCGGCCATCAGTTCGGCGGGCAGGGCTGGACCGCTGGTGGTGCCGCTGAGCAGATCAACGATCAAGCCGGTGGCGTCATTGCTGGAATCGCCGATCATCAGCCGCAGGGCGCGGCGCAGTTCCGGGCCCTCTTCAATCAGCCCCTGCTGCAGCCAGGCCTCGGCGGCGATCAGATACACCAGCTTCACCACACTGGCCGGATAGCGCTGGCGGTCACCACCCCAGCTGGCGCCGCGCCCGGCGGTGGTCTGTGCGTCGCCGCCCACCCCCAGCACGGAAAGCGGATAGCGCAGCCAGGTGATCGAGAGCTGCTGGGCCAGCCCGTTGCGCCCCTCCAGCTCCAGGGCGCGCACCAGATCGGCCAGGATCTGTGCCATGGCCGGATCGGGGCTGTAAAAGGCCATCGTTGCCGGCAACCGTTGCAGCGAGATTAGGCATGGCCCTGCCCGGCTTCCCCACGCCCATCCTGCGGCTGCTGCAGCCGCTCAACCTTTACAGCCAGCCCCAGGGCAGCGGCCTGGCCACCCAGGCGGCCGCCGGACGCTGCCTGCAGCTGCCGAGCGCGCCAGCTCGCCACGGCGGCAGGCTGCGGGTGCGACTGCTGGAGGACGGCTATCCCGGCTGGGTGGAACCACAGGAGCTGACGGGGCGCTCGGAGCCAGCGGAACGTCCCAGGCCGCTGCTGCTGCAGCGGGCCCAGATCGAGGCCCGCCTGCCTGCGGTGCTCGCCCTGGCCCTGAACTGGATGGAGCGCCCCAACGTGTATCTCTGGGGTGGCACGCTCGGTCCGGATTTCGACTGCTCCGGACTGGTGCAGAGCGCCTATGCCAGCGCCGGCATCTGGCTGCCACGGGATGCCTACCTGCAGGAGCGCTTCTGCCGGTCCGTGGCCGTGCGGCCAGGCCAGAGCAGCCTGCTCGCCCCCGGTGATCTGATTTTCTTCGGCACACCGCAGCGCTGCACCCATGTGGGTCTGCACCTGGGCGGAGGGCGTTACCTGCACAGCTCAGGCCGGGAGCATGGGCGCAACGGCATCGGCATCGACGATCTCAACCCCCGCAACACCCATCCGGTGGCAGACCATTACCGCCGCGAGCTGCGCGGCGCCGGCCGGGTGATGCACAACCACGACGGCAGCCCTCTGCCCGCCTAGGTTCGCCGGCATTGGGCGCGGATCATGGAGCTCTCTGTTGTTGTGCCCCTCTACAACGAGGAGGCCAGCCTCACCGAACTGGTGGAGAAGCTGCTGGCAGCGATCCGTCCGCTCGGCCTGCCCTTTGAGCTGGTGCTGGTGGATGACGGCTCCCGCGACGGCACAGCGCGGGTGCTGAGCGACCTGCAGACATCGGTGCCCGAACTGGTGGCGGTGCTGCTGCGCCGCAACTACGGCCAGACAGCGGCGATGGCCGCCGGCTTTGATGTCAGTCGTGGGGCCGTGATCATTACCCTCGATGGCGACCTCCAGAACGATCCCGCCGACATCCCCCTGCTGCTTGAAACGCTCGGCGAAGGGTACGACCTGGTGAGTGGCTGGCGGCATCAGCGCCAGGACGCCGCCCTGAGCCGGCTGCTGCCCAGCCGGCTGGCCAATCAGCTGATCGCGGCCGTAACCGGGGTGCGCCTGCACGACTACGGCTGCTCCCTCAAGGCCTATCGCCGTGAAGTGGTGGAAGACCTCAACCTCTACGGCGAGCTGCACCGGTTTCTGCCGGCGCTGGCCTTCATCGAAGGTGCCCGGATCGGCGAGGTGAAGGTGCGGCACCACGCCCGCCGGCACGGCAGCAGCAACTACGGCATCGATCGCACCTTCCGGGTGCTGATGGATCTGCTCACGGTCTGGTTCATGAAGCGGTTTCTGACCCGGCCGATGCATGTGTTCGGCCTGGGAGGGCTGCTGGCCATGGCAGCAGGGCTGCTGGTGCTGCTCTGGCTGGTGGGGGAAAAACTGGTGCTGGGCACCGACATCGGCGATCGTCCGCTGCTGCTGGCAGCCCTGATCGGGCTGCTGGCGGGCGTGCAGCTGTTCTGCTTCGGGCTGCTGGCTGAGCTGCAGATGCGCACGTATCACGAAAGCCAGGGCCGGCCGATCTATCGGGTGCGGGCCACATTGCGCGGCAAGCCCACGGCCAGCGGCGGTCGAGACGCCGCCCCAGGCTGAACGCCACGGAAGCGGTCGATCGCCAGCACCGCTTCGCGCACGACAGCCGGATCCACATCGCGCAGGCCGCGACGCAGCACAGGCAAGGCGGCGACATGGCCCCAGGCGCGGGCTGTGCGGATCGCCGCCAGGCGCGCAGCGCTGCTGCCACTGAAGCTGCTGTGCAGCAAGCGCAGCAACCGGGCGCGGCCCGCCGCGTCTGCCGGAGCGGGCAGCGCAGCCGCATGACCGGGGGCCGGGTCCGGCGTCGAGGGCGACGGCGAAACGCTGAGCGGGGCACTCGCAATCTGGGCGCGGTTGAGGGCTGCGATCGCACTGGTATCGGTCGAGCGCAGCAACGGCCGTGGACGGCGGCGGCCAAGCCCGAACCAGAGGACCAGAAGCAGCGCGGCAACCGCGGCGAAAGGCGTACTCAAGAGCGGAAGCGGAATTCGGACAACAGAGGGTGTGCGCCAGGCGGTGGATTGAACTTTTATGTCGCCGTTTCCAGGCCACCAAGGCTGGCCTGGAAGGGCTCTATACAGTACCCACGGTTGCTATAGGCCCGCGCCATGACTGGAGATTTTGCCGCCGCCTGGTTGCCGTCGGTGCTTGTTCCCCTGGTGGGCATCATGGGCCCCGCTGTGGCCATGGCCCTGCTGTTCAACGTGATCGAAGCCCGCGACTGAGCTCCGCCCACCCCTCGCTGAGCCCAGCGAACCGATCCCGCCCAGCCTTTCCACTCCCAACCATGACCGTGACCCCTGTGGCCGACCCCTGCGTCGGCAATCTGGCCACCCCCGTCAACAGCAGCTACTTCACCCGGGCGTTTCTGAATGCCCTGCCTGCCTACCGCCCGTCACTCTCGCCAAACCGGCGCGGGCTGGAAGTGGGCATGGCCCATGGCTTTTTTCTGTACGGCCCCTTCGCCATCACCGGCCCGCTGCGACTCACCGAGTACGCCAGCACAGCCGGTCTGCTGGCCACCATCGGCCTGGTGTCGATCCTCACCGTGTGCCTGTCGATCTACGGCACCGCCGGCCATGGGCCGAATGTGCAACCCGCCGACGCCACCATCAGCAATCCGCCAGCCGATCTGTTCACCAAGGCCGGCTGGGCTGAGTTTGCCAGCGGCTTCTGGCTTGGCGGTTGCGGTGGCGCCGCCTTCGCCTGGTTCCTGTGCAGCACCGCCCTCGTCAGCCCACTGGTGAAGATTGCCGGCGGCGTCTGGAGCGTCAGCTGAGTCAGGTCCAGCCCGGCACCCACCACCCCTTCAACCACCTGCTCCATCTGATTCAGCAGCACTGTTATTCAGCAGCACTGATGCTGTGAACTGGTGCCACAACCACAAGCTCCGCCTGTCCGGGCGGGGCTTTTTTGATGGCGGCCGACGTGGCACCCCAGGTGGCGGCCGCGCATCATGGAACGCACGACCTCCCTGCCCGTTGGTGTTGTGGCGTTTCGGCTGATCCCCTGGATGAATGCTGCTGGCGGTAGCCACCCGTTGGGCTCCACCCGCCGACACCTACCGCCCGCAGCAGGGCTTGCCCTGCTGATGAGTGCCCTGCTGGCCCCCACACTGGCGGGCTGCAACAGGCTGCGCCAGGGGGCCCTCGAGGCCGTGCTGCGCCAGGGGCACGCCGCTGCAATCGACTGCCTGCAGGGGGAGCGGGCCCGCAGCGATGGCGATGAACTCCGCTGCAATGACTGGTCGTTTGTGGAGGCTCATTACCTGAGGGAGAGCAAGGCGATGCCAGCAGCGACGCCCTGATCAGACAGCCCAGGGCGTCGCCAGCCCCAAGAGGCCCCGGGAGCAGCCTGCCTACGCGCATCAAAAAACCCCCGGCTGATGCCGGGGGTTGAACGTCCCTCAAGGGGGGCAGTGTCGGGAATCAGCCGAACTTGCCGGAGGTGGAAGCGATCAGGAAAGCGGCGTAGGTGAGGAAGTAGCCGATGGTGAAGTGGGCCAGACCCACCACACGGGCTTGCACGATCGAGAGAGCCACAGGCTTGTCACGCCAGCCCACCAGGTTGGCGAGCGGGGTGCGCTGGTGCGCCCAGACAATCGTCTCAATCAATTCCTGCCAGTAACCGCGCCAGGAGATCAGGAACATGAAACCGGTTGCCCAGATCAGGTGCCCGAACAGGAACATCCAGGCCCAGACAGCCAGGTTGTTCGAGCCGGCGGGGTTGTAACCGTTGATCAGCTGAGAGGAATTGAGCCACAGGTAGTCGCGGAACCAGCCCATCAGATAGGTGCTGGATTCGTTGAACTGGGCCACGTTGCCCTGCCAGATGGCCAGGTGTTTCCAGTGCCAGTAGAAGGTGAGCCAGCCCACGGTGTTCAGGGCCCAGAAGACGGCCAGATAGAAGGCGTCCCAGGCGCTGATGTCACAGGTGCCGCCACGGCCGGGGCCGTCGCAGGGGAAGGAGTAGCCGAAGTCCTTCTTGTCAGGCATCAGCTTCGAACCGCGGGCGTCGAGGGCGCCCTTCACCAGGATCAGGGTGGTGGTGTGCAGACCCAGCGCGATGGCGTGGTGCACAAGGAAGTCGCCAGGCCCGATCTGGAGGAACAGGCTGTTGTTGCCGGCATTGATGCCATCCAGCCAGCCGGGCAGCCAGACGGCGCCGGGGCCAGGGGCATTGCTCACCAGGCTGTCGGGGTTCGACAGCAGCACATTCATGCCGTACACAGCCTTACCGGAGGCAGCCTGCACGAACTGGGCAAACACGGGCTCCACCAGAATCTGCTTCTCGGGGGTACCGAAGGCCACCACCACGTCGTTGTGGACGTAGAGGCCGAGGGTGTGGAAACCGAGGAACAGGGACACCCAGCTCAGGTGGCTGATGATCGCTTCCTTGTGCTCGAGCATCCGGGCCAACACGTTGTTCTTGTTGGCTTCGGGGTCGTAGTCACGGATGAAGAAGATCGCACCGTGAGCGAAGGCACCGCACATCAGGAAGATGGCGATGTACTGGTGGTGGGTGTAAAGAGCAGCCTGTGTCGTGTAGTCCCGGGCGATGAACGCATAGGACGGCATCGCGTACATGTGCTGGGCCACCAGGCTCGTCACCACACCAAGGGAGGCCAGGGCCAGACCCAGCTGGAAGTGGAGAGAGTTGTTGATGGTGTCGTAGAGGCCCTTGTGGCCAGCGCCGAGGTCACCAGGAGTGCCCTTGGGCGGGTTGTGGGCTTCAAGGATCTCGCGGATCGAGTGGCCGATACCGAAGTTGGTGCGGTACATGTGGCCAGCGATCACGAAGATCACACCGATCGCCAGGTGGTGATGGGCGATGTCGGTGAGCCAGAGGGCTTCGGTTTGGGGATGGAAGCCACCCAGGAAGGTGAGGATCGCGGTGCCTGCGCCTTCCGATGTGCCGAACACCTGGTAAGCGGTGTCGGGGTTCTGGGCGTAGACGCCCCAGTTGCCGGTGAAGAACGGAGCCAGACCAGCGGGGTGAGGCAGCACGGAGAGGAAGTTGTCCCAACCGACGTGCTGACCGCGGGCCTCAGGGATGGCCACGTGGACCAGGTGACCGGTCCAGGCGATCGAGCTGAAACCGAACAGCACAGCCAGGTGATGGTTGAGCCGTGACTCAGCGTTCTTGAACCAAGCCAGGGAAGGCCGGAACTTGGGCTGGAGGTGGAGCCAGCCGGCAAACAGGGCCCAGGCCGACAGGATCATCATGAAGATGGAACCCTGGTACAGCTCGGCGTTGGTGCGCATGCCGATCGTGTACCACCAGTGGTACAGGCCGGAATAAGCAATGTTCACCGGGGAGGAGGCACCGGCCTGGGTGAAGGCGGTGATGGCGCCTTGCCCGAAGTGGGGATCCCAGATCGCGTGAGCGATGGGACGCACGTGCAGAGGATCGGTGACCCACTGCTCAAAGTTGCCCTGCCAGGCGATATGGAACAGGTTGCCCGAAACCCAGAGGCCAATGATGGCCAGGTGTCCGAAGTGGGTGGAGAACAGCTTCTGGTAGAGCCGCTCCTCGGTCATGCCGTCGTGGCTCTCGAAGTCGTGAGCCGTGGCGATGCCGTACCAGATCCGGCGGGTTGTCGGGTCCTGTGCCAGACCCTGGCTGAACGAAGGAAATTTCGTTGCCATTGGGAAAGGTCAGGAAAGGTCAGCCGACCGCAATGATGCGGGCCAGGAAGAACGACCAGGTGGTCGCGAT
>Ga0079302_1000085_pt1 | contig 20771 bp, 12 predicted proteins | sample Wag4_2014_7_16_FD_75102 | JGI IMG/M metagenome (GOLD analysis project Ga0079302, IMG submission 75102) | Fresh water mixed with fracking chemicals microbial communities from Ohio, USA - Utica-2 Time Series FC 2014_7_16 | ecosystem: Engineered > Industrial production > Chemical products > Input... | reverse complement strand
ACAATAGCATAAATAAAAAAGGTTTAAGTAATTTTAAAGCAGGAATGTGCGTTTATGGAAAAGGTGGAGGTAAAAAAAATTATAGCACTGGGCATTGTATTGCTCTTCATTACTCAAAAGCTTCAGTCACAACATTTTGAAGCGGGATTATCAATTGGAACCTTACGGTACGAAGGTGATATCGGAGGCCGAACAAGTGGCTTAACCGGTATCCTACAGAATAAAACTTCTCCTGCCTCACTTTTGGGAAGTTTGGACTTCGGTTATTCCCCAGTTCGGTTTATCCAAATACGGCTATCTGCTTTGATTGGATCGGTGCAAGCTGCAGACAGCCTGTTGAGTCAGGCAACCCAGAAAGAAACAATCAAAAAAACACGAAATTTACATTTCAGGTCACCCATCAGGGAAGCTTCGATATTGTTTGCAGTTCACCCATTTGATTTTACCTATTCCGAAATGATATGGCTTAGAAAGTTTTCACCTTATGTGCTGTTTGGAGCTGGTTTTTTTGAATTCAACCCAATGGGATGGTATCAAAATCCAACAGGTCCTGACAGATGGGTTGACCTAAAGCCCTTAAGAACTGAAGGCCAGGGTATGCCAGCTTATCCAGACAGTCGCGAATATGCACTTCGCGCACTGAATTTTCAGGCAGGAATAGGCATCCGTTACCTGATCTCTTCCAAAATAACCGTTGCAGTTGAAATCATTAACAGAAGGACCAATACGGATTATCTTGATGACGTAAGCAGAAGGTATATTGACAACAATGCTTTTGATACCTACTTTGGCAATTCAACAATACTGGCCGAAACCGCTAAGCAATTGGCAAATAATCCCGCATTTAAAAATGCGGGAAACTATATCAATGGCTTTTTTCCTGGAAGTTTAAGAGGCTCCACGGCTAGTAAAGACTACTACTACGGAACAACTTTAAGAATAGGATACCGGCTGGGGCCGGTAATAGATGAGCCTATCCAACGCTCCCGCCAGGGTATGCTGGACTGTTTCAGGTTTTGAGTTATGAAATTTTACTCCATTCCCCTTTTGCCTTTCCAATCTGAAGAAACTGTTTTAGTGAAAGGTGAACGGGCATTTCAAGCCTGTGGTCGTTTTCAAGAATCTGTTCCGCATATCCCCTTGCCAACTCCAGGAGGCCCCTGTCTTCTGTGATACTCGCCAGCTTGAAATTGAGTGCCCCACTTTGACGTGTTCCCTGGATATCACCAGGCCCCCGCAGTTCCAAGTCTTTTTCTGCAATTTTAAAGCCATCGGTGGTGGAACACATAACGGAGAGGCGATCTTTGGCATCTTTACCTACCTGGCTGCCGGACAAAAGGATACAATAACTTTTCTCACTTCCCCTTCCAACCCTTCCCCTAAGTTGATGCAGCTGACTCAATCCAAACTTCTCTGCACTTTCAATCACCATGACACTGGCATTGGGAACATTTACACCCACTTCAATAACCGTGGTGCTAACCATGATTTGTGTATCCTGATTTACAAACCTTTGCATGTTGACTTCTTTTTGTTCAGCATTCATCCGACCATGAACCATACTGATCCAATATTGTGGCTCAGGGAACCAAGCCTTGACATTTTCATAACCCTGCATCAGGTCTTCATACTGAAGCTTCTCACTTTCCTCAATCAGGGGAAAGATAAAATACACTTGTCGACCTAGGGTAATTTCAGAACGGATAAAATCCATTACCTGAGGTCTGGCGTCGTCAAGCCGGTGTACCGTTAATACTGGCGTTCTACCCGGTGGCAATTCATCAATAACGCTATAGTCTAGGTCGCCATAGGCAGTCATAGCAAGCGTTCTAGGGATGGGCGTGGCAGTCATAACCAGCATATGTGGTGGGATACTGCTCTTTTCCCACAACCTCGCACGTTGAGCCACACCAAACTTATGCTGTTCATCTATTACCGCCAGTCCGAGCTGCTGAAACCGCACAACATCCTCAATGAGTGCATGTGTACCCACAATGATAGCAGTTGATCCATCTTCCAACGATGCCAATATTTTTTTTCTATCCGCAGCTCTAGTTGATCCCGTCAATAATCCTACACTTATACCCATTGGCTCGAGTAATTGGGAAAACTGGTTGTAATGCTGTTTGGCCAAAATCTCTGTTGGTGCCATGATACATGATTGGGCACCGTTATCGATAGCGATGAGCATGGCCATCAGTGCCACTATAGTTTTACCACTACCCACATCCCCCTGAAGCAGTCTGTTCATTTGCTTCCCAGACCCCATATCCTGTCTGATTTCCCGCAGCACCCTTTTCTGAGCACCGGTAAGGTCAAATGGGAGGTGTTCATGAAAAAAAGTATTAAATGCATCACCAACACGAGCAAAAGTTATTCCTCTCGAATACCTGTGCCGGGCAGACCGCAACATGCCCAACCTAACCTGTGCGATAAAGAGCTCCTCAAATTTTAACCTGGTCACCGCCTTCAGGTAATTTTCCTGCTGCACTGGGAAATGTATATACTGATAAGCCTGCCAACGCGAAATCATCTGCTCTGCAGCAATGATTGGTTCAGGTAAGATTTCAGGGATGTCTTTCTGTTCCAGTACCAGAAAAAGCTGCTGGGTCAGCTTTGCAAGGGCTCTTCCGTTTAAGCCTCTTGCCTTGAGTTTTTCGGTAACCGGATAAACAGGTTCCAGGAAGCTTTTTATGGGTACTGCGCCATCCACCACCTGCTCCAGTTCAGGATGTGAAAGCTGAGGCCTGCCCAGGAAAAATCCGAGCTTACCAAATGCAAGGTAGGTATGCCCAACTACAAGTGATTTCTGCACCCATGTAATTCCCTGGAACCAGGTCATTTCAATAATGCCGGATGGGTCTCTAAGCTGCGCTACCAGACGCTTTGAACGGCGTTCACCAATCAACTCCAGAGACAATAAAATACCTTTAACCTGAACCATATCCATGGCAGGAGAAACCTGCCCTATCTGCTGCACTTTTGTACGGTCGAGATGCCTGAGTGGAAAATGATTGAGCAAATCTTCAAAGGTGAAGATCTCCAGTTCCTTTTTGAGCATATCAGCCCTGAGCGGACCAACGCCTTTGAGGTATTCTATTGGATTGGACAATATGGTGCTATGGTATGCGATTGTATGTCAAAATTAAATCATTTCATGTGGACAGAAAGCGGCTTAAATTTGCAATAAATCATCCAAAGCAGTTGTATGAATGGCATTTGCTGGTCGCTCAAAACATTTTCTGAATTAACACCTTACGAACTCTATGATATCCTCCGACTGCGGAGTGAAGTATTTGTTGTTGAACAGCAATGTATTTTCCTGGATATGGACGACAGAGACCAACAAGCGCATCACCTGCAGGGCAGGTTTCAGGATGAGCTTATTGCATCAGTGCGCATACTGCCTCCGGGCCTGGCTTATCCCGAGGCTTCAATAGGACGGGTTGTTGGTTCACCCAGGTATCGCGGTAAAGGGGCCGGTAAACAATTAATGCAGGAGGCCATTGCCGCAACCATTTCATTATACGGACCACATCCCATTAAAATAGGGGCACAGCAATACCTGAAAAAATTCTACGAAGACCTTGGCTTTGAACAATGCAGTGACACTTACCTGGAAGACGATATTCCCCATATCAAAATGATCCGGACTAAGTAGAAATACGTACTATAAATCCATACTTTAACGGTTTATTATAAATTTTTGCGCTTTAACATACTATTTGCATTAACAGTTCGTTAAGAAAGCGTCGCAAGACACCCTATCCTAAACCGTATCCAAATGAAAACCAATCTGTACAACCCGTGCAGGTACTTCATTGTCATGCTCATGCTGTTTTACACCGGCATAAATGACATTAAGGCCCAGTCACAATTTGAATTTGCCTTCTCCTATGGCCCTTCCAATTTTTTAGGAGACCTCGGCGGTAACAGCGGCAAAGGTGCCGGATTTCTCAAAGACAATATGGTTTCGCTAACAAGATTCATGGGTGGAGCCAACCTGCTCTACAGACCCAACGAATTCATCAACTTCAGGCTATCCGTTAACATTGGAAAGCTGGAGGGTGCTGACAGTCTCATTGCCGGTAAAGGTGGATGGGAGGAAGCCAGGAAAGCACGAAATCAGCATTTCCGGTCTAATGTTGAAGAAGCCTTTGTGGGGGCTGAAATCTACCCTACTGCGCTATTTGAATATGAACCGGAAGATGTTATGCACCGGCTTCGACCTTATGGTATCATAGGAATTGGCGTCTTCCATTTCAATCCCAAAGCGCAATATGAACAGGCTGATGGCAGCAAAGTATGGGTCAACCTGAAACCTTTGAAAACAGAGGGACAGGGCATGGCGAAGTATCCTGACCGCAAAGAATACGCATTAACGCAGATCAATATTCCATTTGGATTTGGCATCAAATATTTTGTGAATGAAAATGTGGCAGTATCCATGGAAATACTGAACCGCAAAACTTTTACAGATTACATAGATGATGTAAGTACCAGTTATATCAGCAATGAGGATTTCTACGAACATTTTGGTCAGACAAGCAAAGAGGCTGAGGTAGCCATACAGATGGCCAATAAAACAGCCTTTGCCAATGGCGGCAACTACAGAGCAGGATATGGTATCGGCTCCAAAAGAGGAACACCTTCAAACAATGACGCATACTATTCATCATCCATAAAACTCAGCATCAGATTAGGTTCTGATGGCGAATATGGACGATCAGGAAAATGGGGAGATGTAAAATGCCCTGTTGTAAGATTTTAATAGGCTCTGTACCCAACGAAAGCAGGAGTCCTGGTTGTTAGGCTCCTTGCGAAAAAGAAGTCCCGGCGCTTTGCGCCGGGGCTCTTTTTACTATTGCATTTCGAGCTTCAGAAACCGGCCGGTATGGCTATGCTTATGCTTTATTAGACCATTGGGAGAACCTTGGTATAAAACAGTTCCTCCACCATCACCACCTTCCGGACCCAGATCGATGATATGGTCTGCCACTTTAATCATATCCAGGTTATGCTCAATTACCAAAACCGTATTTCCTCTGTTTACCAGTTTATTAAGCACTGTGAGTAGCAAATTGATATCTTGGAAATGGAGACCGGTAGTAGGTTCATCGAGAATATAGAATGTTTTACCTGTATCTCGTTTTGACAGTTCTGTAGCAAGCTTGACACGCTGTGCTTCACCACCGCTGAGTGTTACGGCTGATTGTCCGAGTGTAATATATCCCAGTCCAACTTCCTGCAAGACTTTAACTTTCCTGTAGAGGTAAGGAATATGTTGAAAGAATTCCACTGATTCATCTACCGTCATATCCAAGACATCGCTGATAGATTTTCCTTTATACCTGATTTCCAGTGTTTCTCTGTTGTAGCGCCTACCGTTGCATTTTTCACAATGCACATAAACATCCGGCAGGAAATTCATTTCTATCACCCGCAGTCCACCGCCTTCACACATATCGCACCTGCCAGCTTTCACATTAAAAGAGAAACGACCTGCATTGTAGCCCCGGATTTTTGCCTCCGGCACTGCTGCGAACAACTGACGGATATCAGTAAAAAAATTACAGTAGGTGGCTGGATTGCTGCGGGGTGTACGACCGATAGGCGACTGATCGATTTCAATAACCTTATCAATATGTTCCAGTCCGCTCACACTTTTATAGGGCATAGGATCCTGTTTGGAGCCAAAGCAATGCTGACTGAGTAAGGGGTAAAGTGTTTCCGCGATAAGGGTTGATTTTCCGCTGCCACTGACACCGGTTACCAACACCAGAGTACCGAGTGGAATGGATATATCAGCATCCTTGAGGTTGTTGCCCGAAGCTCCTTTCAGTTCCAGAAAATTGCCGTTTCCCTGCCTGATTTCTGCGGGGAGCTCAATGCGCTTCCTGTTGTTGAGGTACAAGGCTGTTTCTGAAGGCGACTGGCAAACTTCTGCAGGTGTGCCTTGTGCAACAATTCTTCCACCATGAATACCCGCCTTGGGTCCAACATCAATCAGGTGATCTGCTGCAAGCATGATGTCTTTGTCATGTTCCACCACCAACACACTGTTACCAATGTCTCGAAGCCGCTGCAAGGCGCCGATTAGCTGCTGATTATCCCGCTGGTGTAAACCGATTGAAGGCTCATCAAGGATATAAGTGATTCCTTGCAGCTGAGAACCGATTTGTGTAGCCAGTCTTATCCGTTGAGACTCTCCCCCGCTGAGTGTTCGGGTTGGCCTGCCGAGTGAGAGGTAACCTAATCCAACATCCAATAAAAATCCGAGTCTTGTCCTGATTTCTTTCAGAATATCTTTTGCGATCAGGTTTTGTTTTTTGTCGAGCCGCTTTTCAATATCATGGAACCAATCTTGCAGCTGATTAAGATTCATAGCTGACAGTTCAGCTATATTTTGTTTGTCTATTTTAAACCAGAGACTCTCTTGCTTAAGCCTAGCACCCAAACAACGTTTACAGGGATTAAGCATCATATATTTTTCAGCCCATTCTCTTACGGAATCGCTGGAGCTATCAGTAAACCACCGCGTAACCATGGCAGCAATTCCTGTAAAAGCTTCTGTGTCTTCATCTGACTCTTCAACTTCCTGGCTCCCCTCTTCATTCCCAAAGAGTACCAGATTAAGAACGCTTTCCGGCAACTGATATACCGGTGTTTTGAGGCTGAATTTGTGCTTTTTTGATAAAATTTCAACCATCTTGTAATAATGCGAGTCCCTTGCTTCGCCAAGTGGCAGGATCGCACCCGCTGCAATTGAAAGTGTGCGATCTGGTATAATTGCATCCACATTAATAGAATGTTGCTGTCCGATACCCTTGCAAGCAGGGCAGGCCCCGTAGGGCGAATTGAAAGAAAAAGTATTTGGAGATGGCTCTTCGTAAGACAAACCTGTATCAGCACACATCAGTTTCTTGCTGTACTGGACCAGTTTTTCAGGATCATGCACCAGAATGAAAATCAACCCCTTACCAATCTGCATCGCCTGTTGGATGCTTTGTGCAATCCTTACTTTCAATTCTTCTGAAACCACCAGCCTGTCTACCACAACTTCAATATCATGAACCTTGTATCGGTCTACCTGCATTTTGGGAACCAGGTCTTTGAGTTCACCATCCACCCGCACCTTCACAAAACCCTTTTTGCGTGTTTCTTCAAAGAGCTCCCGGTAATGCCCTTTTCTTCCCCTTACAAGGGGGGAAAGTACTGTTATCTTTCTGCCTGCAAGTTTACTGAAGAGGTCTGCTACAATTTCTTCATCGCTGAATTTGACCATCTTTTTCCCCGTATGCAGGGAATAGGCATCCCCTGCACGGGCGTACAAGAGACGTAAAAAATCATATACTTCAGTAACTGTGCCAACTGTTGAACGCGGATTTCTGTTTGTTGTTTTCTGCTCAATGGAGATAACCGGAGAGAGTCCGCTTATCTTGTCCACATCCGGCCTTTCCAGCTCACCCATAAACTGACGGGCGTAGGTACCAAATGTCTCCATGTATCGGCGGTGGCCTTCGGCATAAATGGTGTCAAAAGCCAGGGAGGACTTACCGCTGCCACTGATTCCCGTAATAACCACCAGCTTATGTTTGGGAATGCAGATATCAATATTTTTGAGGTTATGGGCTCTTGCACCAATCACTTCTATCTGATCTTCAATTTTTTTCATGCTATTTTACACACCGGAAAGTTCACCGGTTTTAATTTCCCAGTTTGCTGTAAAATTAAACAGCATTTGCATCAAATGGTTGTTGGATGCATAATTAGCTGAAAATGATTAAAAACAGGTTTTTTCACTAGCAAAACACGAAAAAGTGATATCTTTGCTATAGTTCTTTAATTTTCTTATCCAGAAAGGCAGAGGGATTGGCCCGACGAAGCCTTGACAACCTGTTACTCCAAGTAAAAAGGTGTCAACTCCAGCTCCGCAATTGCGGAGACAGATAAGTCAGATCATTTTCCCTGGACATGATTCAATCATCATAGTGAAAACCCATCTGACTTCAGATGGGTTTTTTTGTGCCCTTTCTGGAAAGCAAATGATGAAAACATGAACAAAATACTGCACAATTATACATTCAAGGGCACATTAAAGTTGGAATCAGGCAAAACGATTCGCGACTTCAACCTGGCCTACACCACAATTGGGATGTTTGATCCCGCAAAAGACAATGTAGTCTGGATATTCCATGCCATGACTGCCAACAGTGATCCAGCTGATTGGTGGCCAGGTATGGTGGGAGAAGGCAAATTTTTTAATGCGGATGAACATTTCATCATCTGTGTGAATATGCCAGGAAGCTGCTATGGGAGTGTCAACCCTTTATCGGTAAATCCGGATACCGGCATCCCCTACTACAGGAACTTTCCTTTTTTTACCCCGCTGGATATGGCTACAGCTTTCGATCAACTCAGGGAACACCTGGGGATCAGCAGTATTTATCTGGGCATTGGCGGATCTATGGGCGGACAACAACTGATTGCCTGGGCAACCCGGCAACCTGACCTTTTCAGGTACATCGTGCCCATAGCAACCAATGCATTCCATTCTCCCTGGGGTAAGGCTTTCAATGCTTCACAACGCATGGCCATTGAAGCAGATCCAAGCTGGCAGGATGGCAATCCCGATGCCGGGATGGCCGGCATGAAAGTAGCCCGTTCTGTTGCACTGATAAGCTACCGACACTATGAAATCTATGGTAAAACCCAGCATGACGCAGATAAGGCACTGGAAAATACGAGGAGTGAGTCTTATCAGAAATACCAGGGTGAAAAGCTGGCCAAGAGGTTCAATGCGCTGAGTTATTACATGTTAACCAAGAGCATGGATAGCCATCACCTTGGAAGGGGGGTGTTTGAAGCTGAAGAAATGCTTGAACGGATCGTTTCAAAATGCCTGGTTATTGGAATTTCATCAGACCTGCTTTATCCAGTTTGCGAGCAGGAGTTTCTTGCCAAACACATTCCCGGTTCACAGCTGGCGGTCATTGATTCTTTTTACGGGCATGATGGATTCCTGCTGGAAGATGAAAAATTGAATGCATTGCTAATACCTTTTTTATCAAGATAAACAACAAAAAAACATACAAATGGGATCAGAAAAGACACTGGTAATTGGGATGTTCGGATTTGGCGTAGTTGGGGAAGGATTGTATAAAGTACTCAAACAGACACCCTCTTTAAAAGCATCCATCAAAAAAGTATGCATCAAGAATACCCATAAAAAAAGAAATGCACCGGCAGAGCTCTTCACTTCCAATCCAGACGACCTGCTTTACGATTCGGAGATCAATGTGATAGTGGAAGTGATCAATGACAGTTTAGCCGGCTATGAAATTGTGACAACTGCATTGAACAATGGGAAAGACGTGGTCAGTGCCAGTAAAAAAATGCTATCAGAACACCTACCTGAGTTGATTGCTTTGCAGGAGAAAACTGGTAAATCACTGTTGTATGAAGCTTCGGCCTGTGCATCGATTCCGGTAATCAGAAATCTTGAAGAATACTATGATAACGACCTTTTGCATTCCATTAAAGCGATTGTCAATGGCTCCACCAATTTCATCCTCACCAAAATGTTTGAGGAAGATTTGAACTTCAAGGAAGCCTTGCTACTCGCCCAGCAGCTCGGTTTTGCAGAATCAGATCCAACGCTCGATATCGAAGGATTTGATGCAGCGAATAAATGGGTTTTACTACTCACGCACAGCTACGGCATCGATACCACCATCCAGGATATGCTGTTCAACGGCATCACACAAATCACTCCGATTGATGCTGAAGTTGCACAATCACGGAACCAGTCCATTAAATTGGTAGCACAGGCCAAAAAACTCCAGAACGGCAAGGTGGCTTCATTTTTGCTACCTCAGTTTGTTGACCAGGCCGATCAGCTCTATTTCGTCAAAAACGAATACAATGGCGTTGTGATTGAAACAGGTTTTGCTGATAAACAATTTTTTTATGGCAAGGGTGCAGGCAGCTTCCCAACAGCATCTGCCGTACTGAGTGACATTGCGGCTTTGCGTTATGGATACCGTTATGAATACAAAAAGCGCACTCAGCAACAACCTGCTGAATTGTCTGACAGCTTTAATCTACGGGTATTCATCAGTTTTGAAAGCCTTTCCAATGTTCCCAAGGAAGAATTTACGTCCATTGAAGAATGGCACTCGGGAAACGAACGCAGCTACCTGATTGGTACTATCCCTTACCAATCGCTTATACATAAAGACTGGTGGAAGACCAACAACAATTCCCTTATCCTCATGCCCGACAACATTGTTGAAAACAGCGAAGTGAGTGAATTGAAGAAAATGAGTCTTTCGTTAGCCGGACTGGATGTCTGAATAGCGTAAACAGGACTTGACTTAAAGTGAACCTGCCGGCCTTACATTGGCGCCCGTTCTTTTTTGGAGGTCGTCGCCCAGATCTTTGCGGGCCTCCTCTGCAAGCAACCGCAGCTCCCGCATGATTTCAGGATAGTAAGCCTTTACATCATACTGTTCTGCGGGATCCCTGCGCAGGTCATAGAGGGATTCGTACATAAGGGTGTTTTCAGGAACAGAACCGGGGAATCCGTCAAAACCGGGTTTTTTACCCAGATAAGACCGGGAGGGATGTTGAAAAACAAGCTTCCAGTTACCCTTGCGTACAGCCTCCAGGGCATTCCTGCGGTAATAGTAAAGAAATTCGTTACGCGGACTGGCGTCCATGTTCCCACGGAGTACTTCACTTAGGTCTACCCCATCAATTTTTTTCTCAGGTAGTGAAGCTCCGGAAAATGCGGCCAGTGTAGGCAATATATCTATGGTTGATGCCAGCTGGTTAGCTACAACACCGGCAGGTACCGTACCTTTCCACCGCATGATACAAGGCACACGTTGTCCGCCCTCAAATGAAGTACCCTTGCCTTCCCGGAAACCGCCTGTTGATCCGGCATGATTGCCAAAATTAAACCAGGGGCCATTATCACTTGTGAAGATCACCAGCGTGTTTTTATCAAGCCCCTCTTCCTGCAGGGTTTGCATGATGCGACCAACATGGTAATCTACTTCCTGGATTACATCTCCGTATAGTCCCTGTTTGCTTTTGCCCCTGAATGCCGGGGACGCATAAATAGGCACATGTGGCATAGGGTGAGGGATATATGCAAAGAATGGTTTTTTCTTGTTTCGCTTGATGAAGCTTATTGCCGCATCAGTTATCCTGCCTGTCAACATCCCTTGGTCGTCGAGGGTATTGATGGTATCAACAGGTGCGTTCTGTTGTATCAATGGGAGTGGCGGGAACTGGTTTTTATTGCTTCCTTTTTGAGCGGGATTTCCATCATAATTTACGGGCCACATATCATTGGAATAAGGGATACCCAGGTACTCGTCAAAACCTTGTTGAAGCGGAAGAAATTGTTGGGCATCACCCAAATGCCATTTTCCAAAGATACCTGTTGTATAGGCCTTTTGTTTGAGCATGTCTGCAATCGTGGTTTCATCAGGAGCCAAACCCACTCTTGCCCCCGGGAATAAAGCTCCGCTGATACCCACCCGGTTAGGGTAACAACCTGTGAGCAGCGCAGCGCGGGAGGCACTACAAACAGCTTGGGCAGATAGGAAGTTTGTAAACCGCATGCCTTCCGCAGCCAGTTTATCAAGATTGGGCGTACGGTAATCCAGGGCTCCGTTTACACCGATATCACCAAATCCCATATCATCCATGAAAATCAGGACAATATTCGGCATTTTAGGAGGAGCAGGCTTATGCGCCTGTTGTGTAAATACAATAGTTGTCAGAACAAGGGATAGACATAATCTTTTCATGTGGCAATAAATAGAACTATAATTTACTGATTTTTAGCGGATCTACCAAAAATTATGGCGGCCCCGGAACCGGGGCCGCCATATTACAAACGAATGATAAAGGTTATTGTGGCAGTAGAATATTGCTTACCTCAAATTTGCGACACAAAGCATTGAAAGCAGCAATGTCAGTGGATAAGAGGTTATCCATATCAGATTTCAATACCAACCACTGCTGATGCAACTCAGTATATCTTGCTTTTTGTCCGGCTGTAACATACGGAACAGTGCCATTCACTTCACCATGCACAAAGATGATATTGGCACTGAGTTTATTGACAAAATTGATCACATCGTCGTAAGACTGACTTTTGGGCTGAATCAGCTTCTCTTCCCAGACTTTTATTTTTTCCAACAAAGCTTTTCCGGACTTAACCAGTTCCGCCTTGGCCTCATCTGGTTCAAGAATACCATTAAGGGTTCTGACCTGAGACGCTAGCTTGCGCATACGGGTCACAGCCACATGAATATCCGTAACATCGGCCTCCAGTTTTTTCAGGAGCTCATCCTGTGCAGCGTAGGCCGCGGCATCTGTATCAATCCGCGGATCGGCTTTGATTACCAGCGGTGCAGAATGGATCGAGCCATCCACATTTAACTCCACGGTGTAGGTTCCAGGCACCATACGCCCCCCCGCATAACTTCCCTCAATATACACTTCATCGATGGTAGGCATGCTCTGTCTCCTCATATTCCAAACAAATCGATTCAATCCTTTTTTAACAGTTAACACAGGTTCATTGCGCAATCCATTATTGGAATATACTTTGGGAGCCGCATTGGAGAAAGTCCTGACTACCTGCCCCTGCGCGTCCTTGATGCTGATCGTCAGTTTCTTGATAGAATCTGCATTATCCGGGAGGTGATAATACATGACTGCACCTGTTGCGGGATTAGATCCAGTAGTGTTAGGAAACCGGTCTGTCTCCTCACCATTGCTGTCGAATATGCTATATCCAGATACGCGGTAGGTTACAGGAATATTAAAGAGGCTAACTTTATCCTTTTCAGCAGGATTAAACGCGCGGAGTGCCTGAAGTTCATCAAGTACCCAAAAAGAGCGACCCTGTGTAGCTGCGATGAGGTTATCGCGGTGGATTTTAAGATCCGTAACTGGTGTCACTGGCAGGTTACGCTGGAAGTTCTTCCAGCTAGCACCCCCATCAAATGATACATACAACCCCGTTTCTGTTCCCGCAAAAAGCAATCCTTTTCTTACCTCATCTTCCCTAACTACCCGCATGCACGCACCATAAGGAATACCATTTACGATTTTTGTCCAGGTTTTACCATAGTCGTTTGACTTATAAGCAAACGGCGTAAAGTCGTTCAGCTTATACTTATTCGCTGCAATATAAACGGTAGCAGGATCATGGGGAGAGACTTCAATGGCATTGATTAACGCTTCTCCGAGGTCTTTAGGTGTGATGTTGTCCCAGGTCTTGCCGCCATCACGCGTAACATGAACCAATCCATCATCGCTGCCAGTATAGATTACCCCATGTTCCTTATCAGACTCCATCACATAGGAGATGGTGCAATAATTTTCACCACCTGCGCCTTCATTGGTATAAGGGAAACCGCTGATGCCCATTTTAGTGGTGTCATGCGTAGTGAGATCCGGCGAGATAGCCTCCCAGGATTTGCCCATGTCTTTTGTCTTGAATAAGCGGTTACCTGCATGGTAGTAAACATTCTTTTCATGTTTGGAATAGAGAATAGGTGCATTCCAGTTGAAACGGTACTGCATGTCTTTGGGCTGCATCGCCTGGTATTGGACGGGATAAACCATCACCCCTACCCCTTCTCCAGATTGGGTATCAAGGAGCTCGATTGTACCCTGATAGCTTCCGCCCATCACATAACGGGGATTATTGGGGTCAAAGCCCAGGAATGCAGATTCACCGCCTGCTGAATAAGACCATTGCCTTTCTGTAATAGCTCCGCCAGAAGTGTTTCTGCTCGCAATTTTTACAGAGGTATTGTCTTGCTGACCAGCATAGATATTGTAAGGGAAAAGATTATCTACATTGATGCGGTAGAACTGTGCCGTGGGCTGGTTGTTTTGTGCCGACCACATTTTGCCTCCATTGAAGGTGATGGCCGCACCACCGTCATTGGCGATGACCATATTTTGGTTGTTCTCCGGATTGATCCAGAGTTGGTGATAGTCGCCATGTGTACCCCTGATGTCTTTCCAAGTTTTTCCACCATCTTCCGACTTCAATCCAGCTGCTCCCAGCACATAAACCGTATTTTCCTGAACCGGATCTGCAAAAACCTCGATGTAATACCAGGCCCTTGAGATGAGCCTGTGATCCTTGCTGATTCTGGTCCAGTTTTCACCCGCATTGTTGGAAACGAATAATCCACCCTGTTCTTTTTCTGTATCGCTTTCAACAAGTGCATACAGCTTTTCAGGGTTAGCCAATGAAACGGAAATACCCATTTTACCAAGCTCTCTAGGTAACCCTTGCTGGATTTTGGTCCAGGTCTCCCCGCCATCGGTGCTCTTGTAGAGGCCTGACCCTTTACCGCCACTCTGAACAGCCCAAGGCAGCCTTCGGTGGTCCCACATGGCTGCATAAAGAATCCTTGGATTACTCAAATCCATGCACAGGTCAGCACAACCAGTGTTTTCATCTACATATAAAATATTTTTCCATGTCTTGCCACCATCATCAGACTTGTAAACTCCTCGCTCTTTGGAAGGTCCATTCAAAGCTCCCTGTGCAGCCACATAAACAACATCAGGATTTTGGGGATGGATCCTGACGTTTGCAATATGCCTGGTCAGCTCAAGCCCTAAATGTTTCCAGGTTTTTCCCGCATCGGTAGAACGGTAAACCCCATCGCCATAGGTTGTCATCACACCCCTAGGTGCATGTTCGCCCATACCAGCATATACTACATTGGGATCACTGGGCGCTACGGCAACAGCACCAACGGAGCCTGTTTTAAGATAGCCATCAGATATATTTTTCCAGCTTTGTCCGGCATCCTCCGTTTTCCAAACGCCTCCACCCGTAATGCCCATATAATAAACCAGTGGATTGCCTTTTACGCCTGTGGCGGATACAGAACGCCCTCCTCTACTATGGCCCAGGTTGCGCCAAAATACCGGCTTGAAATAGCCCTCAAGGTCAAAGGCATGAACTTCAGCCTGCGAAATTGGTTTTTGTTGTTTTTTCTGTGCATGTACTTTTCCACCAAAAGATAAAATCATGGCAGAAGCGAGAAGACAATTGCGTAGGACTTGCTGCATGTATGTAATTTTTTGAAGCCCTAAGTTACGCATTTAAGCAAAGTCATGTCATAACTTCAATTGTGGCCATGCATCAAGAAGATATGAAAATACCGGGTTGGCTTTCCCGATCTATACTGCACAAGAGAGTCAAGACATTGAATCTGATTGAATTGTTGCCTGTAATGCTGTTCAGGATTGGAAGGATAATTGCTGACTGAAATGTAGACTGCTGAATCAGAAAGTGGCAGACCTCCGCGTTGCGAATTTATCCAATGGTATTGGTGTATCCGGGTGATGTCACCTACTCCATAAATGACATTCCCGGTAAGTGGAGTTAAGTATTCATCCAGGTGTGATGCCGGAAACCAATTGTCTGCATAAATAGGAAGACTGTCCAATTGCTTTTCCTTCAACTTATTGGCCAGCTCTTGGCCAGATTGCTTCCAGCCAAACATATCCAACGTAAAGTCATTTTTCCCATAAGTCCGGGCAGTTGTTTGTTGTCCAATTGTTCCTGGATAATAGTTAATCAAGGCAACACCACTTATGATAATCACTAACAAGAAAGACAAAGCCACCCAGGCCCAGTTGATGATGTGAGAGCGGTTTAATTCACGATCAGCCAAACCAATGGCGGCCAGTATAATCAAAGGCATATAGGCCGGGCCCGTCCAATGGGGCAAGGTTTCCCGGAATAAGGCAATAAACCAAATCAGCAGCAGCATTGGAACCGCGAAAAACAGGAGAAAAACCTGCTGCTTCCTGAAACGTGACTGATTCAAATAAATGAATCCAAAGATGATGATAGCGAGCCAAACAACAGGGTTTTGATAAAAAAACTCGCCTGCGATCTGTCGGAAAAAATATTCCGGATGAAAGCCTGTATCTGTCCCTACCCTGCTGCCGTAAAAAGCAAAATGAACCCAGTTGTTATTTGCATTCCACCAAATCATTGGTACTAAGGGGATAAGAGATAAGAATCCCCCAAACCAAAAATAAATGGTGGCAAATGTTTTTCTTTGGAAAAACAAGGCAAAACCGCTAAAACCCACCCAAAGTAGCGCAGCATGTATTTTGGATGCCATTGCCAACCCCACAGCCAATCCGAACCAGATCAGTAACTCACCTTTTACTACTGGGGTCAAATTATCATCCATAAAGTACCGGGCAGCCAGATACAAAGCAATGATCCAAAATAAAAGCATTAACCCATCAGGCATCACAAAAAAGCCGGCAATAACAGACATGTATAAGGAGGCGGTATACAACAACACAGCGTACCAACCTGTCTTTGAATTGGACAGAAATGAACCGAGCTTGTAGACCAATAAAGTTGATATCACTGAAGCCGATATAAATGGCAGGTGATAAAAAAAGGGGTGCCTTAACTGCATGGATTGGGTAAAAAACTTGAGCACTGCTCCTGTCATAAATGGATGATCGTAATAATGCCAGTCGAAATACCTGGCATAGAGCAGGTAATAGGATTCGTCAATACCCAATGGTAGAAAGATAACCAAAGTCAATTTTACCAGGATGGTTACCGATAGCAATAAAGCCATATATCTTCCGTATGCACCCACTTCAGTTGGTTAAAGGAGGTTGACGAAACCAAGCATATTTGCCTGTCCTTGAGCTCATCCTCAGATGACGTTTTCCTGAGGACCCCAGCACCATTACAAAAATACCTAATATCAGCGCAAGGGTCGGTTCCCCTGGATTTCGGCTGACATTGTAAGCCGCAGCCTCATTTCGTGCAATGAACTTTTCATTGGATTGTCTGAATAAAGGATTAAGAAAAATGCGGGTATCATCATGCATCAGTAATTCAACCCTCCAATAGGTCTCATCAGGCATCAGTTCTGCGTGTAATTCCCTTGTAGATTTGGTTGTTTTTTTAATCCCCCCCTTATTTGTTATCAACCTTATCTCTTCAACATCTTTATTCAGTTGTAATACAAAATTATTGTTGGTGACTTCCAACGTATTCAAAACATGTTGAATGTCGTCAAGCCTTTTGCGTTTTTCCATTAACCCTTCTCCTGGAATTTGCGGCAACCAAACAGCAGCAGCAGCCCCGTGTTTGAGGGATTTCAACATATCAGCTGAATTGGATTTTGCTCCATAAACAAGGGTAACAAATCTGCCCAGCGCATCATTATTGAAAACATTATGGATATCATCATTGCCCATTGCAAAAATACGTTTGCCAGCAGAAAGAATTGTATCCCAATGCCTTATGGATTGTGCGGAGGGGTTGAGCAATTCTATATAATCGTAGTAGTGCAGCTTTTTCAAATCAGCTGTGGTGTAGCCATCCCTGATGGCAGGATGATTGAGAACAACAATGTTACTGGTATCTTTTGCAAGGTTGATCAGGACCTCTTGCTTGTTGTGGATGGTTTGGGGAAATATGAAATCCTTCCAAAATACCTGTTTTGCACCAATAACCAACTGGTGTGTTTTCTTGATGTTGTATCCATGTTCGTAAGCAGGTACATAGTTTAATTCATGGCTCCTGAACTTGTCAATATGATGATATTGAGACACTGCATGGAATGTATGCCCCAAGCTGTCATATCTCCTGTATATATCTGCAGAACTTCCTTTGCCATTGGTGAGTCCACTCCAGGATTTGGAATGTGCGTGAAAATTAGCAACAGACACATCTGATAGATTGCTATTACTATAGGGATTCACGATTATACTTCCCTGGAATGGCTTGGGGTCTGCAAAAGTATAACGAGGACATAAAACATACTGATCTACGCAATTCCACAGAATAAAAGCAGGCAGAGAAAGGCCAAGGACTAGAAATACCCTTTTCATACCGGAAAAATAATGCCGCAACATTGCCTCAAACTGAACTTTATGAAAGCAAAATGTTAAATTTAAGTTTACAAATGATGAAGATCCTGGGTGTGCATTGGTCCTAATAAAAAAGGCAGACCCAGTGATCTGCCTTTTCGTATCTTAACAATAAGCTAATCAATCATCATCCCCATCTGCTTCAATCTTCAAAAACGCGGCTCGTTTGGGACCTGGGAAAGGTATATTTCCCTTGATGCCATGCCAGAGCACTTTATTGAATTCAATATCATTGTTGCTGTCTTCTTTGGCGAAGTTGAACTTTTCGGAACGGCGCTGCCATTCATTCATTGCTGTATTTTTCTGATTCATATCCACAGCAGGAAGAATTGCCCTGAAATCAAAAGGCCTGGCTATACTGTCAAAACAACGCCAGAGGGGTGTAGCGGCTGCATCGAATTGTGTCATGGGTGCAAGTCCTAAAATCAACTCCATTGTACGCAGTATCGAAGTAGTTGTATACAATGTATGATCAACAAACCCACGCTTTACAAAACCTCCAGCTACATAGGCAGGACTGCGATGAGCATCTACATGATCTGCGCCATTCTGGGCATCATCCTCGAGGATGAAAACGGCCGTTTCATTCCAGATTGGACTTTTGGCAAGGTGTTCAATAAACAAACCAACTGCCATGTCATTATCTGCCACATGTGCAAATGGCGATGGTCTTCCCAGTCTAACACCTTCTGTGTGGTCATTTCCAATGCGTACTGTATTGAACTGTGGTACTTTACCCAACGCCAGCAACGAATCAAAATCACGCTTCCAAAGGTTAATGCGTGTAGTATCGCGGATGTTCATGTTGTATTCCGGAAAGTACTCACATATATGCCCCTTTAAAGATGAAACTGTTGCTTTACCATCATTTACAAACTCTCCATAACTGCGGTAACTGACACCATACCTACTGCATTGATCCCAGATAAACCCGCCTTTGTTGTTCGCAATTTCTCTTTCCCCTTCCCCACCATAGGTTCCACCCCGTCCGCCATAACTGCTGGGCCATGTTTTCTCGAGATAATCATTGGCATAAGCTCCCATGCTCCAATTGTGGCCATCGGCACTCACTTCGGCATTTACATAGAAGTTATCGAGCAGCACAAATGACTCTGCCAGTGCATGTTGGTTGGGCGTAATCTTCTTTCCAAAAAGCAAAAGTGAAGTGTCTCCGTTACCTCCTTTCACATCAGCGAGCACCTGATCATATGTGCGATTTTCCTTGATTACATAAAACACATATTTGATGGGAGAAACCTGTCCTTTTTTCACTGGAATGGGAAATCCGGAAGCCAAAGAATCTGCGATGACGGATTTCTGCAAAGAGTAAGGTGAATTACGGTACACTGCACGGGTATACTGATCCAGTAGGGTTTGAGCAGGCAAATCAATAATGCTCATCGTACCCTTAAAAAGTCCGCCTATATATTCTACCTGATCGCCTGGCCTGGTCTCAAATCCATGATGAATTACTTCTTCCCTTTTCCGCAGGGGTGAGGGGCCAAAGGGATTGGGTTTGGAGGTCATTCCCTTGGCATTTGCAACCCAGATTTTATTGTTGATGAAACGCACAACGCTGGGGTACCAACCAACAGGAATGAATCCTTTCGGAAGACTTTTGCCGGGAACAGACACATCAAAAACAGCGACGGCGTTGTTGTCTGCATTGGCTATAAAGAGTTTCTTGCCCTGTGGATCCAAAGCCAAGCTGTTGGTGGTAGAACCACTTGGAGAATTGGGATATAGAGCAGCATCCAAGGTTTCAATCACCTTTCTGGTTTTCAGATCAATGACAGAAACTGTATTGTCATTGGCATTGCATACAAAGAGGAATTTGCCATCGGCTGACTGCAACATTTCATTGGGATTGTCGCCAACATGAACCGGCTGTTTCCAGGTTTGCTGAACAAGGTCAAATGAAAGCAATTGGTCACAACCCCAGCAGGTGATGAAGAGTTCTTTGCTATCTTTGCTAAGCTTACAATCATAAGCTTCTGCATCCAGTCCGAACTGACTTACAACAGCATTTGTTTTCAAGTCAACCACATACAATTTTTTGTCTTCGCGGGTAACCACATACATTTTCCCCCTTGACTCATCGAGTGCTAGTCCGCTTGGACCAATCCTATTAGGCCAGGGTTTGCCAAGGCTGATGCTATCAGCCTTCACCAATTTACCTTGCCTGATGTCATAGATCATGATGCGGTTGTCGTGCCCGCCAGAAGCATAGAGTTTCTGTTCGTCAGCCGAAAACTGCAAGCCATAAAATGATTTCTGGATCACCAAAGTATCCACAATTTTTTCTGCTTTGATGTCTATCAGTTGGATCTGTTGTGTGCTTTGTCCGTTATTGGTTACTGCTGCATAACGACCAGATTTCCCAACGGCTACATTCAGAGGCAGGTCTCCCAATGGAAAGGAACGGCCGGCGGGACTGAGTTTCCAACCATTAGGAAGTGTGATTGGCTGAGGCAATGCACCAGTTTGCGCCATCACAAACTGACTGATGATCAAAGTGCAGGTGATTGAAAAAAAATGTTTCATTGTTGTTTTTTTATCTGGCTGATTTGGATAATTGTGGTTAGAGAAATTGCCCGACCCATCCCATTGATACCCGATCCATGGGTACGGTAATCCGTATTGAAAATATTGCTGAAATACAAACGGGTGGTGAGTAATCCCTTCTCAAAACCAGCGTATGCATTCAGTAGGTTGAAACCAGGTGTTCCGCCAACGGGTATCCTGTTATCCGACTTATCTCCTGATTCCAGCCTTCTCTGAGGCGAGGCATGATC
>Ga0079302_1000081_pt1 | contig 21027 bp, 32 predicted proteins | sample Wag4_2014_7_16_FD_75102 | JGI IMG/M metagenome (GOLD analysis project Ga0079302, IMG submission 75102) | Fresh water mixed with fracking chemicals microbial communities from Ohio, USA - Utica-2 Time Series FC 2014_7_16 | ecosystem: Engineered > Industrial production > Chemical products > Input... | reverse complement strand
CGCAGGAACCTGGCGTCGTTCTCGAACAGCCAGCGGATGTCGCTGATGCCGTATCGGCGCATGCAAATGCGCTCCACGCCGAGCCCGAACGCGAATCCACTCCAGTGCTCAGGGTCGATCCCCACGGCGGCGAACACCGCCGGGTCCACCATGCCGCATCCGCCGATCTCGACCCACTGCCGCTGACCGCGAACGTGCATCATGATGTCCACCTCGGCGCTGGGCTCGGTGAACGGAAAGAAGCTCGGTCGCATCCGCACCTCGGCATCGGCACCGAAGTAGGCGCGCGCGAACTGGATCAGCGTCGTCTTCAGGTCCGCCATGCTCACGTGGCGATCCACGTACAGGCCTTCGACCTGGTGGAACATGCTGTAGTGCGTGGCGTCGTGGGTGTCGGGGCGGTACACGCGACCGACCGCGCACACCTTCAGCGGCGGCGCGGTGGTCTCCATCGCACGGATCTGCACGGTGCTCGTCTGCGTGCGCAGCAGCCGGAGCGCTCCGCCCTGCGCACCCATGTAGAAGTTGTCCGTGGGCTCACGCGCAGGGTGCCCATCGGGAATGTTGAGCGCATTGAAGTTGTGCCACTCGTCCTCGACCTCGGGTCCCTCGACCACGCTGAAACCCATGCGACCGAAGACATCGACGATCCCGTCGATGGTGCGGGTCAGGACGTGCTGCCGTCCTCCTCCGCACGGTGCGCCGGGTTCGGTGACGTCGACCATCGGCCCCGCCGGGCGCGCTCCGACCACCGACTTGCGCTCGGTGAAGGCTGCCTCGAGCGCTGCCTTGAGTTCGTTGAGCCGCTTGCCCGCCGCCGGCTTCTCCGGGCCCGACAAGGCCTTGAGCGAAGCCATTGCATCCTTCAGGCGACCCGATGCACCGAGCCACTGCACGCGCCACGACTCGAGTGCTGCGGGCGTGTCGCTGGCGTGCAGTGCACGCAGGGCCTCGGCCTGGAGGGAGTCGAGCTCGGCAATCATGATGGTTCGAGGCTACACCAAGGCCGCCCGGCCGCGGCGTTCACGGCACCCCCACAACGACAGCGACCTGGCTGTTCGCCAGGTCGCCGTGGATGATCATGGTCAGCACCACTCAGGCCGCAGCAGGCTTGGCCTTGCGGCGCGCAGCGGCGAACTTGGTGCGGTTGTCGGCCTTCTCGCGGCGACGGCTGGCTGCACCGGACACCTGCGAACCGCTCTCGCGGCCGACGAGCTGGAGCAGGACCAGGTCGCTGGCATCACCCTGACGGTGCTTGCCCAGGCGCACAATGCGGGTGTAACCGCCGGCGCGACCTTCGAAGAGCGGCGCGACGCGCTTGATCAGGTGCTCGACCAGGCGCGGACCGCGCTTGATCTCACCGGTCGACTCGTCGAACACGATCTCGTCTTCCTTGGGGAGATCCCAGAAGTCGCTCGTGAGCTTCTGCTGGTTCTTGACCTGCCCGTCGGCGATCCAACGGAAGACGTTGCGGTCGGTGAGGCGCGAGTTGAGCGTGCGACGCGCAGCGAGCGAACGCTTGCGTGCGGTCGTGATGAGCTTCTCGACGAACGGCTGGACGGCCTTGGCCTTGGCCACGGTGGTCTCGATCTGGCCGTGCTCGAAGAGGCCGGCGGCGAGGTTGCGCAGCATGGCTCGGCGGTGGTCCGCCTTGATGCTCAGCTGCTTTCCAGAAACGCGGTGACGCATGATGACTCCTTGGTGGTGTGCTGTGGCTCAGGCCTGGACCGTGGGGGTGAAGCCCTCGGGAAGGCGCATGCCGAGGCTCAGGCCATGCTCGGCGAGCTTGTCCTCGACCTCGCGCAGGCTGGTCTTGCCGAACGCGCGGATCTGGAGCAGGTCGTCGATGGTGCGGGTGACGAGTTCGTGGACGAAGCGGACCTGAGCGCTCTCGAGGCAGTTGCTCGAGCGGACGCCGAGCTCGAGGCCGGTGACCGGCATGGAGAGCTTGCGGAAGAGCTCTTCCTCGCTGGCGGTCTCTGCGCCGATGCCCTGGATGGCCAGCGTTTCCCCGGCCGTCGCGTACTGCACGAACGGGTTGAGGTGCTTGCGCATGATCTTGGCGGCCTCGACCACGGCCATCTCGGGGGTGACGGTGCCGTTGGTCCACACGTCCAGGATGAGCTTGTCGTAGTTCGTCCGCTGGCCGACGCGGGTGGCCTCGACGCGGTAACGCACGCGCTGCACGGGGCTGAAGATCGCGTCGATCGGGATGACGCCGACGACCTGTTCCTGGCCGTTGGTGTACTGCTCGCTGGCCGGCTGGTAGCCGCGACCGCGCTCGACGGTGAGCTGCATCTCGAGCGACACATCACCGGTCAGCGTGGCGATGTGGCGATCCTTGTTGACGATCATCACGCCGGTCGGGCACTCGATGTGCTCGGCGGTGACGGCGCCCTTGCCCTTGGCGCGCAGACGAAGGACCTGCGATTCATCGCCATCCATGTCCACGATCAGGTCCTTGCAGTTGAGCAGGATCTCGGTCACGTCCTCCAGCACGCCGGGGATGGTGCTGAACTCGTGCGACACGCCACCGATCTGCACGCTGGTGACCGCGGCGCCCTCGAGGCTCGAGAGCAGGATGCGGCGGATGCTGTTGCCGATGGTCGTGCCGAAGCCGCGTTCGAACGGCTCGGCCACGAAGCGGCCGAAGGTCTCGGTGCGCGAGGCGGGATCGACGAGGACGGCGGCAGGAAGTTCGAGGCCGCGCCAACGGATGTGCATGGTGAGTCTCCAAGGTCCGGCAGGACAGGTTCTTCGGGACCGGTCACCCTGCCTCGATCGGATGCTCCAAGCCGCTGCCGGGCGGCCCGGGCCCCTTCGGTGAGGCGGGGAAAAATTGGACGGATCAGTGTAGCGGACGGACCGCGTTCATCACATGCGGCGCTTCTTGGGCGCCCGGCAGCCGTTGTGCGGCACGCCGGTGTGATCCTCGATGGTGAGCACGCGCAGGCCGGCAGCGCCAAGGGCGGTGACGGCGCTCTCGCGGCCAGGGCCGGGGCCCTTCACGCGGACATCGCACTCGCGCATGCCCACACGCTTGGCCTTGCTCGCGGCGCGCTCGCTCGCGCGGCTGGCGGCGAACGGGGTCGCCTTGCGGGCGCCCTTGAATCCGGCCGTGCCGGCCGAGTCCCACGCCACCGTCTCGCCATTGAGGTCGGTGATGGTGACGATGGTGTTGTTGAAGGACGCGTGCACGTGCACGATGCCCTTGACGACGCTCTTGCGGACCTTCTTCTTGGTAGCCATGGTGTTTTCCTTGGGGGGATCCGGGCCGGATCAGCCCTTCACGCCCTTCTTGCCGGCGACCGTCTTCTTGCGGCCCTTGCGGGTACGGGAGTTGGTGCGGGTGCGCTGGCCACGGGCCGGAAGGCCCTTGCGGTGGCGGTCGCCGCGGTACGAGTGGATTTCCTTGAGGCGCTGGATCTGGGTCTGCACCTGGCGGCGCAGGGCGCCCTCGACGAGGTGGCTCTCGTCGATCTCGGCGGCGATGGCCGCGAGCTCCTGGTCATTCAGCGTGTGAGCGCGGCGATCGGGATCGATGCCGCACTTGCCCAGGATGTCGGTCGCGACCTTCTGGCCGATCCCGTGGACATACTGGAGGGACACGATGATCTTCTTCTTCTCGGGGATGTCGACGCCTGCGATACGTGGCATGGTCTGGTCCTTTCGGTTCGGTCGTTCAGCCCTGCCGCTGCTTCAGGCGGGGATTCTTCTTGTTGATGACGATGCGCTTGCCCTTGCGGATGACGATCTGGCAATCCTTGGTGCGGCGCTTGATGCTGCTTCGGACTTTCATGGTGTGCTCCGTGTGGTTCGTTCAGGCGTGCTGGCAGCTCACTGCTGGCGGAAGACGATCCGACCCTTGGTCATGTCGTACGGGCTGAGTTCGACGGTGACCCGATCGCCGGGGGTGATGCGGATGAAGAACTTCCTCATCTTGCCGCTCACGTAGGCGATGATCTCCTGGTTGTTCGGAAGCTTGACGCGGAACTTGCTGTCCGGCAGCGCTTCCGTGACTTCAGCTTCGAGCGAGATCTTGTCTTCCTTGGGCATGGGCTCCTTCTTGGTGGTGCGGTGTGGTGGTCTTGGGCTCAGGTCGCCCGGGCGCTCCGGATGCGCGGGCCGTCCTGGGCACCGTCGCTGAGGAAGCCCGAGTAGTTGCGCATGAGGAGGTTCGCCTCCAGGCGCTGGACGATGTCGAGGGCGACGCTGACCACGATCAGCAGGCCGGTGCCGCCGAGGAACTGGCTGACGTACGGCGGCACGCCGAAGGCCTCGGAGACGAGCGTGGGGATGATCGCGATGACGCAGAGGAAGCCGGCGCCGACGTAGGTGATGCGGCTGATGACGTCCTCGAGGTACTCGGCCGTGCGCGGGCCGGGGCGCACGTTGGGGATGAAGCTGCCGTGTTCCTTGAGCTGCTTGCTCATCTCCTCGGGCGACATCTGGATGGTCACCCAGAAGTAGCTGAAGACGTAGATCAGCACGATCTCGACGAGCACGTACGGGTACGCGCCCATCTGGAAGTTCTGCGCGAGGAAGGCGGTCGACTCGACGAGCCACTGGCTCCAGCCACCCGAGGTGGCCAGGCCGGCGAGCCAGCCCAGGATCATGCTCGGGAAGATCATCAGGCTGCTCGCGAAGATGATCGGCATGACGCCGGCGTGGTTCAGGCGCAGCGGCAGGTAGTGACGGCCACCGCCGTACATGCGACGGCCGGACACGTGCTTGGCCTGCTGGATCGGGATCCGCCGCGTGGCCACGGTCATGATGACCGCACCCATGACGACCGCCACGAAGCAGGCGACCAGCAGGATCAGGCCGAGCGCGCCGACCTTGCCGTCGGAGGCCTGGACGCTCGGGTTGAAGTTGTCGAACAGCCACTGGATCGCGGCCGGCATGCGGGCCAGGATGCCCGCGGTCAGGATGATCGAGATGCCGTTGCCGATGCCGAACTTGTCGATCTGCTCGCCAAGCCACATCAGGAACAGGCTGCCCGCCACGAGCGCCGTCACGCCCGAGACGTAGAACACCATGCGGCCGCCGCCCGACACGTACTGCGGCTCGACCAGGTTCTGGCTGTAGAGGTAGCCCAGCCACATGAAGCCCTGCACGAAGCAGAGCGCCACGGTGGCGTAGCGGGTGTACTCCATCACCTTCTGCTGGCCCGACATGCCTTCCTTCTTGAGCGCGGCCAGCGGCGGGTAGACCGTCTGGAGCAGCTGGAAGATGATCGACGCCGTGATGTACGGCGCGATGCCGAGGCCGAACACCGTGCTCTGCTGCAGGCTGCCGCCCGAGAAGATGCTGGCGAACTGGAGCAGGCGACCGAAGCCCGTGGCATCTTCCGTGGCCTTCTCGGCCAGGTTCGACAGCGCGGCCTGGTCGACCCCGATGAGCGGGATCCAGAAGCCGACGCGGTAGATGACCAGCATGCCCAGCGTGAAGAGCACGCGGTTGCGCAGGTCAGGGATGCGGAAGATGTTCAGGAAGGCGCTCAGCATGGGATGGGCATCACGCGACGGTGACGCTGCCGCCGGCCTTCTCGATCTTGGCCTTGGCGGTTTCCGAGAACTTGCCGGCGGTCACCGAGAGCTTCTTGGCGAGATCGCCGGTGCCGAGCACCTTGACCGGGAGCTTGCGGTTGCGGACCAGGCCCACCTTGACCAGCGCGTCCAGGTCGACCTGCGCGCCGGCGTCGAAGTGCTTCTCGAGGTCCGACACGTTCACGACGGCGTAGGTCGTCGCGAAGGCGTTCTTGAAGCCGATCTTGGGGAAGCGGCGCATGAGCGGCGTCGAACCACCCATGTAGCCGGGACGGCTCGTCCAGCCGGCGCGGCTCTTGGCGCCCTTGTGGCCACGACGGCTGGTTCCGCCGATGCCCGAGCCTTCACCGCGGCCGCGACGCATGCGCTTGGTGTGCGCGCCGGCCTTCTTCGTAATGTCATGGATCATCATGTGAGCTGCGCTCCTCTGTGTTCGTTCGTGTGCGGGTGACCGGGATCAGCCTGCCGAAGGGGCATCGGCTGCGGGTGCTTCGGTGGTCGGTGCGGCAGGTGCAGCGGCGGGCGCCTCGCCCCCACCACCACCCTCGAAGCGGCGACCGCCGCCGCCACCGCGCGGACCGCCACGGCCGCCACGGCCGCCACGACGCTCATCGCCGACGGTGTTGACCGGGGCCTGGGCGCGCGGGCCGCCCGACGACTTGGGCATGAACGCCATGCCGCGCGCGATGGCATCCTCCACGGCGGTCGTGCCGAGGGTGACGCCACGCAGCGCTTCGATGCGCTCGCGGGTCTGCAGCATGGACAGCGCCTCGAAGGTGGCCTTGACCAGGTTCTTCGGATTGCTGCTGCCGTAGCACTTGCTCAGGCAATCCTTGACGCCGAGCAGTTCGAGCACGGCGCGCACCGCGGCGCCGGCCTTGATGCCCGTTCCGGGGCTCGCCGGCACCAGCACGACCTTCGAGGCACCGAAGCGCCCTTCGACGGTGTGCGGCACGGTCGTGGCCTGCACCGGGTAGCGCTTGGTCTTGCGACGCGCTTCGCGGGTGGCCTTCTCGACGGCCTGCGGGACCTGGTTGCTCTTCGCGTAGCCCACGCCGACCTCGCCGCGGCGATTGCCGACGACGACGAGTGCGGCGAAGCTGAAGCGACGGCCGCCGGCGACCGTGGAGCTGGTGCGGTAGACGCCCACGGTGATGGCGTCGGTTCCGTTGTCTTCAAGCATCTCTGCCATTGGTGGTCCTTGGTGGTTGGCTCAGAACTGCAGGCCGGCGGTGCGAGCCGCGTCGGCGAGGGCCTTGATGCGGCCGTGGAATCGGAAACCGTTGCGGTCGAACACGACCTTCTGCACGCCAGCCTTCATGGCGCGCTCGGCGACGGCCTTGCCGACGGTCGCCGCAGCGGTGGAGTTGCCGCCCGGGGCCGCCCCATCGACGTCGCGGGTGCTGGCGCTCGCGAGCGTGCGGCCCGCGTAGTCGTCGATCACCTGCACGTAGATGTGCTTGAGCGAACGGAAGACGGTGAGGCGCGGACGATCCGGCGTCCCCTGGATGCGCTTGCGCAGGCCCTTCTTGCGACGGGTGCGCGCGGCGAGCTTCTTGGTGCACTTGTCCATGGTCGTTTCCTAATGTTTGGATCAGGCGCCGAAGGCCTTGCCCTGCTTGCGCTGGATGACTTCGTCGGAGTACTTCACGCCCTTGCCGTTGTACGGCTCCGGCTTGCGCTTGCTGCGGATGAGCGAAGCGAAGGCGCCGACCTTCTGGCGGTCGATGCCGGTGATGGTGACGTTCACGCCCTGGTCGACGGCCACGGTGAGCCCATCGGGGATGGCGAGTTCGATCGGGTCGGCGTAGCCGAGCTTGAGGGTGATCTTCTTGCCGGCGACCTTGGCATCCCAGCCGACGCCGACGATCTCGAGCTTGCGCTCGTAGCCCTTGGTCACGCCAGCGACCATGTTGTTCAGGGTCGCGCGGGTGGTGCCCCAGTAGGCACGGCGGTTGCCAACGTCGATCTTCGCCGGGTCGTCGACGGTGCAGGTGATGGCCTTCTCGGCCTCGCTGAAGTCCACCTTGACCTCGGGACGGTAGACGAAGCTCGTCTTGCCCTTGGGCCCTTCGATGCTGACGGTGCGGCTGGCGGCGTTGACCGCGACCTTCACCCCGCCGGGGACCGGGATCGACTTCTTTCCGATGCGTGACATGGTTCGCTCCTGTTGTTCCGGTGGTTCAGCTGACGGTGGCCACGACTTCGCCGCCGACGCGCATCTCGCGCGCCTTGCGGTCGCTCATGACGCCACGGCTCGTGCTCACGATGGCGATGCCGAGGCCCTGCTGCGGACGCGGCAGCGAGTCACAGCCCTTGTAGATGCGGCAGCCCACGCTCGAGACGCGCTCGAGGCGGTGGATCAGGCTCTCGCCGCGCTCGCCGTACTTCAGGGCGACGCGGAGCACGCCCTGCCGGCCGTCATCGACGACCTCGAAGCCGCCGAGGTAGCCCTCGTCCACGAGCACCTGGAGGATGCCGCGGTTCAGCTTGTTGTTCAGGCAGGTCACGCTCTTGCGGTTCTGCTTCACCGCATTGCGGATGCGGGTGAGCATGTCGGCGGTCAGGTCTTGGAGGCTCATGTGTTGCTCCTGGGTTCGGTGTCGATCACCAGCTCGCCTTGCGCATGCCCGGGATGAGGCCCTGGAGGGCCAGCTCGCGGAGCATGATGCGGCTGATGCGGAACTTGCGGTAATAGCCGCGGGCGCGGCCGGTCAGCTCGCAGCGATTGCGCTTGCGGGTGCTGAACTTGGGGGTCTGCTTCATTCGGGCGAAGGTGCGCTTGCTTGCCATGGTTGGTCCTTCGTTGGTCAGGCGATGCGCTTGCCGTTCTCGTCACGCCGCTCGAACGGCATGCCGAGTTCACCGAGGGCGAAGCGGCTCATCTTGGGGTTGCTGTTGCGGAACACGACGTTGATGTTCATGCCATGGCTGAAGTTGACGTTTGCCATGTTGATCTCGGGCCACACCGACTGTTCGGTCAGGCCGCACGAGTACGACCCACCCTTGTCGAAGGCACGGTCGCCGAGACCGCGGAAGTCCTTGATGCGGGGCGTGGCCAGGTTGATGAAGCGATCCATGAAGGACCACATGCGCTCACGGCGCAGGGTGACCATGAAGCCGCTCGGGGCGCCTTCGCGCACCTTGAAGTTGCTCACGCTCTTCTTCGCGAGCACCATGATCGGCTTCTGGCCGCTGATGGTCTTCAGCGTGCCGATGACCGTGTCGCGGTACTCGGGCTTGAGCTTCTGGTTCTCGAGCTGCTTGCCGACGCCCACGTTGATGACGATCTTCTCGATCGTGGGCGCCTGGTTGACGTTGACCAGGCCGAACTCCTTCATGAGCTTCGGCGTGACGGTCTCGGCGAACAGCTGCTGCAGCCGGGGGGTCGGGGTGGATGGGACGGCGTGAGGCATGGTGGTGGCTCCGGGGCTCACTTGGCCTTCTTGGCGGTGCGGGGACCGTGCAGCGTGGAGAGTTCGGCCCCGTTGCGGGCCGCCACGCGCACCTTCGAACCATCGGCCTTGGTGGCGAAGCGCACGCGGGTGGGCTTGCCATCGACGACCGGGCTCACGTTGCTCATGTGGATGGGAAGTTCCATCTCGACGATCGCGCCTTGCGGGCGGCCCTGGGTGGGCTTCAGGTGGCGCTTGTGGATGTTCACGCCGCGCACCACGACCCGATTGGCCTTGGTGTCGACCGAGACGATCTCGCCGGTCTTGCCCTTGTCATCACCGGCGGTGACGATGACGACGTCACCCTTCTTCACGTGCGCTGGCATCAGACCACCTCCGTCGCAAGGCTGACGATCTTCATGTAGTTCTTCTCGCGGAGCTCGCGGGCGACCGCACCGAAGATGCGGGTGCCGCGCGGATTGCCGTCGTCGTCGATCAGCACGCACGCGTTCGTGTCGAAGCGGACGTAGCTGCCGTCGTCGCGGCGCACCGGGTACGACGCGCGCACGATCACGGCCTTGGCCTTGTCGCCGCTCTTCACGTCGCCGTTGGGGATCGCGCTCTTGATGGCCACGACGACCTTGTCGCCGACGGTCATGGTGAGGCGACGGAAGCGGCCGCGGGCGGTGCTCGCGCCGAGCACGCCGATGACCATCACTTCCTTGGCGCCGCTGTTGTCAGCGACATCGAGCCTGGTTTCCTTCTGGATCATGTCAGTTGCCGGGCGTCAGGCGCCCGCCTCCTCTGGCTTGTATTCGAGACCGGCCGGCGCGCGCTCGACGATGCGCACGAGCGCCCACGACTTCGTCTTGGACACGGGACGGCACTCAGCCACCTCGACGCGGTCGCCGCGGCGGCTCTCGTTGTTCTCGTCGTGCACGTGCAGCACGGTGCGGCGCTGGACGAACTTGTTGTAGCGCGGGTGCTTCGCGACGTAGGCCACGACGACCTTGCGCGTCTTGCTGGTGCGGTCGCTCTCGACCACGCCCACCACGCGGGGGCTGTTCTCAGGCAGCACCAGGGGCTTCTTCAGGCTCATCGGGCGGTCTCCTTCTTGGTGGCGCGGGCGCTCTGCTCGGTCAGCAGGCGGGCCACGTCACGCTTGATCTTGCCGAACTGCGAGTGATCGTTGACCTTCTCGACCATGGTCTGCACGCGGAGGTCGTACAGGCGGCGCTTGAGCCCCTGCACCTCGGCGGAGATCTGTTCGTCGGTCAGCTTGCGGATGTCCTTGGCTTCCATGTCTGGTTCCTCGGTTGGTCCTGGGTCAGACGGCCAGTCGACGGCCGACGAAGCGGCATCGGATGGGCATCTTGTGGGCGACGCGGGCGAGGGCCTGCTTGGCAAGCTCCTCGGACACGCCGGCGATCTCGAACAGCATCGTGCCGGGCTTCACGCAGGCTGCCCAGTAGTCGACGTCGGCCTTGCCGGTACCCATTCGGGTCTCCAGCGGCTTCTTCGAGATGGACTTGTGCGGGAAGACGCGGATGTACAGCTTGCCCTGGCGACGCAGGAAGTGCTGGGCCGCGATGCGGCCGGCTTCGATCTGGCGCCCGCTCACCCAGTGGGTGTCGAGTGCCTGGAGGCCGTAGTCGCCGTAGGCGACGTAGTTGCCGCGCGTGGCGTTGCCCTTCATCTTGCCGCGCTGCATCTTGCGGTGCTTGACTCGTTTTGGCATCAAGGCCATGGTTCAGTCCTCTCTGGGTCCGTTGGTCGTTGGGGAACTCAGCGACGTCCGCGGGCGCGCGCACGGCCGCCGGCAGCCTTCGACTGGTATTCCTCTTCCTGGTTGCTCGAGTACAGGCCCTTGAACACCCACACCTTGACGCCGATGACGCCGTAGGTCGTGGACGAGTGGGCGACGGCATAGTCGACCTGCGCCTGCAGGGTGGTCAGCGGGATGCTGCCCAGGCGCGAGTCGAGCTGACGGCTCATTTCGGCGCCGCCGAGACGGCCCGACAGCAGGATGCGGATTCCCTTCGCGCCGTTCTGGATGGCGTTCTCGCAGCGCATCTTCAGCACGCGGCGGAAGTTCGCACGCTTCTTGAGCTGCTCACCCATGGTCTCGGCGATGAGCTTGGCGTCGATTTCCGGGTTGCGGACTTCGACGACCTGCACGGCGACCTTGCGGCCCGTCAGCGCCTGGAGCTCGTTGACGAGCTGCTCACGGCTGGCGCCCTTCTGGCCGAGCACCTGGCCGGGACGCGCGGTCTTGATGATGACCGTGAGTTCCTCGCGGGTGCGCTCGATGTGGATGTCGCTGACCGCGGCGAACGGCGGGGTGCGGTTGAGGCGCTTGTCGATGTACGCGCGGATCTTGTGGTCTTCGACCAGCAGCTCGCCGAAGAGCGCCTTGGGGGCGAACCAGCGGCTCTTGTGCGCTTCGGTAACGCCGACGCGGAAGCCGAACGGATGAACTTTCTGTCCCATGTGGTGCTCCGGTTACTTGATGTCCACCGCCACGATGATGTGGCTGGTGCGCTTCATGATCGGGTGTGCGCGACCGCGGTCCTTCTGCTGGAACCGCTTGATGGTCGGGCCTTCGTCGACACGGCTCTCGACGACGACCAGACGCGAGACGTCGGCGCTGGCCTGCTCGGCGTTCGCGATGGCGCTCTTGAGCACGCCCTGCACGAAGTAGGCGCCGCGACGCTTCGAGAACTCGAGTTCGGTCAGCGCATCGGCGACGCCGCGGCCACGGATCAGGTCAGCGACCAGACGGGCCTTGCGCGGCGCGATGCGGCAGAACTTGTGTGATGCCTTGTATGCCATGGTGGTGTCCTCGGCGGACCGCGATCAGCCCTTGCTGCCTTCCGCGATGCCTTCCTTCTTGTTGGTGTGTCCCTTGAAGGTCTTCGTGAGCGAGAACTCGCCCAGCTTGTGGCCGACCATGTCCTCGGTGCAATACACGTCGATGAACTTGCGGCCGTTGTGGACCTGGAACGTGAACCCGACGAACTCGGGGACGATGGTGCACGCGCGCGACCAGGTCTTGATCGCGGTGCGCTTGGTGCTGCCCGAAGCCTTCTCCACCTTGCGGTAGAGCTTCTCGTCGACGAACGGGCCCTTCTTCAGTGATCGTGACATGGTTCAGGTGTCCTGTGGTTCAGAGCTTGAGCTGGCCGTAGCGGCGGCTGAAGCGACGGCGCAGGATGCGCTTGTCGCTGGACTTGCCATAGCGGCGGGTACGACCGCCCTTGGCCTGCGTGCCCGAGGCGTTGGTCGGCTCCTGGCCGCCCTTCGAACGACCTTCACCACCACCGTGCGGGTGCTGGTGGTGACTCATGGCGACGCCACGCGTGCGGGGACGACGGCCCAGCCAACGGGCGCGACCGGCCTTGCCGAGCACGACGTTGGCGTGGTCGGGGTTGCCGACGGCGCCGATGGTGGCGCGGCAGTCCAGGCTGACCTGACGGATTTCACCCGACGGCATGACCAGGGTGCCCCAGCGACCTTCCTTGTTGGAAAGACGGGCGGCCATGCCGGCGCTGCGCACGAGCTTGCCGCCGCGGCCGGGAATGATCTCGACGTTGTGCACGTCCATGCCGGCGGGCACGTGGGCCAGCGGCATGCAGTTTCCCGGGCGGGGATCGATGCCGCTCTTGCTGCTGGTGACGGTGTCACCGGCGGTGAGGCCCTTGGGGGCGAGGATGTAGCGACGCTCGCCGCACGGATACTCGACCAGCGCGATGTGGCACGAGCGGTTCGGGTCGTATTCGATCCCGATGACCTTGGCGGTCACGTCGAGCTTGTTGCGGGTCCAGTCGATGAGGCGGTAGCGACGCTTGTGGCCGCCGCCCTGCTGGATGACGGTGAGCTTGCCCTGGCAGTTGCGGCCGCCGGTCTTGTGGAGCGGGCGGAGCAGGCTCTTCTCGGGGCGCTTCTTGGTGACTTCGGCGTGGATGTTCACGCTGGCGTTGCGCCGGCCGTTGGTGACACGCTTGTAGACGCGGATTGGCATCGTTCAGGCTCCGTGGCTCAGAAGAGCTCGATCTTGTCTTCGGGGTGGATGCGCACGATCGCGCGCTTGGTGACCTTGGCGGGAACCAGGCCGAACTTGTAGATGCGGTCGCGGCCACGACGGTTCTGCGTCTGGACGGCCAGCACGCGGACCTTGTAGATGGCCTGGATCGCGTTCTTCACGTCGGTCTTGGTGGCGCGACGGTCGATCTCGAACACGTACTGGTTCGCGGCCTCGTTGGACGCGGTCGCCTTCTCGCTCAGCAGCGGGCGACGGATGACGGTGGTGGCTTCCATCACGTGGTCTCCTTGGCGAAGGCGCTCTCATCGAGGAACGACTGCAGCGAAGCCTTGTCGACCACGAGGTAGCGGTGGTTGAGCAGGCCGTACGCGCAGAGCTGGTCAACGCTGCAGCAGTCCACGCCGGCGAGGTTGCGGGCGGACTTCAGGGCGTTGTCGTTGCCTGCGGCGAGCGCGACCAGGCAGGTGCGATCGACGCCCACGGCGCGGATCAGCTTGGCGAAGTCGGCGGTCTTGGGGGCCTTGAACGACAGCGAGTCGATGCACTTGACTTCGTTGTCGACGAGCTTGGCCAGCAGCGCGTTGCGGTTGGCCAGGCGGCGCATCTTCTTGGGAAGCTCGGAGCGGAAGTCCTCGCGGGTGCGGGTCTTCGCGAAGGCGACGCCGCCGCCCTTGCGGTTGGGCACGCGAGCTGCACCGACGCGGGCGTTGCCGGTGCCCTTCTGCTTGTAGAGCTTGCGGGTCGAGCCCTCGACGGAACCGCGGCTCTTGGTACGGGCCGAGCCCTGCCGCTGGTTGCCGTGGGTCGTGACGTAGGCCTGCTTGAGGAGCGCAACGCGCACCTCGCCGCCGAGCGTGGCGGGGTCGATCTTGAGCGAGTCGACCTGCTTGCCTTCCTTGTTGTAGATGGGAAGTTCGATCATGGTTCTTTCCTTCGGCGGGGTTGTCCCGCCATGCGCCTTGCCTGCCTTGCCCCAATCACGACCGAGGGCTCGGACCGGCTTGACTCAGGTCCAACAGTCTTGTCGCGATCCCGCGGTTCCCTGCCAGCCTGCGCCGGGCGGCGTCAGGTGAAGAGGGCCTGCGGGATCATCCAGGTCACTTGCCGGCCTGGATGCGCGCCTTTCGCTTGTAGAGCCGGTTGCTGGCTCGGATGAACAGATAGCCGTTGCTGGCCCCGGGCACGGCGCCCTTGACCAGGATGATGTTCTTGTCGGCGTCGATGGACACCACGTCGAGGCAGCGGACGGTCACGCGCTCGTCGCCGAGGTGACCGGCCATCTTCTTGCCCTTCTTGATCTTCGCACCGTGACCACGGTCGGTGCCGTGGCTGCCGATGGAGCCCGGCGAGCGGTGCTTGCGCTCGGTGCCGTGGCTGGCGCAGAGGCCCTTGAAGTTCCACCGCACCATGGTGCCGGTGAAACCCTTGCCCTTGCTGGTGCCGACCACGTCGACGAACTTGATGCCATCGAGGCAGCTGGCGTCGATGCGCTGGCCGAGCTCGAAGCCCTTGGCCTCGTCGTCGCTCGCGCAGCGCACTTCACGGTGCACGCGCAGCGGATCGCTGCCGGCCTTGGCATCGTGGCCGATGACCGGCATGCTGGAGTTGCGGGCGGCCAGTTCCTCGAAGCCGAGCTGCAAGGCGGCGTAGCCATCGGTCTCGCTGGTCTTGACCTGCGTGACGACGCAGGGACCAGCCTGGATCACCGTGACCGGGATGTTCTTCCCGTCGGCGGTGAAGTAGCGGGTCATTCCGATTTTCTTTCCGATGATGGCTGGCATGGCTTGATGCTCGGTTCAGGGACTGGCCAGAGGTCGCTTGGACTTGGCCCTTGCGGGACACTCCGGCGCGCGGGGCGCCGGATGACGGGGGGATTCGATTACGCCTTGATCTTCACGAAGACGCCGGCGGGCACGACGAGGCGGTTCAGCGCATCGATGGTGCGCGCGTTGGGTTCGGTGATGTCGATGATGCGCTTGTGGGTGCGGATCTCGAACTGCTCGCGCGACTTCTTGTCGATGAACGGCGAGCGGTTGACGGTGTAGGTCTCGCGGCGCGTGGGCAGCGGAACGGGGCCAGCGACGCGAGCGCCGCTGATCTTGGCCTGCTCGACGATTTCCTTGGCGCTCGCATCGAGCACCTGGTGGTCGTAGGCTTCCATTCGGATTCGAATCCGTCCGTGCATGTTCGTTCGTGCCTTGATTTCTAGGTTCGTTCGTCGTCTTCCCTGCAGTCGAGGCACCAAGCGGACGCTGCGGGGATGACCCGTCCGGTTGGGGGGAATCGGCAAGAGTAGCGATCTTCCGCAATCTGTCAATGCGGGTTGAAGGTGAAAGCGAAGCGAATAGGATGCTGCGATGGCAAGCGATTTCGTTATGAGGACATGCATGATCGCAGCGACGCTCGCGATCGGCACCAACGCGATCGCGCAAAGCACCTCGAACGGCGCATCAAAGGGCACCACGACGCCCCGGCCGCCGGCCACGTCAACCGCGCCCAAGCCAGCGCAACCGCCTCGTGGTGCGAGCCCTGCCAAACCCACAGGCCAGAACAGCACCGAGCCGGCAACGCCAGCCCCAAAGAGCCCAATAACCCAGGACGACGGACAGCTCGCGGCGAAGAAGTCCGAGAACAAGGCGCCCACCGCCGCGCCAGCCGCCGTTCCCGCCACGCTCGAGCCCAAGGCGACGGCCATCGAGTCCCTGGGCATGACGCTCCACCTGCCCAAGGGCGCCGTGTTCGCACGCGACATGCAGAGCGCCACGCCCGCGTTCGTGCTTGATGACCAACAGGATCCGCCACGCTATCGATGCCGACTGTCGATCTTGGTGCCCAGCGCCCTCGATGCGACGTGTGCTTCGCTCGTGACCGACCACCTGCATGCGATGCAGGACCGTGGCCAGAAGCCCACCATCCTCGCGAACGAGCTGCTGCCCTGCGGTGATCGCGACGGCCGGCTCTTCTATGCGAGCGTGCCGCTCGATGCGTCGACGACCGCCATCACCGGCTGGTACCTCGTCCAGATGGGCCCGAGCCAGTTCCTCGTGTGCAGCGTGGTGTCGAGCGAGTTGGACTTCCCGCCGGTGCGCGCGACGCTGAGGGACTTCTTCGGAAGCTGGGACTTCCCCGATCGCGACGCGCTCGCCGTGCGACAGGTCGAACGCCTGAAGGCCGGTTCGGAACTGCTCGAACGCATCGATCCGGCACTGCTGCGTTCGGCAGCCTCGCCGGCGCCGCGCTGGTTCCGGATCCACCGGCTCGATGCCGATGGACGCCCCGCCGAGATCGGCTACATGACGCTGTCGTCGCGGCCGGGTCTGCGCGGCGAAGTCGATCCGAGCAGGGATCCGCAGCGATTTGCGGGCATCGATCGCGACGAAGGCCTGCTGACCGAGATCCAGTCCCGGACCGTGCTCAGCATCAAGGACGGCGCCTTCACCGACACGGCCGCACGCTTCTGGACCGCATGGGACCGACAGAGCGAAAGCTGGTCCGCCATCGCGACCGACCGCATCGGCAAGAAGGCCCGCAGCTTCGCCGAGACCGGACTTCGTCCGCCGCCGACGGCCGCGCAGCCTGTCCCGGTGCTGCACGTGATGACGACGAGCGCGCGCATCCCCGACGGCACCGAACTCGAGTGGGAACCGGATCCTCGGTACTACCTTTCGCAAGGCGAACTCTGGCATCTGGGCCGGCTGCTGCCGCGCGATGGATCGTTCACGGGCGAGTTCGGCATGGCCGCGTACGACGGCCGCCTGGCGCAGCTGCCGATCCGACAGGACCGATGGACGCGCGACGGCAAGCAGTGGCTGCTGGAATCCCAGCCCGGTCGTGACAAGCCGGTCGAACGCTCGTGGTTCGATGCCAACGGCTTGTTGGTGAAACGCGTCGAGGCCGACGGGACGACGACCGAGCTCTCCACGCAGGACGACATCAAGGCGCGCTGGAAGGCCGCAGGACTGCCGATCCGATGAGTCATCCACCAGCCATCATCGATCCCCGCTGTGGGCGCGCTGCCTGCGGAACCGCTGGCCATCCATCGCGGCCTGGGCGAGCCTTGGTCGGCGCGATGCTTGCGCTGGCGGCCTTGGCCGGCTGCACGCCGCCCAAGGCCACGTATGCGTTCAGGGCATCACCCCTCGAAGCGGACCAAGCCATCGCACTGACCGGCGACGAGATCATGGGCCGGGGCCGTCCACCGGAGCAGTGGGTCGAGGTGGCCTCGGGGCGTGCCGTCACGGAGCGCTTTCCCGAGATCGGCGCCATGGACGTCGATGGCATCGGCGACGAGATCAAGCGGTACAGCCGTGACGAAGAGGGCCGCTGGTTCCTTGAGTCCGTCGATGCGATCGGCGACCGATCGCGCAGTGCGTTTTCACCAGCACTCGGCGTGGCCCCCGCTCGGCTCGCCCCCGGCGAGATCATGACCGCCGAGGCACAGATGGTCGTGACCTACCTGAAGAGCGGCGAAGCACGCACCCAGGGGCCATCGCGCCGCACGCTCGAGCACGGCGGCGCGATGCTTGCCGAACTGCCGACCGGCCCGACCGTGGTCCAACTGGTGAAGGTCCGATTCGAATCGAACATGACCAGTGCCCAGGCCATCCACGTCTCGGAGCTGTACGTGCTCCCCGGCGTCGGCCCCGTGGCCGAGCGCACCAGCGACCTGGTCCGTGTGTTCGGCCTGCGGCTCCGCGAGTCCAGCCACGAGTTCGTCCGGGACCTCCAGGGCACCGCGGTGCGCCGCTGAGGCCGTCCTCAGGCGAAACCAGCGACCATCAGCGACGAAGACCACGCCATGCGCCCGACGCCCAGGACCCTCATCGCCATCCCCGTCCACAACGAGGCGGCGCATGTCGACCACGTGCTCGCTGCGGTGCGCCCCTTCGGCCTGGACGTGCTGCTCGTGGATGACGGAAGCACCGACGACACCCCCCGGCTCATCGCGCGCCAGCCCGTCCACTGCATCCGACATCCGGTCAACCAGGGCTACGGCCAGTCGCTGCGCGATGCCTTCGCGTTCGCCGCAGCGCACCGCTACGACTGGGTCATCACGATGGACTGCGACGAGCAGCACGAACCACGGTTCATCCCCGACTTCCTCCGCGCGATCCGCGATGACCACGCGGACATCGTCAGCGGCTCGCGCTACCTCTCCCACGAGGGCGATGCGGCACCACCCGATCGCCGCCGCATCAACCGCACGATCACGGCTGAACTGAACGAGGCGCTGGGCTGGTCCCTCACGGATTCCTTCTGCGGATTCAAGGCGCACCGGACCGAATCGATGTCGCGGCTGCGGCTCGACGTGACCGGCTACGACTTCCCCCTGCAGTTCTGGGTGCAGGCTGCGGCGCTGGGACTTCGCGTGCGCGAGATCCCCGTCTCGCGCGTGTACGTGGACCTTGGCCGGACCTTCGGCAACGGCCTCGATGACCCGTCGCACCGACTGGCCACCTACCGCGCCACGCTCGCGCGCGAACTGGCGCGGATGGATGAGCTGCGACGGCTCGATGCACTGCAGCGGCTCGAGCAGCCCGCATCGCGACCGGCTTCGCTGCGGCTCGCCTGAGCGACGAGCGCACGATGGATCCAACGCGCCATCCAACCTCCGGTCGTCCGGCGGCCAGCGGGCACGAGGGTGATCTGCGCGACGCCGTCGCCGGACCACTGGCAGGTTCGCTCCAGGAGAGCCGGCGGCATCTGGGGATCCCTGCCGGCGCCCACGGTTTCGGCCATCAGGCGGGTGCCTGGCACATGGGCATCCTCGCCAAGCAGGCAGCCGTCCTCGAGAGCGCGCCCGAGGGAGCGAGCGTGCACGCGATCGTCGATCACGATGCGAACGATGACGCCACCACGATCCGCGCACCGGTCCACCACGATCGTCTGGTGGACGGGGTGCTCATCCGTTGGGGCCCCTCGGTCGCAGGCGCCGCCACGGCGTGGATGCCGGCCGTGCAGCGGCCGACCGGTCGGGACCGCTTGGTCGGCGTCGACTGGGCGCTGCCCTGGATCGGCGAGCGAATGCACCAATGGTTCGATGCGCTTGAGCGGCACGCCGGGGCCGGCAGCGTGGCCGTGCAGGCGGCCCTGGCGAACCAGCGTGTGCTGGCCTCGCTGGGCGCGCGGCAGTGTGCGATCACGATCACCACGTCGTCCCTGATGTCGACGGCGGTCGGGCACGTGGTCCTTGATCTCATGCTCGCGGATCCTGCTCGATGCGCCAGGGAGTTCAATGCCTCGTTGGCGCAGTCACCACGCGCCGCCACGCCCTTGGTTGAGCGCGGCGACCAGAGCGAGCTGCCGCTGTGGCTCAGGGGCAAGGGCGGTCTTCGGCGGCGCGCCACGGCATCGGCCGTCCGTGAAGCCCTGGCCGCGGGCGAGCTCATCCTGCCGCGTGCCTTCGTGGCCAGCGGGTTGCTTCGACTGCTGCTGTCGCGGTTCGTGCATGGCTTGGGCGGCGGCACCTACGAACGCGCGGGTGATGCCTGGTGGAGCGCATGGATCGGCGTTCGACCGGGCCCCTATTCGATCGCCACGGCCACGGAACTCCTGCCGCTGTCGGCCCCGTCCGCGCCACCGGTCGACCTGTTCAGGCGGGCCTGGACGAATCCGGAAGTGCTCGATGCCACCGGGCGGGCGCTGGAGCAGCGGAAGTTCATGCTCGCGGCGATGGAACGCGAGCCTGCCGGCTCGGCCGCACGACGCGCTGCGTTCCGCGCCATGCGCGAGTACATCGATTCGCTGCGGTCACGGCACGCGCTGGAACTGGACGACCTTCGTCATCGCGCACCCGCCCGCGCGCACCGCCGCGCGGCCGCGCTCGCCGCCGACCGCACCTGGCCGGCGCTGCTTCACGATGCCGGCACGGTGGCCGGCATGTTCAGCGGATCGGGTCGGTAGATCCGCGTGTCGAGCGACCAGACGCGATCCGTGAAGTCCGCCATGCCTGCGCGGATCGACGGGCGGTCGGCCTGGCTGATCGCGACGAAGGTCTTCGCATCGAGGTTGTCCAGCTGCGCCACGAAGATCGCCTCGGGCGTGCTCGGCAGCTTGGCGGCGCCATGCTCGGGAAGGCCGTGGTGGCTGAGCACGATGTGCATGAGCACCCGCACGGCCTCGCGCGGCAGTTCCGCACCGCCGCGTCGCACGACGGCGGCCTTGGTCTCGAGCACGACCGCGCCGCGCACGATGTGGCCGACCAGGTTGCCATCGACGGTGTAGGCGAAGCCACGTTCCCAATCGAGTTCCCACACCTTGCCCAGGTCGTGGAGGAACAGGCCCATGAGGACCAGGTCGCGGTTGAGCTCCGGGTAGAGCGGCAGCATGCGGTCGGCCAACTCCAGCAACTGCAGCGTGTGCTGCAGCAGGCCACCGATGAACGCATGGTGCACGCTCACCGCCGCCGGTGCGCGGCAGAAGCCCTCCATGAGCGCCGCATCGCCGAGGTAGGCCTCGGCCAGCGCACGCATGCCAGGGTGCTCGAGCGTGCCGAGCAGGTCCTTCACGCGCGCGAACATGGCATCGATGCTGCGCGGCGTGCTCGGCAGCAGGTTGACCAGGTCGGCGGCGTCGACATCGACGGCCTCGACGCTCTCGAGGATGATCTGGATCGATCCCTGGTAGGTCTCGCTGCGACCGGTGACCCAGGCGAAGCCCGTGCGGGAGACTTCGGGCAGCCGAGCTTCCTCGAAGGTCCACAGGCGCGCGGGCACCTCGCCCGTTGCATCGCGAAGGATGGTCTTGAAGAAGGGCTTGCCCATGCGGGTGTTGCCGACCTGGGGGTTCTGGAGGCCGTAGACGCCTGCAATGGCGACGCCGGGCTGGATGTCCTTGATCTTCACGTGGGGGCGGTCGGGCATGGTGGATCCTGAATGGGGAAACGGTGCAGGCTACCGCATCGCGGCCGTGCCACCGAGCCGCCAACGCTCGAGTTCGGCGGGGATCGCGGCGGCAAGGTCCTGGGCGAGCAGGCCCGCATGGCCATGCTCGGCACTCCACTGCACGCTGGCCAGCCCGTGCAGGCAGACCGCCTGGCGGG
>Ga0079302_1000078_pt1 | contig 21459 bp, 20 predicted proteins | sample Wag4_2014_7_16_FD_75102 | JGI IMG/M metagenome (GOLD analysis project Ga0079302, IMG submission 75102) | Fresh water mixed with fracking chemicals microbial communities from Ohio, USA - Utica-2 Time Series FC 2014_7_16 | ecosystem: Engineered > Industrial production > Chemical products > Input... | reverse complement strand
AATAAAGGGGAAACTCATGGCAGAGCTCAAGATCCAACCGAATGAAATTCGGGATGCCTTAGCGAACTTCGTTAAGTCATATGATCCAGGCACCGCGACTCGTGACGAAGTCGGAACTGTTAGCCAAGCGGGTGACGGTATTGCTCGTGTTGAGGGCTTGCCTTCAACAATGGCGAACGAACTTCTTCGTTTTGAGAACGGCACACTTGGATTGGCGCTGAACCTCGATGTTCGCGAAATCGGTGTTGTTATCTTGGGTGACTACGCAGGTATCGAAGAAGGAACATCAGTTCGCGGTACAGGTGAAGTTCTCTCTGTCCCCGTTGGAGATGGATTCCTCGGTCGCGTAGTAGATCCACTTGGCCGTCCAATCGACGGTAAGGGTGAGATCAAGCCGGATGCACGTCGTGCACTTGAACTTCAGGCACCATCAGTGGTGGAACGTCAACCTGTTAAGGAGCCACTTGCAACAGGTATCAAGGCAATTGATGCGCTGACTGCGATTGGTCGCGGACAGCGTCAGTTGATTATCGGTGACCGTCAGACCGGTAAGACTGCAGTTGCAATCGACACAATTATTAACCAGCGTGAAAACTGGCTCACCGGCGATAAGAAGAAACAGGTTAAGTGCATCTATGTTGCTATTGGTCAGAAGGGTTCAACGATTGCTGCCGTAAAGGGCGCACTCGAGGAAGCTGGCGCAATGGAGTACACAACAATCGTTGCATCTCCTGCATCAGATCCAGCTGGCTTTAAGTACCTCGCACCATATACAGGTTCTGCAATTGGTCAGCACTGGATGTACAAGGGCGAGCACGTTCTTATTGTTTTTGATGATCTCTCGAAGCAGGCTGAGGCATATCGTTCAGTCTCCCTTCTCCTTCGCCGTCCACCAGGACGTGAGGCATACCCAGGAGACGTCTTCTACTTACACTCACGTCTTCTCGAGCGTTGCGCAAAGCTTTCAGATGAACTCGGTGGCGGTTCTATGACCGGCCTTCCAATCATCGAAACAAAGGGAAATGACGTTTCTGCGTTTATTCCTACAAACGTTATTTCGATTACAGATGGACAGTGCTTCCTTGAGACAGACCTCTTTAACGCAGGCGTTCGCCCGGCGATTAACGTTGGTATCTCTGTTTCTCGCGTGGGTGGTTCTGCTCAGACTAAGGCGATGAAGAAGATTGCTGGACGTCTTCGTCTAGACCTTGCTCAGTATCGTGAACTCGAAGCATTCGCTGCTTTCGGTTCAGATCTCGATGCAGCATCAAAATCACAACTTGAGCGCGGTGCACGTATGGTCGAGCTTTTGAAGCAGGGTCAGTACTCACCATTCGCGCTAGAGAAGCAGATTGCTTCAATTTGGGCTGGAACAACGGGCAACCTAGATTCGATTCCAGTTGCAGATATTCGCCGCTTCGAAGTTGAGTTCCTTGATTTCATTGCACGTGAGCGCAAGGATATCTTCTCAGTTATCTCAGAGACTAAGGTCCTTGAAGATGAGACTGTTGCAAAGCTCCAATCTGCAATTGATGATTTCAAGAAGCAATTTAAAACATCTGCTGGAGCAGCTGTCTATGAGACTGATGAAGATCCTCTTGAGAGCGAACTTCAAGAGCAGATCGTGGCGGTGAAGAAGTAACTCATGGGTGCTCAACTCCGCATATATCGCCGACGGATGCGTTCCGTTAAAGCGACTAAGAAGATTACGAAAGCCATGGAGCTCATCTCCGCTTCTCGTATCGTCAAGGCGCAACAACGCGTATCTGCATCGACCCCATATGCCAATGAACTCACCCGCGCAGTATCTGCAGTTGCTTCATACTCGTCCGTTGTCCATCCATTGACTACACCTCGCGAGAATCCACGTCGCGCAGCGGTATTGATTATCACTGCTGACCGCGGCATGGCCGGTGCATACTCCACAAATGCGATTAAAGAAGGCGAGCAACTTGGTGCCCTGCTTCGTGAGCGCGGACTATCTGTTTCTAGCTTTTTAGTTGGTCGCAAAGCAGTGAGCTATTACAAGTTCCGCGAGCGCGCTATTGCAGCTTCATGGACAGGATTTTCAGATAACCCAACGTATGAGAATGCGAAGGAAGTTTCAGAAGCTCTGCTCGCTGCATTCGTCAACGATTCTGCAGATGGCCAAGGGGTGGATGAGATCCATATTATCTTTACAAAATTCCGCTCGATGTTGACGCAAGAAGCGACAGCAAAGCGAATGATTCCACTAGAGGTAGTTGAATCAGAGCAAGCACCAGTATCTGGTGTTCTACCTGAATACGAATTCGAACCAACAGCGGGAGAAGTACTTGACGCGCTTCTTCCTCGCTATATTGAAGCTCGAATCTTCAACGCAATGCTTCAGTCAGCTGCTTCAGAGCATGCTGCCCGTCGCCGCGCAATGAAGTCAGCAACAGATAATGCCGACGAACTCATCAAGTCGCTCACACGACTTGCTAACGCAGCTCGTCAGGCAGAGATCACCCAAGAAATCAGTGAAATTGTGGGCGGCGCAGATGCGTTGGCCTCAGCGAGTGCAGGGAGTGAATGATGTCAACAACAGGTAAAGGTCGCGTAGCCCGAGTAATCGGACCGGTGGTAGATATCGAGTTCCCAGCGGACTCAATGCCATCAATCTTTAACGCGCTCCATGTGGAAACAACGATGAGCGGTACAACACGTACCTTGACTCTTGAAGTTGCTCAACACATCGGTGACAACCTCGTCCGCGCGATCTCGATGCAGCCAACTGACGGTATGGTCCGTGGCGCAGCGGTGAGCGATACAGGTGCTCCAATCTCTGTACCAGTTGGTGATGTCACAAAGGGCCACGTCTTCAACACTCTCGGAGAATCCCTTGACGTTCCAACATCATCACTTGATATCAAAGAGCGTTGGCCAATCCACCGTAATGCACCAGCATTCGATCAGCTTGAGTCAAAGACAGAGATGTTTGAGACAGGAATCAAAGTTATTGACCTTCTCACACCTTATGTAAAGGGTGGAAAGATCGGTCTCTTCGGTGGTGCAGGTGTTGGTAAGACTGTTCTTATCCAGGAGATGATTTATCGCGTAGCTGAAAACTTCGGTGGTGTATCTGTATTCGCCGGTGTTGGTGAGCGTACTCGTGAAGGTAACGACTTGTTCCTCGAAATGACAGAGACTGGCGTTATTAATAAGACAGCCTTGGTCTTCGGTCAGATGGATGAACCACCTGGAACACGTCTTCGCGTAGCACTTTCAGCGCTCACAATGGCTGAGTACTTCCGCGATGTTCAGAAGCAGGACGTTCTCTTGTTTATCGATAACATCTTCCGCTTTACTCAGGCAGGTTCAGAGGTTTCAACACTTCTCGGACGTATGCCATCTGCAGTGGGTTACCAGCCAACACTTGCAGATGAGATGGGTCAGCTTCAGGAGCGCATCACATCAACACGTGGTCACTCAATTACATCTATGCAGGCAATTTACGTTCCTGCCGACGATATTACTGACCCAGCTCCACACACAACATTCGCCCACTTGGATGCGACAACTGTTCTTTCTCGTCCGATCTCAGAGCTTGGTATCTACCCAGCTGTGGATCCACTTGACTCAACATCTCGTATTCTTGATCCACGCTACATCGGTGAGCGCCACTTCAAGGTTGCTAACCGCATCAAGCAGATCTTGCAGCGTTACAAGGATCTTCAGGACATCATCGCTATCTTGGGTATCGATGAATTGTCAGAAGAAGATCGCATTCTCGTAGGACGTGCACGTCGTATCCAGCGCTTCTTGTCACAGAACACATTCGTGGCGAAGGTCTTTACAGGTATCGACGGTTCATACGTTCCAATCGCTGACACAATCGATGCATTCGAAGCACTTGCAGATGGAAAGTATGATCACGTTCCAGAGCAGGCATTCTTTATGTGCGGTGGTCTCGATGATGTAGAGCGCAATGCAGCTGAATTGGCTAAGAAGTAAGCCATGAGCCTAAAAGTCGCGTTGGTATCGCCAACTGAGCAGGTCTGGACAGGTGAGGCTAACTTTGTTCTTGCCCGTACAACCGGAGGTGACCTCGGTGTATTGCCTGGTCACACACCACTCTTTGGCGTACTCGTTGACGGACTTGTAAGTATCAAGGTTTCAGATGGTTCTACCAAGGAATTCAACGTTAAAGGTGGATTTCTCTCAGTCAACAACGATCGCGTATCGATTCTAACTGAATCAGTTGCTTAGCTAGCTTTAATAGAAAAGCCCCGGCAGAGTTTCTGCCGGGGCTTTTCTTATTCATATAGCTTAATTGCCAAAGCTCACTTCACCTTGACCATTAAATTTCTTTACTCGAATCCAATCAATCTTCATTTGTAAACCTGATCTAGCGTCCTTCCCAATTTCGCCACCAAAATCTCCACCCATGGCAACATTGAGAATCAGTGAGAAAGGTTGATTGAATACCCACAGTTTCGGAGATATTGACTCCCTGCTCTGCGTAAAAATCACTTCACCATCAAAGGTCCACTCAATAGAATCTTCAACCCAATTGATTCCATAAATATGATAACCAGCTGAAAGTTTCTGGGAATATGCTCGAGTGGTTCCAATTGATGTTCCACCAAAGAACCCTGGGCCATGAATAGTTGCATATGTTAAATATGGTGTCCGGCCAAGGCCCTCAGAAATATCAATTTCACCTGAGTTTGGCCATGATACTTCGTCAATACTTTGACCAAGCATCCAAAAAGCTGGCCAAGTGCCCTTACCTGCCGGCATTTGAATGCGTGACTCAATAGTTCCGTACTTAATCCAAACTTTATTTTTAGTTGCTAAACGCGCAGAACTCCATTCACAATATCCGTAGTAACAGACCTGTTTCTTCTTTGAAATTTGTAGTGCGGTAATAGCCAAATTTCCCCGTCCAGAGGTTCTGGCATTGGTATCGGTGTATACCTGCAATTCGCGATTTCCCCAACCTCTGCCATCGCCAAGGTCATAATTCCAAAACCTCGGATCTGGTTTACTTCCCAACTTTTCATTGAACTCTTGAGACCAGAGAAGGGTTTTCTCATCTTCAACACCCCAAGAAACCGAAGTAGCTGCCAATAACATTACTGAAGCCAAGGCAAAGATTCTTCCTACAGAGTAGCCGCCACTCGTTTTCATATCAATTAAGTATCCCTACAAAGTTCGCAGGAGTGGATTCCAGTTAGGGTCAAGCATTGCATTCTTTTCGTAGTTGGTAACAACTGCAACACTTTCCTTTCGTTGAGCAGATTCACTTATAGAAATTAGGATATCAAGTACATGACTTCCTAACTCAGCTGAGGCAATATGATCATTTCCTGCTAGGAAAGATTGCATCATATTTAAAGCCCCGAGGCCACGACCATGTGTATTTCCTGTCGCAACTAACTTCTGTGGCTCCTGCTCAGGAAGAAAGAGAGCACTTTCGCCATCAAAGTTATTAGGATCTGGCAAGGTAATTGCGCCCTGTGTACCGGAAATCTCTACAAATCCTGTCACCTGATGTGCTGCTTCAAAACTAAATATCGAAACAGCGCTTGCGCCAGAGGAAAACTCAATGAGTGCAGTTACCTGAGTCGGCTCTTCAACCGGAAAGGAATTGCCTTTCTTCGGACCTGAACCCACGATTCGGTTCTTCTGAGATTTCGATGATGTGGCGGTTACACGAGATGCTGATCCAAATATCTGCACCAGGGTGGTTATGTAGTAAGGACCCATGTCAAAAAGTGGTCCTGCACCCTTTGCAAAGAGAAATGCTGGATCTGGGTGCCAAGAATCTGGTCCTGCAGTTTGAAATATAGTTAGAGCGGTAAGCGGATTACCAATTGAACCGCCACGGATAGAGTTCAAGGCGCTCTGCACACCTGCACCGAGGAAGGTATCTGGAGCTATTCCAAGCCTTACCGAATTCTTTTTTGCAGCCTCTAGCAACTGTGCAGCCCCGGCTCTATCAAGTGCCATCGGTTTTTCAGTCCATACATGCTTGCCCGCATTAAGTGCCGCAAGACTTACAGGAACATGTGCTGCCGGAATCGTGAGATTGATGACGAGTTGGATCTGGTCATTGCCGAGCAAATCATCGAAAGATCCACTCGCAGGAACGCCCCACTTTTTCGCTTGAGAAGCAGCGCGCTCTTCATCTAAATCTGCAACAAAGAGAACTTCAAAATCCGGAAAAGTTGTCAGGTTGGAAAGATATTGATCGCTGATATTTCCAGCGCCAACAACTCCAACTCCAATTTTCGGGTGTTGCATTAGCCCTTGATCGCACCTTCCATAACTCCCTTTACCAATTGCTTTGAGACAAGGAAGAAGAGAATTATGAGTGGAAGAGTTGCAAAGAAGGCAGCGCCCATCTGAGCAGCATGGTTCACAATATAGGCCTGCTCCTTCATCTGGGCGATGGCCATCTGAACCGTGAGCATCTTGTCACCATCGAGAATGAGCATTGGCCAGAGGAAATCATTCCACGCATTGAGGAATGAGAAGAGCCCCATGACAAGAGCTGTAGGGCGTACTAATGGGAAGACAATCTTTGTATAAATCTGCCATGGAGAAGCTCCATCAATACGCGCAGCCTGAATAACTTCATCCGTAATAACCGCAGAAATACTTTGTCTCATCCAGAAAACACCAAAAGCTGAGACCAATCCAGGAACGATGATTGCCTTGAGATCGTTATTCCATCCAAGTCTGGTGACCAGAATGTACATAGGGATGATTCCGAGCTGACCTGGAACCATCATTGTAAGAAGGATAAAACCAAAAAATTGCTTCTGACCCTTGAACTTCAATTTTGCAAATGCATATCCAGCAAAAGTGCAGAAGAACATATGCGAAACCGCCATCGATATTGCGATAATAAAGGAGATAGCGATTGCACGAGTGATGTTTGCATATTGAAAGATAACATCAAAGGTAACTGGGAGCTGATCTCCAAGAGTGAATCTTGGAGGATTCTTGGCAATCTCATTCTTTTCATTCGAAGCGACCACAAGCATCCACCAAAATGGGAAGACAACAAGGAAAGTTGTAACGCCCAGTACGAGATATGAAATGGCCGAGCCAATTCTAAATTGTGCTTTCATGGAAGGTAAGGCAGATTTTGCAATTAGAGTACTCATTATGAATCCTTCGCAATCTTGCTAGCAATAGTGGCGTTGATTAATGCAAAGACAACTACACAGAAGAAGATAAATATTCCAATGGCCGCTCCGTACCCAAACTGGAACTTTCTGAATGCCTCTTCGTAGAGGAACATTGCAAGGGTGTAGAACTGTTTATCGTTTCCGCCTGTTACGCCACCTAAAATGTATGGTTCATTAAAGGTTTGAAGTCCACCGATAGTCGACATCGTGATTGTAAAGATCATGACATTTCTGATTCCTGGGAGGGTTACATATTTGAACTGTTGCCAACCACTTGCGCCATCGAGGGATGCAGACTCATAAAGCTCCTTAGGGATTGACTGCATCGCTGCGAGATAAATCAGTGCGTTATAGCCAGTCCACCTCCAGATGATCATGGTGGCAATTTCAAAATGGCTTGAAAGCGTTCCGTTCATCCAGTAAATACTGTCTACGCCAAAGAAGCTTAACGCGTAGTTAATCAGTCCAAAGTCACGACCGTAGAGTGAGCTGAATATAACTGCGATTGCCAGAACTGACGTGACATTTGGAATCAGAATGGCTGCACGCCAGAAGTTTGAGAACTTGAGGCGATTACGGTTCAAGATTGTCGCTAGATATAAAGCTAGGGCCAATTGGGGGACCGTACCGAGTACCCAGATACTTAAAGTATTGCGCAGAGCCTTCCAAAGAACATCATCTTGAAAGAGATTAATAAAATTGTTGAATCCAATGAAGACTTTATCGCCAAGTGGGTCCCAGGCGAAGAAGGCCATATAGCTTGTGTAGAGAATAGGAAAGATTCCAAAAATGAGATAGAGAAAATAAAAGGGCGATATCGCAAAGAAGGCTAATCGACCTTCGCCAGCGCGGAGTGAAGATTTTCCTTTTTCAGAAGTTTTTCTACTCAAATTCATTCTTCTCCATCTTTCGATTCTAAAGTTTAAGAGCAAGCCGAGGGCAATTTTTTATTGCCCTCGGCTTGCTTGTTCAGAGAGGGAAAAAGCCTATGAAAGGCTCTTGATCTTTTTGATTTCCTTCATGAGTTGAGTCCATGAAGCTGCAGGAGTCTGCTTACCAGAAGCCATACGACCTACTGCATTGTTGTAGGCATCCTTTACGGAGACCTGATACTTACCTTCGTAAATTGGCTTCTTGATTGACATAACTACATCAGAGAAGATTTTTCCGATAGGTGCATTGTTATAGGCAATATCCTTGGCAGCCAAGAACTTTGGATCCTTGTATACCGCTGGAGTTGTTGGAAGTACACCCTTATCTAGGAAGAGCTTGAGCTGCTGCTGAGGAGCAAGAACCCAATTGATGAATGTCCAAGCCTGCTTTGGATGTGCAGCAAACTTAGGGATTGTTAGCTGTGAACCACCCCAGTTAGCACCACCACCAGGCATCTGAGCAACATCCCATGCGCCTGGAATATCCTTAGCATTGTTCTGGATATTTGCGAGCAACCATGAAGGACAGAGCATTGCAGCGAAAGCTCCATTGCCCATTCCCTGGTTCCAGTCGCTTGACCAAGGTGCAATCTCTGCAGAGAGCTTCTTAGTAGCAAATGTTGCCGCTAGGTCGTAAGCCTTCTTCACCTGTGGAACTTCAACGATCTTGTCAGTCTTCTTATCGTAGAACTGAACTCCGTCAGCACCCTGGCGTGAAACACCTTCGAATAGCTGGCTAACGTTATCTAGGAAAGGCTTACCGGTTGCAGCGACATACTTCTCAGCGAAAGCTGTGAGCTTTGCTGTTGTTGAAGTTGCTGCAGATACAGCGCCTCTTTCATTTGGCAAGCCAGCCTTCTTGAAAAGATCTTGGCGGTAGCACATTGCAAGCCCTCCGACATCGGTTGGAATACCGATGATAGTTCCATCGCGAGCTACACCTTGCTCCCAACGCCAGTTGATAAAGTCCTTTTCAAGCTTGTCAGCTTTGAATGTCTTACCAAGGTTGGTGAAGAGTTGAGGGTATGCCTTGAAGCGAGATGTGTATCCAACTTCTACACAAGCAATATCTGGACCAGAACCTGCAATAAGCTGAGTTAATAGACCATCATGATGGGCATTGAAATCTGCTGTCTTGAGATTAACTTTGATATTTGGATTGACAGTCTCCCACTCCTTCAAGAGATTTCCCATATTCAAATCATTAAAGCAACTTAGTGTGATCTCAACTGGTGCAGCTGAGGCGGGTGTTGTTGGAAGCACTAACGCTCCAGCAACGGCAAAGGCTACGACAAGCTTTGCCTTCCGAATAGTTTTAAACATTAGACCTCCAGAGTATGTGAGCTCTCCAGGAACCTTTCCTGAGCTTCACTTATCGTTTGCGTGAGAGCGCTCTTATAATTAACCTTTTTCCGGGCCATTGCAAGAGCTGGAGAGGGATTTTTTACCTCGTTATAAGAAAGTTATAAATGGATTTAAGCGTGTTTTGATGATCTGAGGGGTAAATCATGAGAGCGCTCTTAAAAATAGGGGAAAATCCGCTATTCTCCGATGGTGCCAGGTGAGGCCACGGTGGCTTCCAAGGTGGTGTCAGGGGAGGCAAGAATTCCTATGGAGAAGAGACGACTGCATATAAATGGAGCAGATGGCTTTAGAGCAATAGCCTGCTTACTTGTTCTGTACCACCACTTAACACAAAAAATGAATCCAGACTCGACTCCTGAATGGTTTAGACCAATTCATCATTTCGGGATGCGTGGCGAAGTTGGTGTAAGCCTCTTCTTCGTTCTATCTGGAGCCCTTCTCTCATTTCCATATTGGAAGTCTCTTGTGGGCGGAATGGCTAGGCCACACCTCTCTCACTACGCGCTAGCTCGCGTTGCAAGAATCGTTCCTGCGACATGGTTTAACTTGATCCTTTGCACACTAATTGCTTTTTACCTTTATGAGATTCCCGTGAATGTAAAGATGCTATTTACAGGCTTATTCTTTGTAAATAGCTACCATTACTCAACTTTCTTCCCGGCAGAGCTCAACGGACCTCTCTGGTCGATTGGTCTTGAAGTTTCTTGTTATGTACTTCTGCCAGTAGTTCTCTTCTTTATATTCAAAATAGCAAAGAGCTTCCTCGCTGCCTTTATTTCACTGACACTTTGGATCATAGTAAATCAATTAGTTATTAATCCTTGGGTAATCGAGAGATTCATGACAAGTCAAGATGGTAAGGGTTGGGATAAAGGACTCGTCGGTGGAGCAAAAGAGTGGCTTCCATACTGGAATATCGTCTCTTTCTTCTCCCAGTTCATGATTGGCGCTTTAGCGGCGCTATTGATTGCAAAATTACAGAGTATGTCCCAGCAGAAGAATAAATACTTCGATATAAGTGCCATTGTTCTGCTGATTGCTGCAATTGCTCTAGTTGGTATGCGTCTTACGCCCGGAGCACCTGATACTTTGACACGTCAACCGTATCTCTCACCTTTTTATGCACTCATCATGGGTCTGGCCCTTGTGGGAGTCTCGCAGAGCGTATTCCTCTACAAGATTGTTGATAACCGCCTCTTCCGCTGGATTTCGCAGATCTCATTCGGTGTCTATCTATGGCATCAGGTAGTTCAAAACATTCTCCAACGTAGTTACAAGGAGAACTACGTTTATTTTGGCGTAACCGATCTTCAAGAGTGGTTTGGGTTGAGCGCAATCATTATCGTTGTTTCATTTGTAATCGCAGCTCTAAGTTGGAAATTCTTTGAAAAACCAATTTTGGGAGTTGCCCGACGGAAGATGGTTTCTCATGAGAAGTAAGCCAGCCCTTATTGCAATTTTTAGCATAGTTGCTGCCTCATTAACCCCTACAGCCTCACATGCTGTAGTAGCGCCAAAATATCCACTTTCCACCAAAGGCAATCAAATTGTTGATTCTGCTGGTAATCGTGTCATTTTGCAGGGCGTCAATTGGTACGGCATGGAAAATGAACCCGCCACTTTGATCGGTCTCAATGCTCGTGATTACAAAGTAATGTTAAAGCAGATTCGAGAGACAGGATTTAATACAATACGTATTCCTTTTTCGATGCAGACTGTAACGAAAGGTCCTGAGGTTTCAGGTGTAGCTGATTACATTGGCTCAAATAAGGAACTCAAAGGAAAGTCTCCGATGGAAGTTCTTGATGCGGTCATAGCTGAAGCAGAAAAATTGGGAATCATGATTGTTCTTGATAACCACTCACAGGCCGATCAGGGATATAGATTTGACCTTTGGTACGGCCAGGCTGGCTTTACTGAAGATATGTGGGTATCGATGTGGAAAGATTTGGCGGCTCGATACATTAATTCTCCAAATGTCATCGGATTTGATTTAAAGAACGAGCCTCACGGGAGGGCAACTTGGGGGGATGGCGCAGAGACCGATTGGCGTCGGGCAGCTGAGCGGGCCGGGCGAGAAATTCAAGCCATCAATCCAAACCCGCTAATCATTGTTGAAGGAATAGAGAATAAAGTTGTCGGAGGCCAGTTGCTCACCGGGCATTGGTGGGGTGGCAACCTTGAAGGAGTTCGAAAGAATCCAGTTGTACTTCCAGTGGCAAATAAAGTCGTCTATTCATTACACGAATATGGCCCAGAGGTTTCTCCGCAGCCGTGGCTGGTGAGCAAGAACCTTGAAAAGAACTTGCTAGATCGCTGGAGTAAAGGCTTTGGCTATATCCATGACCAAAATATCGCTCCAATTTTGGTTGGAGAATTCGGCGCAATCAATTATTCAACCAAGACTATTAGCGGCAGATGGATGAAAGCCTTTACCGATTACATGGGAAAGAAGGGGATGAGCTGGACCTATTGGGCCTGGAATCCTGGCTCTGGGGATACTGGTGGCCTACTTACCCCAGACCTTGTCACCCTTGAGAAATCAAAGATGCCTACTATTCTCAAATTAATTAAAACCCAGGCAAAATTTCTAAAGAAGTAGCGATTAGCGACTTCTAGTTGCCCAGAGAGCTCCATTTTGGATTATCTGGGTAACTTGTGGCTGTGAGACCACTTCTAAGTTATGTCCTGGAGAGCAGATAAATATTCGTCCATCTCCCCACTGGCGAGTCCACATCGCTGGAGATGTAACTGGCAATTTCCAGGCATCACCCTTGGCTGATGATTGTGTTGTTGTAGCAAGAACGTTCATATACGAGTCAGCTAGAAGCCAATACTGTTCTGTGGTGAGCTCGAAATCTAAGAAACCTTGTGTAATCTCATGAACCTTACCCTGCTCTGTGAAATCGATAGTGTGACGAATAAAAAAGTCTGTTTCGTCACCCGTGCGCATCGCATCAGGCTTTCCAGGGTGAGCTACAAATTTTCCGCCAATCATTTGGTAGTAGCTCTCTGATTGTGTGAATCCAACAAGGACTCCGCCATGCCAGCCAATAAACCCAGTTCCGCTCTCTACTGCTTGCGTAAGGCCACGCACAGAATCTTCGTCGATTTCACTTTCAATACATTGAACAATCAGGTCGATTGATGCCATAAATGTGCGATCTGCATAGATCTGCGGAGAGTCAGAGACAGAAATCTCATAATCGTGGGACTCGAAAAAAGTACGGAAATGTTCGGTAGTTTCAATTGGTTGATGAGCCGGTCGCCCACCTCGAACAAAGAGTGCCTTCTTCATCTGGAGAACCTTTCAAAGCCAATAATTAAATCACTCCTAAAAGGCTATATTAAAAATGCTTGCCAAGGTAGAAATCTGGCTATAGACTCACCATAATTTGAGAGCGCTCTCAAAAATCAGCCACCATGGAGGGGTTTGTAATGGAATATCGCAAATTAGGCAGCACGGGTATGTATGTCTCAGAGATTACCTACGGCAACTGGATCACGCATGGGTCCCAGGTTGATGCGGATTCTGCCAAAAGCTGCGTAAAGGCTGCCCTCGATTCAGGAATCACTACTTTTGATACTGCTGATAGCTATGCATTTGGTCGCGCCGAGACGGTCTTAGGTCAGTCACTCAAAGGTGTTAAGCGCGAATCTTATGAGTTGATTACAAAGATTTATTGGCCAACGGGCGAAGGAAAGAACGATCGCGGACTTTCTCGCAAGCATATATTCGAATCTCTCCATGCATCTCTGGATCGATTAAAGACTGATCATCTCGATGTTCTGATTTGCCATCGGTATGACCATGAGACGCCGCTTGTAGAAACTCTCAGTGCCTTCGAAGATGTTGTGAGACAGGGTAAAGCCCATTACATCGGAGTATCGGAGTGGAACGCTAAAGAGATTTCTGGAGCCTTAGCAATTCAAGAAGCAAAGGGTTACACCAGATTTGTAACCAACCAAGCTCAGTACTCTGCGCTTTATCGTGTGATTGAGAAAGAAGTTGTGCCCCTCTCTGAGCGAGAAGGTATTGGTCAGATTGTCTTCTCTCCACTGTGCCAAGGAGTCCTAACAGGCAAGTACCAGCCAGGAAAGAAGCCTCCAACAAATTCTCGTGCAAATGATAAAAATAGTCTTGTAGGTGGTGCTGGATTTATCTCAGGATGGCTGAGAGAAGATGTACTGACGGCAGTACAGAAACTGCAACCAATCGCAACCGAACTTGGCATCTCAATGGCTCAGCTAGCGCTTGCTTGGGTGCTCCATAATTCAAATGTCTCTAGTGCAATTATGGGAGCAACTACACCAAAGCAGGTCAAAGAGAACGCAAAGGGATCGGGAATCAAATTAACTTCTGATGTCGTATCAACGATGAATCAGATCTTGAATAACTTTGCAGAGACTGACCCTAAGAAGAACCAGAGCCCTAATCCTCGAGCATAAGAAAGAGCGTTAAATGAGTATTTTTGAAGGAAAGAAGATAGTTCTCACCGGTGCTTCGCGTGGAGTGGGTTATGAAGCTAGCAAGATGTTTCTCGCAGCAGGCGCCGAGGTTGTCGGTACTGGAAGAGATTCGGCACGACTTGAGAGAGCATCGGCAGAACTAATGACGTTGGGAAAATTCACTCCTTTCTTGGCAGACTTTGATACCCCAGAGGCTCCAAAGAAATTAGCAGACTTTGTCCGCAGCAAGTGGGACTCTGTTGATTTCCTTCTCAACAATGCGGCGGTACAGACTTACCGAAGTGATTGGCGCGACGAGGGATTAGAGTTGCTTAACAATCAGTGGCGATGCAATGTCTTTGCCCAACACGAGCTAATCTTTAGAATGCAAGATCTACTTGAAAAAGGTGATCAGCCTCGCGTGGTCAATGTAAGTTCTGGCGCTGGAAGCCTGCAGGCACTTAAAGAATCGCCTGATATGCCGACGTATCGTCTTACAAAGTATGCGCTGGGCGGATTAACAATTCTCTGGGCCGGAATTCTTAAGGGCAAGGTGGCGGTGAATGCCCTTGATCCAGGCTGGTTAAAGACTGATCTCGGTGGTCCGGATGCACCGGGAGAGCCAGCTGATGGAGGTCAAAGAATGTGGGAGATTTGTTCATTGCCATGGGAAGAGACAGGCAAGTTCTGGCACGGCAACCAAGAGATTGATTACTAGGTCGAGGGCCTATTTAAAATCAATTGAGAAAGCGATTGTCGAATTCTTTCCATACTTCATCGCTGATTTTCTCATCATAAAGCGCAACATTATCTTTGACCTCAGCCATGCTTCTGCAACCGACCAAAATTGCTGAAATAGCAGCGTGGCGCAATGGGAATTGAAGAGCTGCTTGAGCCAGTGAGACCCCTCGAGCTTGGAAGAATTTCTCCATTTCTTGGGCACGAGCAAGTACTTCTGGGGATGCCGCCTCGTAGTTGTAGGTTGCCCCTGCTTTAGGGTTGGCTAATATGCCTGAATTAAAGATGCCACCCGCAATTACAGAGACGCCCTTCTTTATTGCCGCTGGCAAGAGTTCTACACCCGCACTTTGATCAAGCAAGGTATAGCGCAGTGCAATCAGAACAACATCAATATCTGTCTCATTGATGAAACGTGTAGGAATCTCATTACTCGTAATTCCTACACCAATTGTTTTTACAATACCCTGATCTCGCATTCGCTCAAGTACTGGATATGCGACTTTAATAGCTTGATCTGCTGCGCCATCAGGGTCATGAATGAATACCATCTCAACGCTCTCCATATTGAGTCTCGCTAGACTTTCAGCGAAAGACCGCTCAATACCCGCCTCCGTAAAGTCAAAGACTCGTTCAACTGCAGATTTAGAGTTTTCCCAACCTGGATCATCCATTTTGGTACTCGGTACGATTAGGCGACCAACTTTTGTAGAGATAATAAAACTATTGCGTGGCAGGTGGTTGATATTCTGCCCGAGCCTCTCTTCCGAGGATCCCATCCCGTAATGCGGCGCGGTATCAAAATAGTTGAGCCCCATCTCCATGGAAGAAGAGATGACTTCCCTGACATCGTCATCGGAAACTGAGGCGAAGAGGCCACCGAATGGCGAGGTACCGATCCCGAATTCTGGAATCTGAAGACCAGATTTAAGGGTGACCAGAGTGTTATGCGCCATGGCTAGTTCTCCCCATATTCCGTCGCGAGAAAGTTATTATAGCAAAGTCTTGAGAGCGCTCTCATATTATGCTAGCCTACCGAAATGGATTTGATTGAAACAGGTGGATTTTCAAGCCAAGAGCTCATTGCTGAGGCTCGCGCACTCGCTCTTGAGTCACTGACTGTTCGTGAGGCAGTCTCTATTGGGCAGTTTGCCACCGAATTAGCAGATGTTAAGAAACTCCCGGTTTCGATTGAGGTTCGGATGGGCACTTGGTGCGTTTATCACATCAGCCTAGAGGGTTCATCTCAAGGCCATGATTCATGGATTGCACGCAAATGTGCCGTTGTTAATTACACAAAGAATTCTTCGCTTTTAGAACTTGTAACAAGTGAAGAGCAGGGACTCTCTTGGTACGAGAGAAACAATTTAAGTGAGATTGAATATGCTGCAAATGGTGGTGCAATTCCGTTAACACTTCAGGACTCCACATTGGGCGGAGTTCTCATTGTGAGTGGATTAGCAGGTCCCGATGACCATCGTTTAGCGGTTGCAGCTGTGAAGGCATTCCAAGGGAGAAGATAGAAGATGACCGTTCCACAGATCTCATTACAGCTCTACACCTTGCGCCATGAAATTGAGAAAGATTTCAGTCGTTCTATTGCAAGAGCGGCAGCGATTGGGTTCACACAAGTGGAACCTTGGAATTTTGTGGCACAAGTAGAAAACTACGTAAGCGCATTCTCCGCTAACGGAATTACTGCTCCAAGTGCTCATGCTCATCTTGTTGGAGTAGACCGCAAGGAAACTTTTGAAGCCGCTGCACGATTGGGCATAAAGACTGTAATTGAGCCGATGGTAGATCAATCTAAATGGACCAATGCCAAGGACATTAGCGAAATCGCCCATGAGCTCAATATTGCCGCAGAAGAAGCTCTAGATTTTGGAATCACAGTCGGCTATCACAACCACGCATGGGAGATTTCAAATCAAATTGATGGAAGCTCGGCGATCGAATTTCTTGAGAGCATGCTCGAAGAGAGAGTAATTCTTGAAGTAGATGCTTACTGGGTTCATGCGGGTGGGCTCCATGGGCCTGACTTGCTCTCTCGATTGGGAAGTCGAGTTCAATACCTGCATATCAAGGATGGCAAGAATGTTCGTGGCTCTGAAAATACCTTCAACGAGCGCGGAGAATTAGAGAAGAGCGCATCTAAGACTCGACAGCAAGTTCCAGCTGGGCAAGGTGAGGTCCCACTTGCGCAAGTGATTGCAACTGCACCGCAGGCCCTTCCAATCGTAGAATTCGATGAATACGAGGGGGATATTTTCCAGGGCATCCAAGAAAGCTTCGGCTTTGTGAATGGATTATTGGTATGAGCTTACGTAACGTCGATACCTCATCACTTCCAAAAGATTTCATTTGGGGTGCTGGTACTTCTTCTATGCAGATTGAGGGCGGACACGCCTCAGGCGATAGAGGAAGATGCATTTGGGATAGTTTGGGTGAAGTACCAGGTGCCATTAGAGATGGTTCTGGAGCAAATCATCGAGGCGTAGAGCATGTTGAAATGCTCGAGACTGACCTTAATATTATGAAAGAGCTCTCTCTCGATTCATACCGCTTCTCAATTTCTTGGCCTCGTGTTCAGCCGGGCGGCTCTGGTGCTTTCAATGAGAAAGGAATGGCTTTCTACGATCGATTAATCGATGGAATGTTAGAGAGAAACATCCAGCCAAATATCACCTTGTATCACTGGGATCTTCCCGATGAACTTCAAAGTATCGGTGGATGGGCCAATCCAGAAGTAGTCAGCCTTTTTAGTGAGTACTGCGCAAAAATGTCAGCGCGGTATGGTGACAGAGTTAAGTACTGGGCAATTTTGAATGAGCCTTGGTGTGTAGCGTGGCTTGGAAACCTGACAGGCGAACATGCGCCAGGAGTAAGAGATTTGCCAACAGCTGTTCGAGTTGCACATCAATTAGTTCGGGCACACGCTCAAGGCTCACAAGCGGTAAAGAGTCAGTCGCCACACGTTCTTGTTGGCGCAGTAAATAATCTTACGAATCCAATGATTATCGGAGATGCAACCCCAGAGAATCTAAAGGATTTGGAAATCGTAGATGCATATAAGAATCGTTGGTGGATGCAAGGAATGTATGAAGGCAAGTACCCAGCAGATTTGGTAGAAATCTTTGAGCGAGAAACAGGAATTTTCTGTGATGAAAATGAGATTGGTGACGTTTCTCATGGTCGCGATTGGATAGGCCTGAATTACTACAACGCAGATATTTTCAAAGGTGGAGGAACCGGAGTCTCACTTTTCCCTGGAACAACCTCAATTGATGGCGCTGGATATGGAGTTGAACGAACAGAGATGGGTTGGTCTTGGACCCCAGATGGAATGAAAGAGACTCTGCTCAATATCTCAAAGAATTATCCAAAAATTCCGATATTTGTATCCGAAAATGGAACTTGCTACAACGACGGACCTTCCGCTGATGGCAAAATTTACGACACCAAGCGGGAGGAGTACCTCACTCAATACATCACTGCTTGTGTTGAGGCGCAGAAAAGCGGAGTAAATCTTAAGGGTTACTACCTGTGGTCGTTGCTGGACAATTTTGAATGGGCTTGGGGTTTTGAGATGCGCTTCGGACTTGTCTACGTTGATTTTAAGAATAAAATGAAGCGCACTCTTAAGGAGAGTGCTCTGGCTTATCGAGATCTCATTCGCGCTTTCAGGAGTTAGTCCCTGGCGAGATGTATTCCCTGTACCAGCCAGATTGATATGATTGCCCTGTGAAAGAGAACGTCACACTTGAAGATGTAGCAAAACGTGCGAAAGTTTCACGAGCTACAGTTTCTCGGGCTGTGAATACCCCCGAATCCGTATCGCCGGCGGCGCTCAAACGGATCAACAAGGCGATTGCCGAAATGAACTACATTCCCAATCGTCACGCAAGAGCACTAACAGGGGTGCGCTCGCAAACTATCGGCCTAATTTTCTTTCACGACATCAAAACTCTTTTTCAATCTTCATTTTGGGGCCACGTTATCAACCCGATATATGAAAAGACTAGCTCCCTCGGCTATGACTTGCAGATTATCGCCCATGCCAAGCAGAACTCTGCCGATGGTAGCTCTGAATATCCCGATGAGTATGCCGAAGATATTGCACTAAAAATATCTGAATATAACGTTGATGGATATATCGTAGTTGGCCAGGCACCAAAAAATTTAGAGTCTATTTTTGCACAGGTGAGAATTCCAATGATTGCCTTTGGTGCACCATTAGTTGCAACAACTTCTGTGTCATGGGTGAATACAGATAATAAATTAGGTGGAAAGAATGCAGTCGAATATTTGATTAGCAAGAAAAGAAAAACTATTGGAATGATCACAGGTGGTTTGGAAGAGTCTTGGAGTATTGCCCGCTTTGAAGGCTACAAGAAGGGTCTCGAAAAGGCCGGCATTGACTACGACCCTTCACTAGTTGAGCACACTTCAAATACTTACTCGAGTACTGTAAGCATGACTCAGAGATTGATGCATCGACGTGATGATATCGACGCAATTTTTGCAGGTAACGATGAGATTGCCTTTGCAGTTATTCAGACGTTAAAGGAGTTGAACTGCTCAGTTGGTTCAGATGTTTTGGTGATTGGTTTCGATAACACGAGTCGTGCGATTCAAACTTATCCGCATATCACGACCATCGGACAAGATTATGAAAAGATTGGTGAGAATTTAGTCTCTGGCCTTCTCAAGAAGATGAAGGGAGAAAAAGTCCCTTCGAAAAAGATTGCGCCTAAATTAATCGTGCGAGATAGCGCCTAAATCTTTAATAAGGTCTGCTAAATAATGGGTATAGAGACTTTAAGTGAATAACCAGCTCCCGGAGCAGTTTTAATCTCTTTTCTACCGCGGAGCTTTGATATCCATGCATCAGTGACGATAGTTCCGGTGCCCGATTTCAATATGGTTGAACCCGGGCCATCATCAGTAACTTCGAGAAGTATTTCATTTTGAGATGTTCTTCTCACTAAGATCACAACTTTAAGAGCTGGACCATGTTTGATTGAATTAATGACAGCTTGCTCAATAATTCGATAGAGGCCAAGTTTCTTTTCTTCTTCAATCTCCTCTATTTCTTGAAATACATCGATAATGAATTCAACCTCAGGTTGATATTCACGACAGAGATTTTCACATGCTCCAATAAGGCCTTCGCCCACGAGATTTGGTGACAATAATTGTGAAACCTCTCGAACATCAATCGAGCGGATATGTTCTAACTCTTTAATGACAGGCTGAATTCCTAACTTTCCTTCTTCGGTGAGCATTGCAGAAACTCTCGTCAGTTTTGCGGCAGAGAGCATCAATTTCGATTGGATTCGATCATGAAGGAGTTGTGATGCATGACTTCTGATCTCTTCATCTGAATCAATGAGCTGCGAGTAACGTTCTTTGAGTTGCTTATTGAGCTGTGATGACATCTCCAATTGATATCCGAGGGTTCTCAAGCGATGATGTGTAATGGCTACACAAAGAAGAGCAAATATGAAGCGCGTAATGAGCTCACCTAGGAATACACCACTCATGAGAAAGTCTTCTGTATTAAAGAGCGGAATCAAGAACTCTTTCCCAGCCCTGATAGACATTAGCGTTATAAGTGAGCCAATGCAGAGCTCAAGAAGATACAGTCCAAAAACTTTTTTTCTGCCTCTCCAGAAAACCCGCAAAAGGCGTAAGCTCAAATAAAGCGGTAATCCAAGGATCATGTAGATCGCAAGACCAATCAAAAAGAACTCTACTCTCGCCCAGCCGAATTCGTAGTTAAAGGTGAAACTTCGCAAGTTTGAGAGGTTGAAAATCAGAATTGTGAAGTAGATGAAGCCAGCTCTGTACTCATACGGACCAAGATAGTTCCTGAGTTTTAATAGTTTTGCTTTCATTAGATTGTCTTTACTAGCTGGAGATATTTGAGAATTGCCAGCGTCTTGAGGTCATCACTCTCTCGGGCTTCAGGCAACAATATGTCGTAGGCACGGGATAACTCCTTGCGGACGTAGGCATAGTTCAAATCAAGTCGAACGCTAATTTCTTGTACCGAAATACCTTGCGCAAGTAGCGCGATAATCGATCTCTGTCGTGGGGTGAGCTCGTAGTAGGAATTTAGATTACTTTCACTTGCTGCAGAGCCATCAGGGAAAAATTGCTCCCAGTTACCCTTTCCCACAGCTGTATCCTTCAGAATCTTTGCATAATCCTCACTTGCCATCTCACCGGTTTTTTCAAAGAAAGACCAACCGTTGCGCATCGCAGGTGGAACTCGATTCACCATTTTTCGCACATTAAATTGCGAGTAAATAACTATTCCAATATATTCATTAATCTCGCGGAGGGCGATACCGAGTTCTATTCCGTTGAGGCCATCGGTATCGAGACCAAAGTCAATCAGGGCAACATCTGCCTTCTTTGCAACAGCGCGATCAAGGGCTGAAATGCCATCTGAGTAAGAGCCAATAAGTTCTATTCCTGGTTGATCCTTAAGTGATTCCTGAAGGAATTGGCGAAGAGCCGAGTCGTTCTCTACATAGATGACTCTCGTTGAATTCATGCTTAATGGTGTCACAGAGCCCTCTAAATCTAGGGGAGTACTGTCACAAGTGTTACCTAAAGAGTCTCAATATGGGAAAACAATTTGGTCTGTTTTTTGTATGTCAGGTTCCGTAGGTTCCTGCAAGACTTACTTATTCGCGGGTGACTTTGGCGCCGAGCGCGCGTAATTGTTCTGCAAAGAGTGGGTAGCCACGATCGACGTGAAATGCCCCGTTGACGGTGCTTTCACCTTCGGCAACAAGGGCCGC
>Ga0079302_1000077_pt1 | contig 21532 bp, 22 predicted proteins | sample Wag4_2014_7_16_FD_75102 | JGI IMG/M metagenome (GOLD analysis project Ga0079302, IMG submission 75102) | Fresh water mixed with fracking chemicals microbial communities from Ohio, USA - Utica-2 Time Series FC 2014_7_16 | ecosystem: Engineered > Industrial production > Chemical products > Input... | reverse complement strand
ATAAGCTAAAAAACACACTTAACGGTAAAGAGAAGAACGCCGCCGTAGAACCTAAATCAACTATTGTAGACGGTTCCGGTGAAAAAATTAAAACAGGAGAGAGAGTCAATGACTAAGACATTGAAAGGCTTGTTGTTTGGTCTTGTAATGGCTTTAGGCTCTACCAGTTCTTTTGCTCAGGTAGCAAGTACTACCAACAAGGTTATGATTGACCAAGTTGGTAATAGTAATACAGTTACCTTAACACAGTCCGGTAGTGGAAATAACATTGGTGTTAGCACCAGTGATTATGCTACTATTACTGGCGACACTAACACAGTCACTATGAGCCAGACTGGGGATAACAATAAAGCAAATTATAAAATAACAGGTAATGGTAATACATATACAAGTGTAGTTTCGGGTAACAACAACGATGTACTAGTGACTTGCGGCACAGGCGCAGGCGCATGTACAGGTGTTATTATTGATCAGACAATTACAGGCAATGGTAACAAATTAGTTGAAACAATTGCAGGTAGTGCTATCAATAGTAAGACAAAAATTGTTGGTAACTTAAACGACCTACAATACGATTTAACAAGTAGCAACGGTAAGCTAGATGTTGATATCAGTGGTGACAGTAACATTTTACGTCACACACAAACTGGTTCAGCGGGTGTTGACGGACATAACCTTAAAGTACAAATAGTTGGTTCATTAAACCAAATTACAACTACACAAGGTGGTACAATTGACACAACTGTAAACATCAAGGTTAACGGCGGCAGTAACATTATTAATGTAACTACGAGCAACTAATGCTACGCCAGATTGCTATTGCAATGTGTTGTTTTCTGAGCGCAGCGCCAGCTTGGGCTGAGATTGGTAAAATCTCAACTCAGGTTGGCCCTGACTCTTCTATTCAGCGCGGGAAACAAGTTATTGCAGGAAAACCTAACACAGGAATAGCATCTAATGACACTGTTAGTACCCGAAAAGGTACTACACTAAATATCAATTTTAAAGATAACACTAAAGTAAAGATTACAGAAAACAGTCGACTAGTTATAGACGACTTTGTTTACGATCCTAAAAAGAGTGATGCTGGCAGACTAGCAATGAAAGTATCTATGGGTACTGTACGTTATGCTAGTGGACAAATTGCCAAAGTAAATCCTCAACGTATCAACATCAAAACTCCTAGTGCTGCCATCGCAGTGCGAGGTACAGATTTTCACATGACGGTAGACGAGATGGGCAGAAGTTTAGTTATTCTGGTACCTAGCTGCCGTGATGAAAATGAAGTAACTAAATCAGATGAACAGCGTTTATTAAACTGCCAAACAGGTAAAATCATAGTCGAAAATGCAGCTGGTTCAGTTGAATTGAATGAACCATTTAGTGCAACATATGTAGCAAACTTTGATTCATTACCAAATCCTCCAGTTACGCTAAAGCTAACCAGCATTGACCCGAGAATTAGTTTTGACAGCCAAGTAACAAATGAACTAATTATCAGTCCACCTGAAGCAGTACAGGAACAGCTTGCTAAAGCATCGAAAGATAACGAGCAAGAAGAAAAAGAAGAAGAAACTATAACTAGAGTGGCTAATGCCGATAATAGAAACGCAAACAAAGATGAAGCTAGATTAGCTGCACTAGCAGCAGGTAGTAATGCGAAAGGTCCTTGCTCTGAAAAGATTATATGCGTTGAAGCAAATCCGTATGTGACTTTTTATAGAACAACTGACAGCGATCATTATGCAGAAGTGAGAGCAAGACTAAGTGCAAATACTAATTTAACTATTGTGCATAATGGTGATGAAGGTAAAGTAGGTTGGGGCTCAGCGCCTAACTCGGGTAATATCATAACTATTAGGCAGTCAAAATGAGAAAGATACTAGCAGTATTATTATTTTTCATTGGCGTGCCAGTAGCAGCACAAGAAGCTAACTACGGTTTTGAAAGCGGAAACTACACTAACTGGACTGTTAGCAATGGTAGTACAACTGTGAAAACCAGCGGCTGGAGCGACAATGGTTCTGGCGCTCAAGTAACAACAGGTATGAACAATTATTGTCCAGGTGGCGGCAAGTGCTGGACTATTACACCTTACGGTACTTATATGTTAAGTATTCAAGCAGGTGGCGGCTCTCCCTCATTTGACAGCTCAATGTCAACACTTGGCTTCACCGGTGCTGAAACTACTTCTATTAAAAATACCATATATCAAAACGGCAGCATGTACCCAACTAACGCTTCGTACGCAAAACGTAGTGTAGTACTAGAAGCAGGTAAGACTTATACCTATGCTTGGAACTATGTAAGTACAGACTATACGCCATATAATGACGGTTCAATGGTTGTTGTCACTGGCCCAGCTGGGCCAGTAACAGTTAACGGTCAACAAAAATATGCGCTACTAGGTTTTACTAATCCTGGAACTGGTAACTATTCAACTGGCAGCTATGGTTCAACTGGTTGGCAGCAGATAGTTATTACAGTAACCACAACAGGCACCTACGACTTAGCATTTATAACTTTTAACTTAGGTGACACTGCACTAAGTCCGATACTGTTCATCGACGAAATTATTGGCGCTACTCAGCTGAATGGTCAGAGCTTTACATCTGTTGCTCCAAACGCAGGCAGTACTGCTCCACCTCCTCCCACTGAGCCGCCACCTGGACCAACTTATTGCTGCGGCGGCACTGATACATCATTTAATGCTAGCGCAACAAATACTACTAAAGTTAATACTTTTAGTTCTAGAACTGTAAAAGATTCTAAAGTAATCATTGAGCAAATTGGTTCTAGCAATAGTATTACTGTAACACAAAGTGGCACTAGAGAAAATTACTTTAAGTATTATAGTAGTGGTAATAACAATACAACTACTGCAACACAAAGCGGTACAAGTAATGCAGTAACAAATTACATGGATATTACAGTTAATGGTAACAGTAACAGTTTAACTCTAAGTCAAACTGGTACAGGTGGTGCAAAAGGAATCTTTGCTACAGTAGCAAACAATAACAATACGATAAATATTCAGCAAAAAGATAATGGTAATCATTACCTAGATCTATCTTTGAGCGGTGGTAACAAATCTGTTGCTATCATCCAACAAGGCAGCGGTAATCATATGGCCGCAGTTAGCCTTAGCGGAAACCCGACAAGTTTCGAATTGACACAAAGTGGCAGTACACAAAACTTCTATTCAATTGTACATTCATGTGCAACAACTGGAGGATGCGGTACAATCACAGTAACACAAGGACAATAACATGCTAAAGAAAATTTTACTAAGTCCATGGACTGCATTACTCACACTAATTTTAATCGTAGGTATCAGAGCATTAGATCCTAGCTTTGTTGAAAGTGTACGCCTAAGATATTTTGATACACTTATTACTAGTAAAGAGCCTGTACAAAACAATGTTTACACAATTAACATTGATGAAGCAGCACTAGACAAATATGGACAATGGCCTTTCCCACGTGACCAGTACGCAAGCATAGTAAAAGATTTATATAGCAGAGGCGCAGGCCTTGTTGTGTTCAATGTGTTAATGGCAGAGCCAGATCGTTTCAAAGGCGACAAGGCAATGGAAACTGTAATGGCACAGTATCCTGTTATACTACCAAATGTGCCATCGGACAAGTCAAAAAATAATCCTCGCGAAACTGGTGCCGCAATCCTAGGTCCAGAGTACTTAGATACAGTAGTTCAATATCCGGGTATCATTGCTAACTTGCCCAACTACGAAGGGCTAGCAATCGGTACAGGTACAGTTAATACATTACCAGAAATTGACGGTGTTAATCGTCGCGTACCATTAGTAGCCAGTGTAGACGGAACATTATATCCAGCACTAAGTTTAGAAGTACTGCGAGTAGTAGCAGGCGATCCTAGTTTTCAAATCAAGCTAAACGAACTTGGTGTTGAAAAGATGCGTATACCTCAGTTTGGTCCAGTTACCACAGACAGCTTAGGCCGTGTGTGGATTGACTGGAGTCAAAAGTCGCACAGTATCAGTTTAGCAGAATTGCCTAAAGACTTTAGAGGGGCTGTTGTTATTGTAAGCCCAACGGCAGCAGGCATTAGTAACCCAGTACCAACAGCACTAGGACCAGTTCATCCACATGAACTACAAGCCGCAGTAGTTGGTACTATGTTTAATGGCGTTAACATTCAACGCCCAGACTATGCAGACTTTGCAGAAATTGCCGCATTGCTTGCATTAGGCTTAATTATAATTTTCTTATCAAGGTGGACATATGTCGGTCTTTCTACAACTGTTGTTGGGATCGCTGCCAGTGTTGGTGGCTCTTATTGGCTGTTTATTAACCACAACATGCTCGCAGACGCGACAGCAACTACTATTGGCCTTATTCTTGTTGCCCTGCACGTTTATGGCGTTAAGTTTGTAAGCGAGTTCTTACAGAAGCAACAAATTAAAAAGCAGTTTGGTACTTACTTAAGCCCAGACTTAGTTGCACAGCTACAGCGTCAACCAGAATTACTAAAGCTAGGCGGCACAGAACAAGAACTGTCAATTATGTTTACTGACGTTCGCGGCTTTACAACAATCAGCGAACACTATGGCAAAGACGTTCAAGGCTTGACAAGCATTATGAATCGTTATATGACTGCCATGACTAAAGCTATCCTTGAGAACAAAGGTACGTTAGACAAGTATATCGGTGACGCACAGATGGCATTCTGGAACGCACCTGTTAATAATCCACAACACGCAAAAGATGCAGTACGTACTGCATTTCAAATGTTAAAATCATTAGAGGAATTCAATGCAGAAATTAAGGCAGAAGGTGTACCAGCTTTTGGTATGGGTCTCGGTATCAATACTGACACTGTGGTTGTTGGCAATATGGGCAGCGATCAGCGTTTTGACTATACCTGTCTTGGCGACGGTGTTAATCTTGCTAGTCGCCTCGAAGGTCAATCCAAACCCTACGGAGTCAAAATCATTATCGGACCAAAAACGGCTGAGTATGTGCGAGAAGCATACCAAGTCGTTGAGCTCGATTTACTCGCAGTAAAAGGCAAAACAGAGCCAGCACAAATTTTTACAGTGCTAGAAGACTTTGACACTGCCGACGAAAGAGTACATAAAGAATTTTTAACAGCCTATCGCAAAGGCGAATGGGATACAGCATACAAACTAGCTACAGACATGAGACACAGTTGGAAGGGTGAACTAACTCAGTACTACGAAGCAATGCGAGCTCGTATACATGAGTTCAAAGCAAGTCCTCCCAAAAACTGGGACGGCATCTACAGAGCCACATCAAAATGATTACACTAGAAAGAAACAGAGATAGTACAAAATTTACAGTATTATATGACGATAAAGTCTTAGTGTTTACTAGCAGTTATACGCACGCATTGGAAGTATACGAGCGTGCAAAAGCTAACGACTTAGACTTTATAGAAAAGCTGTTTACGCCTTTTACGCCTCAGGGTCCCAAGACTTTACAGTTATAAATGTATTTTTATAATGTCTAAAATCTTTTATTAATTGTCTAGCATGAAATAGTTCTAGTGGTATACTGTCTGTGTATTTTGTCATAGGCAGATAATACCTACTTACTATTCGTTCTAATCGTTTGATATCTACACTAAGAGCATCAACAATTTTATTGTTGTATTCCTGATCAGATAATAATCCTATTAACCATGTATGATATTCGTTATCGAGGTTGTAGCTACGAGTGATTTCTCTTACTTCGTAGAATAATGCCCGTATAGGATTAATATTTGCACGATATTTTATTAGCACCGATGGAAACTTAAACTCTGCAGATTCAGTTTCTAATAGATTTATAGTGCTTGTATAGTCTTTGCGTAACGCATGTTTTAAACTATCTAAGTTTTCTTTTATCTTTTTTTCGTAAGCATTGATAAGTTTATCAGCAAGTTTTTGATATTTAGAATCTAGTTTGTCGTAATAGTGTTCTTTTATATCGTCAATAGAGTACGCACCTTCTAATAAATCAAAAGGTATAGTTTTAGATTTAGAATATTTTTCTAGCTCGTGCTGTATTCTTAAAAGCACAAAATCAACTACTTCACTCATTTCATTATTTATTCTCTATTGATATTAAGAATAGTGTGTAGTTTTTCTGTGCCTCCGTTTTTGTTTAGTGTAAGTCTTGCACCATTATGTAATGGCTGTGGCCAAACACCAATATTAACCCAAGCATATCCTGCACTTTCGACATTTAATACAGGACTAAACTCTTTTTCTACTACATATACAAAACTGTAATAATAAAATTTTTGATCTCTGCTTTGATAAACGTCTATAGGATTTAGTTTTGCAAGCTCAGGAACAAACCCAATTTCTTCTGTTAGTTCACGCTGGATGCACTCGTAAACTGTTTCGCCCTTTTCAATAAGGCCGCCCCAAAATCCCCAAGTGTTTTTAAATCTTTTATCTGAGTTGCGTAGTTGTAGTAAGCATCGTCCAGTGTCCTTTGCCAAAAATACTACGCCAGCGGCTGTTGTCATTACAGTACAAGTCTCCAGTAACCAGGATTGTATTCACCTTCGTAACTACTTATCCATGCGCTACCAGTCCACTTGAATTGTTTTGATGTAAAATCGTTTGTTACATATTGGGTTGTAGTAACTGCGGTAGAATTAAACACCACAGTCCAATCAGAACCGTCATATTGAATAATATCGTTTTCGTTTGCATCTACACTCCAGCTAGGATATCCGCTGGCACTAATAGATTCTGTTATTAAATATCTTTGCCCTAAAGTAGCAGCGTCTAACCCATTACCAGGACTGCTAGCAGTAGGATCAATAATTTTTGTTAAATCAGCAAGCGTGTTAGATGGTAATGTATCAGTATCGAGGTTAAATATTAAAGATGTATCATCTAACGGATTACCTACAACACTTCCGATAACGAGAAATTCATCGCTATCACTATTATTGCTGGTATTAAGTTTTAGTAAACTAGTAACACTAAGTTCACCTTTCATTTCAATAATATCTTTCCATACAGCAGCATTTCCGGCTGGTGACATAAGTGTAGCTGTAGCACCAGAGACTAGCAGTTTATAATCATTTGGCGTGATAACTAATTCACTGTCGTCAGACACAGTACCAAAGAAATCAGCATACGCTTGATCGTAACCTAATCCGGTCACACTATCAACTTTATGGATATCTGCGATAATTTGCTGAATAATTGTTTGTCGCTTAACTTTAGCAGGAGGGCTAATCCAGATAGGTATACTAAATGTTAATGTTGCAATATCTAAAGTTTCATCAACACCCGCAGGAATACCTCTGCTACTCCAATTAATGTCTGTTAGTTCAATTTCAAATACACTAGTCCAATCTAATGGATTGCTGTTTGATTGTAGCTGAATACTAGGATTAAAGATAACAAAAATTTGTTCTAGTAATTGAAGTTTTGTGTCTGTATTAGTAGTCCATATGTCTACTTGCACAGTCATATTGTACGGAACAGGCATATAACGTTGTGTAGTATACAAATTGCCTTGCTCACTAGTATACGAATTATTTACAGTATCAAATTCACGTTCTGCAACTTGCTGAGTATCTACTAAAAATGGTTCAGCAGTTCTATCTCTAGCAGGCTGAATGCTTTGAATACTTACAGCAATTTGTGGCGCACTATTAACAATATTTTCACTGTTATTGCGTAATAAATGCGCCACAAGTCTGCTTGAATCACCATAACGAGCAGGCACACGGTTGTAATTTACACCGTTCTTAGTGTTTTCTTTTACTTTAAAGTTTGAAAATACTCGTATGATTTGAATTAGATAACGCTTTATCTGTTCGTCATACCAGTAATCTAAGTTCTTGCCTGCCATTATGTTTTCCTTATGCTAACCAGCTAGCATACTTTTTAGTTTTTTCTTTGCGATCGTCTAAACCGTGTGTGCCACCATTGATGCGCTTTGTTAGCTCTAGGATAGCAGCATCGTTGACGCCCTTATCACAGATAGCCCATAGCTTGTTTGTTTCAAAGAAGAACATTGCACTTTCAAATGCATACTTGCTAGCAACAACATCTGGATTGGTCATTACTTCTGGATCACCGATGTACTTTGAAAACGCTTCGTAGTTGCTCTTACCAGTCAACTGGATAGCACCACGACCACGGAACTTGTAACCATCGCCAGAAGCTTCTGGACCATTGCCCATTCTGCCGCCGTATACCCGATTAGCAATCATTTCTGGCTTACGCTCATACTTAGCGGCTGTAGCAGCATCAGGGAAATACTTCTTAAAGATACCTAGTAAGCCTTGTGCGCCATAGTTTAAGTTTTCGTTGAATGTTTTAAATCCACCTGACTCGTGAGCGCACTGTGCAAAGAAGTGAGCCGCTCTAGCATCACTTAGCTTATAAAATGCCTGTGCAGCCTTTAGTGTACCTGGTCCCCAAGCACCGTCCGATGTTGCACCAACTTTTTCTTGTAGAATTTTAACTGACATGTGTGCTCCTTAAAGGTTCTTCCAGGCGTTTGTTGGATCAAAGTCTGTTGTTGGAACATACTTTGTTGACTTACCGTCTTTCTTAGCAATTAGTTTTTGCTTACGATTACCACCTTCCTTCTTAATGGAAGCGTGTACCCAACCTGAGTTCTTGTCGCCTTCTACGTAGAACTCAAGAATTACTTGGTCAAATTCTAGATTGTCAGCAATCCAGTCAGCTACGATCTTGTTTGAAATACCAGTGATTTCAAAGTCAATAGCTTGACCGTTAACGTGTTGACTTGTTGTGCTGCCGCCTACAGCCTTGTTAACGGCTGGACTGCGATAACTTGAGTTAATTGTTACAGCCTTACCAAAGTGAGCACGAACTGGCTCAAGAATCTTCTCACAGCAATAACGCATATTTTCGATGTGTTCTGCTGTTGGTGTATTTGGTAGACCTAGCTTTTTTGCTGTTGGTGATGCAGTCATTTCTTCTAATGTGAAATGCTCTGTTAATTTTGTAGCCATTTGTTACTCCTTTAGTTGTCTGTCTTTGGCTTTACTACTTTGCTGAGATTAGTTTTTTCTTCAGTAATCTCGCCGCCTGAATTAATTGTGTAGTTATCGTTGTTAATAAATGATGTAAGCAATCTGTTCGCCGCAGCCCATGCGCTACGAGCGTCATCGCCTACACGTATCCATCTACTGCCTGATTTTTGAAATAGCCTGTTAGGAGTAAAGTCGGTTCGTAAGAAATAGTCACCGTTACTTACTCCGCTAGTTGGAAAACTTGCTCCGCTACCTACAACACTCAAACCGTTAGGCGGTTGACCATCGCTTGCACCGTAGTCAAGTCCGACTACAGGCTTGTCTGGTACATTAGGATCGAAATATAAGTGTGTGTTATTTCTGTATTGTGGATCATACGGAACATCTCGTTCTGCCTGAGCCAAAATTGCGTCATTAATTGTAATTTCGTTTTGGTACTTGCTAATAAGATTGCGTAAGTCGCCTTCTTCTTCACCTGTACCAAGAATGTCTCTGTATTCTTGACTGTCACTGATAGGACCGCATTTGACACGCCATAAGTGTGGCCACCAACGAGGGTCGTACCCTTCTGCTGGTCTAGCGCCTTCTTGTACTACATAAAATCTGTTAACTGCATCTTCGCTGCCTAACAGCAAATCGTCTCGTAAGTGAGGCAATTCTAGTACGTCACCTGGCATTAGTTTACGACCTAACGCTTCAATCATGCTTTCAATATGGAATGTTAAAAACACTGTATCGTTAGCTAAGAATGCACCAAACTGGGTTAAGTCGAACCCGTCATTGTCTTGTATATTATACTGACCTCTTAGCTCGTAAATTGTTTTATCATATTTGCGATCTCTATTTTCTAAAAACAGCAAATCTTGAATAAACACTTCATTGTCATTTCCGGCGCTACTAGGACGAGTAGGATCACCTGTATTAGCAGTTTCGTGAACACCTAAATATTTGTGAATATGCACGCCGGTACCACCAGCGTGAAGGTGTTCACCGACAACTCTGTCTATGAATTTAAAATCGTTAGTTTTAACTGGATTCCACAGTGATAGTCTTGGCATAATACTATTTATCTAAATTATTTTATACATTTGCCGCACGTTTCTACGCATTTTGCCGTATAAGCAGTTTCCCCGGGCAAGTCTCCTGTTATACCCTGAAGTAGTGTTGTTTTATAATATGTGTTATTAATTATTTCTTTATAATGATTATTGTAACGAGGGATAAAATCTTCTCTAGGCGTAAATTGCTTTTCTAACTGATAATTACTGCCCTCAGAGTGTAACCCTGCACCTATAAAACAACACGGCAACAATGCCCCGTCACAGTCGATATATAAGTCAGATGTTGAAGTTCCTATTCTGCAATCTACATTAAAATCACCTTTATTGATATTTGTAGTTTCGCAATCATGTTGTATAAAATTAGTGCAGGTTAGATCGTCACGGTGCAAAGCTACAACGTCGGTCGCCTTGACATCTTTTGGTAAAATATCATACAAATATGTACCATAATCGTCATATACTCTTATAGGTAAAATTTTTGTTTCACCTGAGTTATTTTTGTTATAACTAAATCCAAAAGGTTCTTTAACATCTAAGATAATGTTTTTTTCGTCGCATATCGCTTGAATTTTTTCTAGTTGATGTTTGTTGTGCTCAAAGATTAAGAACTGCCATATACTTTTACCACCTGCGTTAGTGTAAGCACAAAGGTTGGCCCATAGTTTTTTCCAACTTACATTTCTGCGGTATATATGGTTTGTATCGTCTAATCCGTCAATGCCCCATACAACACGAGAATTGGAATTTTTTAATAAATCTCCTAGTCTTGTCCACCATTCTACGGATCTTATGCCCCCATTGGTGTGGATAGTAAACTCGGCAGTAGAATTACATTGTTTAATGTAATCAATGATTTCGACAAGCTCTGTACATGCGATCGGATCGCCTTTAGTGCCACAGAAGTTCCAAAAGTTGACATTACTGCAAAAATCTTCCCCTAAATCGTCTCGGAAGTAACTTAACCCTAATTCTGTGTTTTTTATAATAGGATTGATAATACCACCACGCAAACGTCTAACACAGACAGGACATTTTGCATTACACTTGTCTGTTAGTTCTACATGTATGCTAGATAGATTTAAAAAAGATGGCAGCATTTGTATACTTATCAATATTAAAAATACTCGGTATGCGATTTCAATAAATATCGCTATGAATAAAGCCGTCCGCGGAGCTAGACCTATTAAAAACCTAGCCGTAAAGCAACATTATGCAAACCACGTTTATAAGGATGTTTCATTAAAAGAATATGAGACAGTGTGGAGAAATTGGCTCGAATATTCTGATACGAAGTTAATAAACGGGTTAGATCAGTTTGAGTTTGCGGATTATACTCAAGGTACAAGTCAAACGTTTGACCATTTTATTTTAAAACATGCTGCCGATAAACATATATTTTGCCTCCGCGGTGATTTTCAATATCATGCTTGTTTGGGCAAACACATCAATTTTTCATACGTAACTAACTACGCTGATTTGATTAGTAACATACAAGGTAAAGGCTTACATGCGCTTTTGATTAGCGCCCCCTTTAGTGACTTTGGATGTATGCATCCTGAGTTTTATGATATTTTAAATATTTGCGAAGTTAACGATATTCCAGTTTGTGTGGATTTAGCATACTGGGGGATTTCTAAAAAAGTAAATCTTGATTTAAATTATCCTGCTATTCGAGAAATTACTTGTAGTTTAAGTAAGCCATTTTATGCTTTAGAAAATCACAGAGTAGGAATCAGGTTTACTAGAACCTATGCTGATGACGGTATAAGTATGTTAAACGAAGTTGAAATGCAAAATAAGCACAGTATGAGCTTAGGCGTTCACTTTATGAAAAGTTTCAACCCAGATTGGAACTGGGAAACATACGAACAACGTTACTACGATGTATGTAAAGAATTTGGCTTCATTTACACTGATACTGTAATATTTGGTTTAGGTGATGAAGCTAGATATAAACATTTCAACAGAGGCGTACCTGGAAACTACAGAGTATGCATTTCCGAATACCTTGAGGACAAATAAAAATGATTGTAAATTCACACAACGACTGGGACCAACTAGAAGAAATTATTGTAGGTCATGCACACCACAGCCGCATCGCTACAGATATTAGCGCACACAGCTTTAGCTATGCAAATCATCCAGCTGAAAAAATTAAACATTTAGAAGGCACCTACCCTCAGTGGGTAATTGACGAAGCAAATGAAGATGCTGATGGACTAGCAGACACACTTACTAAAATGGGCGTAAAGGTACACCGCCCTAAAATTATTGACTGGGATAAGGTTAACTACGATATTGGCCAAGGCTGGAACACCAAAGGCTGGTATAGCTGGTGCCCACGCGATTTAATTTTACCGCTAGGCGACATGTTGATTGAAACACCTACACCTGTACGTGCTAGATACTTTGAAACAAGATTGTACGAAGATATTTTGTATGAAGCATTTGAAGATGGGGCAATGTGGGTTCAAGTACCTAAGCCAAAGTTACACGATAATATGTATCAGTTTGATGATCTTAAGAAAGCAACACTGATGGATCATGAAATTTGTTTTGATGCTCCTAATATTGTTCGTGTCGGCCGCGACTTACTTTATCAAGTTAGTAATAGTGGCAACATGAAGGGCTTTAAGTGGCTCAAGCGTTTCTTAGAACCAATGGGTTATAAGCTACACTACAGCGAACTATATAGCTTTGCACACTTTGACAGCACTATTATTCCTCTACGGCCCGGCCTAGTACTGCTAAACAGTACACGAGTAACACCTGACAACTGCCCTGAAATCTTTAAGAAGTGGGATAAGATTTGGTTTAGTGATTGTGTTGTACAAGGCAGCAAACTTGCTGACCAAGGATACATTGCACCATGCAGTCCATACATTGGTATGAACATTCTCAGCGTTAACGAAAACACAATTATTTGTGATAGCGCACAAGAACCACTTATGCGTGAACTAGACAAGTGTGGCATCGACAGCGTACCAGTTCGCTTCCGTCATAGTATGACACTAAGCGGCGGCATTCACTGCGCTACACTTGATTTACGCCGCAAAGGAACACTAGAGAGTTATTGTGATTAAATACGGATATTTAGACATTGACGTACACTCTGCACAGTTAGACCAATTAAACTTTGATGACTTGCACGAGTGTTACCGTCAGTATGAATGTCTAAACCAGTATTATAATAAACATAATAGCAGTATCTGGCAAATGTTTGACGATGCATGTCCGCAATGGGTACGGGACACAGCTAAAAGGTTGTTAAACAGTGTTAATGAAAATGTCAACTTTGTAGTAAGTATTATTAGAATAGATCCAGGCAATATAATACCTAATCACATTGACGCACATTTTAAAGTGCAAGAAAAATATGGTAAAGGTAAAACTGCTCGTTATCTAATAATGTTAGAAGATTGGAAGATGGGTCATTACTATGAAATACATAATCAGCCATACGTAAAATGGCGTGCAGGTGATTGGACTAAGTTTGAACAGGACGATTGGCATCTTGCCGGCAACATGGGCGACAAGCCTTTTTATTCTATGCAGGTAACAGTTAGATTATGATTGCAGGACACATTAACATCGATCATATCGACTACTTGTTATTAGAGTCTACTGTTTTTACTGAGCATACTGAAACACGAGAAGCAGGCGGCTTTTGGAAAACATTAGATACACTTACTCCTGACTTTCCATTACATTCTGACGTAGTACATCAAACATTTGATTCAGGTTGTCCTAAATGGGCACACGATATTAAACAACAGTTTAATTGGTTGATGCATAGTATGGTTACAATTAATAAACTTACTCCCGGATGTTTCATACCGCCACACAAAGATACTATGTATAGAATTAAGAAAAAAGCAGACAATGAACAAACAGATGTATCGGCTCTTAAGCTCGTACGCATAAATCTTTTTTTACAAGATAAAGAAATCGGCCATATGTTCGAAATGGATAGTACTTATCTAAAGAAATACAAAAAAGGAGACTATGTAGTTATCACACCTGATAAATTACACAGTGTTGCTAATTTAGGTTATTTGAACAGATACACTATGCAACTTACCGGCTTTACACACAAGGACATGTTTATATGAAAATTTTTATTACAGGACACGACGGCTTCATTGGCCAACATATGGTACAGCGTTTACAAGGTAAACACGAGCTTGAATTTCTACAGCATGATTTACGAGATCACGATAAAGTAGGATTTCAAATCCGACAGTTTAATCCAGAGATCATTGTACACCTTGCTGCTCGAACTGAAGTTGAAAAGAGTTTCTATGAGCAGATCACATTTAGTGATATTAACTATACCGGTACAGTAAATCTAATTGAGATTGCTAAAGACCTGCCTAATCTTAAGAACTTCGTGTTTGCTAGTACCATGGAAGTATACGGCTGGCAACCTATCAGTGACTTGATTCGCGACGGTAAGGAAAAAGGTATTTTTGCTTTTGATGAAAGCACACCGCCTAATCCTAATGCTCCATATGCAGTAGCTAAGTATGCATGTGAAAAGTATCTAGAGTATGCACACCGTAGTTATGGTTTACCATTTACTGCTATCCGTCAAACTAACGCATACGGTCGTAAAGACAATAACTTCTTTGTTACTGAGCAGATCATTTATCAAATGCTGACTAATCCTAAAGAAATTAACTTAGGTTACGGCGAACCTTATCGTAACTTTATATACATTGACGACTTACTAGATGCATGGGAAACAGTTATTGAAAATCCGGATAAATGTGCGGGTGAAATTTTTTGCATAGGCCCTAACAATGCCATTAAGATTAAGGACTATGTGCAACTCATTGCTGATAAGATTGGTTGGGACGGCCATGTAAACTGGAATACAAAGCCAAAACGCCCGGGCGAGATTTATTTGCTTAACAGCACTAACAATAAGATTACTACTCGTTTGGGTTGGTATCCAAAAGTTGACCTCGATGAAGGCTTGGATCTTACTATTGCAGTTTGGAAAAATATCGTTGATAACAAATTAGAATTTAACGCTAAAAAGAAGTTTAGTATTGGGAAGTAATAACTCGGTTGACAAATCATGTGCTGATGCTATACTATTAACTAATGGAGCATAGGAGATAAGTGTGGCAAAAACTAAGCCAAAACGCAATCTTTCAATAAACGGAATGAGTATCCCTGAATGGGGACTTGTAAAGAAGGATATTAAACCTTTTAAGAACTCTAGTGGTGTACTAATGGATTACAAGCGATTGTTTCAATCTGCTATGTATTATGTTCACTACGAAGTGCCGTCCAAAACATTGCACGCTAGTTTTATCAAATATTGCGAACGCTTCGATAAAAAGAAATCGGCGATTCTTAAAATATTACCCGAATACGAATTTATGAGCGCAGGTAAGTATGCTTACCTTGCGCTTAAGGGCGCTGAACTCGATGATGACACAATTGCTCACCTAGAAAAGAAATATAACGAGCTTCTTATAAAGGCAGAAGCATTAACTAAAGTTAAATCAGCTGAGACTAAGCAAAAGGTAGTCGGCCCGGTTATTTCGATTCAAACACGAATGCGAGAGCAGGTCTCTGATCTTTGCGGTCAGTGGGACGAGTATGTTGACCAACTTTGTTTTGGTAAAGACTTTGACCTCTCTAAGTTTGATCCACACGCTCAAATGCAAGTATACAATAGTGGTGTGATTAAGGCTGCTCACGCTAAGATCATTAAAGATATGTATACTGGGCAGTACGAAGAAGCTAAAGAAGTAGTTGTTTGGAAAGACGAGCAACTAAAGGAAGGCTATGCTTACATGACTGCTAAAATGCGTAAAGACTTTCTTGCGTTTTTTGAAAAGATCATGACAGCCTGCGATACCTACATTAACACTGGTAAGGCAGTACGCAAGACTAGAGTTAAAAAAGCACCTAGCAAGGAGAAGCTAATTGCTAAGATCAAATATAAGGAAAGTGATCCTAGCATTGGTCTAGCAAGTATTAACCCACTTAGCATTATTGACTCTAACGTGCTATGGGTATATAATACAAAAAACCGTAAACTAGGTTGTTATGTAGCAGATTCGATGGGGCAAGTACTAAGTATTAAGGGTACCAGTATCATCGGATTCGACCCTAAAAAGAGTGTGTGTAAGACTGTGCGTAAACCAGAACTGCTCAAAGGCGCAGGCAAACTACCTAGAACTAAAATGCAGAAACAGTTTGATGAAATCCGCGCTACAGAAACATCTATGAATGGCCGTCTAAACGAACATATTATCCTGATTAGTACTTTCTAAAAAGATAAATAGTATCATGCCAGCAAATCAAATAGGATATAACAGTCGACAGGATCTAATTCGTGAACTACAATTGCGCCTCGCAGACGGTATTGTAGACGTTGAATTAGACCGTGATCACTACGATGTAGCAATCGATAATGCTCTTGCTAAGTATCGTCAGTTAAGTTCAGGGTCAGTTGAAGAAAGTCTCATCTTTATTCAAACACAAAAAGACGTAACAGAATATACTCTCCCAGACGAAGTACAAGAAGTTCGCAGACTGTATCGCAGAGGCATTGGTACTAACAGCGGCGGCGGCACTAACTTTGACCCATTTGATGTAGCATTTAACAACATGTATATGCTACAAGCAGGCCAGATTGGCGGCCTTGCTGTATTTGATGCGTTTGCACAGTACAAAGAAACAATTGGGCGTGTGTTTGGTAGCGAATACAATTTCCTCTGGAACCGCAACACCAAGAAACTAAAATTACTTCGTAACGTACAGCACGAAGAAGAAGTAATGATAGGTGTATATAACTTCATTCCAGAAGCTATTTTACTTAAAGATGTATATGCAAGTCCGTGGCTGGCTAGTTATGCGCTAGCAATGTGTAAGCATTACCTAGGTGAAGCTCGCAGCAAGTATACTAGTGGCTTACCCGGCGCAGGCGGCGCAATTCAGCTTAACGGCGCAGAACTAAAACAAGAATCACAGCAAATGCAAGAGCAGCTAAAGCAAGAACTCCATAATATGGAAGAAGGTAATAGTCCGCTTGGTTTTATCATAGGTTAAGAATGATTATTGGTCTAATTGGTTTTATCGGTAGCGGTAAAGATACGGCTGCACAAGAATTTGTAAAACTTGGTTGTAAAAAAGACAGTTTCGCCGCCCCACTAAAAGATATGTGTGCCGCAGTATTTGGATGGTCAAGAGAACTATTAGAAGGCGACACAATTGAAAGCCGTGAATTCCGTGAAACTCCTGATATGTTTTGGACTCGTAAGCTAGGCATTGATCATTTTACTCCGCGTCTAGCACTTCAACTTTTAGGTACAGATGTTCTACGCAATCAGTTCTCTCAAGATATTTGGTTAAATAGCTTAGAATATCGCATTAGAAAAAATACTCTTAACCGTGAATGTATTGTCATCAGTGATGCTCGTTTTAAAAACGAACTCGAACTAATTACAGAAATGGGCGGCAAGATTGTGTGGGTTCGCAGAGGCGAACTACCCGAATGGTACGACATCGCAGCCAGCGCACATACTGGTAATGCAGTAAGCCGCAAAATTATGCAGACACGTTACAGGGATATACATGAAAGTGAATGGAACTGGGTAGGCTTCAAACCTGACTACACCATTTTCAACACTGGTACGATTGAAGATCTACGTGACCGTGTACTTGAAATTAACTTAGATATTAAAAAACCTCGCCTAGTTGCAGTCTGAGGCTATTTAGCAAAAACCTTTCATTCTGTTGCACCCGGTAGTCAAATAATACCGGTTTTCTCCATTTTCGCATAAATACTTGCATAGGAAACACATTAACCTATTAACGGGAGAATAACATGGCAACATTAGTTTCACCTGGTGTAAGTGTAAGCGTTACCGACGAGAGCTTTTATGCTCCTGCCGGTACCGGAACTGTTCCTCTTATCGTAATTGCAACAGCGCAAGATAAGAGCACTCCAGATGGTAGTGGTACAGCAGCTTATACTACAGCAGCAACAGCAGGCAAGGTACAATTGATTACCAGCCAAAGAGACCTGCTAACAAATTTTGGTAATCCAATTTTCAAGACCAGCGGTGGTACTCCACTACACGGTCATGAGCAAAACGAATACGGCCTAATGGCAGCTTATAGCTTCTTAGGTATTGCAAACCGCGCATATGTATTACGTGCTAACATTGACTTAGATCAGCTAACAGCAAGAGCAACTGCTCCTTCAGCTGAAGCAGCTAGCGGTGCATATTGGTTAGACACAGCTAACACTGTATGGGGTTTGAAGCGTTGGAGCGGCAGTGCATGGGTACGCCAAACTGTTAAAGTTCCAGCATCTAGCGACATGGACTCGCCAACAAGCATCAAGCCAGCTTATGGTAAAGATGGCGAATTTGCAGCACTATATTTTGTAAATACCGGTGATACTGCAAGCACTATAACATTACATCAGAAAGTTTCTGGGTCATGGTACAAGATTGGCACAGCAGGTTGGGATAGCGCAAGCGGTAAAGACTTCCAATTAGCACGTCATACTAGCTTACCTTCAACTAAGAGCGGCGGTGGATCACTAGCAGATGGTGACTTAATGCTACAAGTTAATAGTCCAAATAACGGTACAAGCATTGTAGTTAAAGTTTACAATGCATCTACTGGACAGTGGACATCAGAAGCAATAGAGCAATGGGTTTCATCAAGATCTGCTTTTGCAGCATATGGATCTAACCTAAGCGAAGGTGATCTATGGGCAGATTTTATCGATGATGATGCAACAATTATACTACGCCGCCACAACGGTAATAGCAGTTTAACTGTTACATCGAGTGCAGTTCTTAGCGATACAGCTACCGATCTAACCGGTCATAGCGGAGCAGTAGCGTTCTCAATTACAGTTAACGAAGGTACAGCAGTAGATGTTGAACTTTCGAGCGATGCTGATAGTGACGGCAATGCTAGCGTTGACGATATCGTTGCCGACATCAACAGCGCATTATCACTAGCAAACGCAACAGTTAGCTTTACATCAACTGTACTTGCAAGCAACGTTAACGGCAGAATCCGTATTGTTGATACCGCAGGCAGAGATATTCTACTTGAGGCTGGTAACGTAGCAGGATTTGGTCCTGCAAACCTAAACCTAACAGCAGACGAAGTCTATACAAACTGGGAAGAACTAAGCTATGAAGCAAGTTCTACCGCAGTAGTAGGTGAAACCGCTAACGGTACATTATGGTATGATAACGTGATCAGTGCGGATAACATTGACATTCTTATCAATGATTCCGAAGACGGTTGGGTTACATACACTGGAGACATCCAAGTAACAGCGTCTGAACCAACTAAGCAAAGCGATGGTTCAACTACACTAGCAACAGGCGACCTATGGATTGACGGTGGCGATTTAGAAAACTTCCCTGTAATTTATAAGTGGAGCGCAGATGATGAGTGGGTTCTCGTTGATAACACTGATCAAGTAAGTGGCGACGGTATTGTGTTCGGTGATTTCCGCCCACGTGCAGACACATTATCGACTGTAATGGACGGCGGTCACCCACCTGAGTCTCAATATCCAATCGGTATCTTGGCATGGAACAAGCGTGCTAGTGGCGGTAACGTTAAAGAGTATAACGAAGTATACATTGTAAGCGGTAATGATATTGGTCCTAAATGGGTTGACTATTCAGGTAACAAGCCAGACGGCTCACCTTATATGTTGCGTAAAGCTCAACGTGCAGCAATTGTACGTCAAATGCAAGCAGCGGTAGCAGCTAGCGAAGAAGCGAGAAACGAAGTAAATCGTTTCAACTTAATCGCTTGCCCAGGTTATCCTGAATTAATTGACGAGTTAGTAAACTTAAACGTTGATCGTAAGGAAACTGCATTTATCATTGCTGATGCTCCATTACGTTTATCTTCAAGTGCAAGTGCTACACAAGCATGGGCTACTAACAGTGCCAATGCTGACGGCAACGGTGAAGATGGCTTAGTAACAAGCTCACCATACGTGGGTGTTTATTATCCACACGCATTAACAACTAACATTGATGGTACAAATGTTCTACAACCAGCAAGTCATATTGCTCTACGTACATTAGCATTTAACGATCAGGTTGCCTTCCCATGGTTTGCACCAGCTGGCTTCCAACGTGGTCTAGTAAGCAATGCTACTAGCGTAGGTTACTTAGATGCAGCAAGCGCAGAATATGTATCAGTTGCACTAAGCGAAGGACAACGTGATAGCTTGTATGTTAACAAGATTAACCCAATTGGTAACTTCCCAGGCCGCGGCCTAGCAGTGTTTGGTCAGAAGACTCTAAACCCTGTTTCAAGTGCATTGGATCGTGTTAACGTAGCACGTCTAGTTGTTTACATTCGTGAACGCTTAGACGATATTATGAAACCATTCTTGTTTGAACCAAATGACGAAATTACACGTCAGAATGCTAAGGTTGTAGTTGACCGTTTCCTAGGTCAGTTAGTAACACAGCGCGGTTTGTTTGACTTCTTAACAGTGTGTGATACAACAAACAACACACCTGCAAGAATTGATCGTAATGAACTACACATTGACATCGCTATTCAGCCAGTCAAAGCAGTTGAGTTTATTTACATTCCAATTCGCATCCAGAATACACTGGGCGCAGCGCAGTAAGGTTGGTTCCTTACCAAACAGAAAAAGGGGCAGCAATGCCCCTTTTTTTGTCAAATTAAAACAAGAGTTAATGTTTTTTCCATTTATATGATAAATATTTACATAGAAAGAACTAACCGTTCGTAGGAGAACAAGATGGCAAATATTAATACAACAGAAACCAGATCAAAGTTTGGTGTTCCTGTTACCGGTAACACAGGTTCAGGCATTTTAATGCCTAAGCTAAAGTACCGTTTCCGTGTTAGCTTCTTAGGAGGTTTCGGTGGCGAAGCTGAATCAAGAGTACTAACACAAAACGTACAGAACGTTAGCCGCCCAAAGATTACATACGAAGAAGTAACAATTGACAGTTACAACTCAAGAATGTATTTACAGGGCAAGCACAGTTGGGAACAGATCTCAGTTGTTGTACGTGACGATATCACTAACAGCGTAACTAAGCTAGTTGGTTCACAGATTCAGCGTCAGGTAAACCACTTCCAACAGTCAACACCAGCAGCAGGTTCAGACTATAAGTTTGATATGCAAATTGAAATTCTTGATGGTGTTAATGCTGGCGCAAGTGAAGTTTGGTACTTAGAAGGCTGCTTCTTAACTAACGTTGACTACAGCGACAGTGATTACAGCACAAATGAACCAGTAACAGTAACAATGCAAGTTCGTTATGATAACGCAACGCACTACCAAGGTGACAATGATGTCAACGGTAGAACAAGCGGTGGTAATCCATTCCCAGATACTGTTGGTCTAAACGAGCTAGGCACAAACGCTTAATGAAATATTATTGTAGCTGGCAGG
>Ga0079302_1000068_pt1 | contig 22774 bp, 22 predicted proteins | sample Wag4_2014_7_16_FD_75102 | JGI IMG/M metagenome (GOLD analysis project Ga0079302, IMG submission 75102) | Fresh water mixed with fracking chemicals microbial communities from Ohio, USA - Utica-2 Time Series FC 2014_7_16 | ecosystem: Engineered > Industrial production > Chemical products > Input... | reverse complement strand
GGCCGCCCGGGCGGCCATGGCACCAGAAGAGCGCCGCCAACCAACCTCCCGGAGCCAACAGCCGCATCATGGTTTCCAGGTAGGCGGCCCGCTGGGCCGGATCGATGGCGCAGAAGCAGGTGTGCTCCAGCACCCCCTGGAGACTGCCTGTCGCCACCCCCGCGGCCTCCAACGCTGCGGCATCAAAGAGGTCGGCCTGGAGCCAGCGCAGCTGGGGCCGATCGGCGCCATGCCACCGGCGGGCGTGGGTGATGGCCTCGGCGCTGAAGTCGAGGCCGATGGTCTCAAACCCCAGCTCGGCCAGCAGGTTGGCCTCATGGCCCCGGCCGCAGCCGGGCACCAGCACGCGCCCGGGCGGCAGGGGGCGCCGGGGATCGCTCCGCAGAAACTGCTCCAGCGGGGGCGCCGGCCGGCCCAGCTCCCAACCGTCCTTGCCCTCGCGGTAGCGCTGGTCCCAGGGGGCGGAATCGGTCACGCACGGCACGGAGAGCAATGTTGACCCTAGCTGCCTGTCAACGGGAACGCAGTAGCGCACCTGGCGCATGAACCAGCAAAGCCTTGAAGCGGATCAACGCACAACCCAAGCACAAATGCTTATTGCCATGGCGGCTAACCCGGACCGACTATGACTTAGCCACTCACGAGCAAGCCATGGCGGTCATCAGCCACGTGCCCCAGGTCACCTTCAAAACCCGCGTGCGGGATGAGTCGGTGCCCGGCCCCAACCCCTACCGCTGGCAGGACCTCAGCAGCGACGAGATCTTCAAGGGCCGCAAGGTGGTGCTGTTCGCCCTGCCCGGCGCCTTCACCCCCACCTGCTCCTCCAACCACCTGCCCCGCTACGAGGAGCTCCACGAGGAGTTCCGCGCCCACGGCGTGGACCAGATCATCTGCCTGTCGGTGAACGACGCCTTCGTGATGTTCCAGTGGGGCAAGCAGATCGGCGCCAACAACGTGTTCCTGCTGCCTGACGGCAACGGCGAGTTCAGCCGCAAGATGGGCATGCTTGTCGACAAGTCGAACCTGGGCTTCGGCATGCGCTCCTGGCGCTACTCGATGCTGGTGAACGATGGACGGATCGAGAAGATCTTCCGCGAACCGGAGTTCGATGACAACTGCCCGCTCGACCCCTTCGAGGTGTCCGATGCCGACACGATGCTGGCCTATCTCAAAGGCATCGAACCCGCAGGCGTGACCCAGCCCCGCCGGGAGTTTGAGGGCTGAGCCAGGGGCTGGTCAGGCGCCATGCAGCGCCAACACCGCGGCCGCGCCAGCCACCAGCTGGGCCGGATCATCGGCGGCAAGCGGCACCTCCAGGGCCAAGGGCAACTCAGCCCTGGGGCGGGGCTCAAGCCCCGCCAAATCGAACTGTGCTGAACCGGCCGGCAGGGTCTCCCCGCCGGCCGGCACCAGCTCCTGGCTGCGGTTGGCCAGCACCCAGGCACCGCCCATGCCATCGCGCAGCAGCAGGGGACGATTGTGGTCGAGCTGCTGGCTGCCAGAGCGATCGGTGAGCCGCAGGCGCAGGCCGACGGGGTAGGCCGGGTCGCCCTGCTCCAGCAGCGTGAGCGTCCAGGGGCGGCCCGCCTGATCCCGCAGGAACCAGTGCTGGGCCTCCAGCGCCCGGGCAGCCCCTGGCGCCATCACCAACACGGACGACAACAGGGTCAGGAGCACCACCAGCAACAGCCCCAGTCGCCAGGGCCACCCGGGACATTGAGCAGAAGCACTCACGGCCAGAACCTCGCGCACCAGCAGTTTCACGCTAGCGTTGTATAAGGCCAATGGCCGAGCCCGTGGCCATCTGGACCCTGGCGTTGATCAGCAGGCTGAGCAGCAGCAGCACCGTGGCCTTGAGGGCCAGCAGCTTGCCGGTGGTCAACGGGTAGAAGGGGATCGGAATCATGCTGAGCGCACGTGAAGAAACATGCTGGCGAGGCGCCCCTTGCCGCCGTTAAGGCGTGTTACGTGCACTGAGATGGTTCTTAATGTTTTGTGGCTTGCGGCCTGTTCCGCGTTATCGAGCCGGCATTGCTGGCCAGGGTTCAATGCTGCGGCAGCGCACGGAGCGGTAGGTCTCGCTCGGGCGCGGCTGGATGTCCAGGCCAGTCCCCGCATCGGCTCCACCGGCCAGCATTGTGTCCGGAGCGGGGCTGAGCACCACCTGCCATAGCTGCCCCTGCCGGCTGCGGAAGAAAGCGGCGCAGCAGAGCAGGTAATACCGCCAGAAACGGCGGAAGCCGGCAGCGCCATCGCTTTCCCAGCGGCGCGCCAGCATGGGGCCCAGCTCGCTCCAGGCGCTTTCGAAGCGGCTGTACCAGGCCATGAGGGTGTGGTCGTAGTCCAGGCCGAAGTTGTGCAGGTCTTCGATCAGGAATTGGTTTTCCAGGGCACGGCTGAGCTGGGCAGGTGATGGCAGCCGGCCATGGGGGAAGACATGGGCATCGATCCAGCCATCGGTGGCGTCGGTGGTTCGTCGGGCGCCGATGGTCTGCAGCAAGGCCAGTCCGTCGTGGCGCAGGCAGCGCCGCACTGCCTCAAAGAAGCGGCGGCCGTTGCGGGGGCCCACATGTTCGAACATGCCCACCGACACCACCCGGTCGAAGGGTGCCAGCTCCAGCAGCTCCAGCTGGCGGTAGTCACACCGTTCGAAGCGCACGGGCAGGTGGCCCCAGTGGCCACGCGCGATCGCGAGTTGTTCCTCAGACAGGGTGATGCCGGTTACGGCAACGCCGTGGTGCTGGGCCAGGTAGGCGGCCAGGCCCCCCCAGCCGCAGCCGATGTCCAGCACGCGCATGCCGCGGCTCAGCCGCAGTTTGGCGGCGACCATCGCCAGCTTGTGCTGCTGGGCCTCCTCCAGACTGCGGGCCTGTTCCCAGTAGCCGCAGCTGTACTGCCACCACGGATCGAGCATGGCTGCGTACACCTGGGGCTCGAGGTCGTAGTGCTGTCGCGCGACGCGGGTCGCCCGGCGGATGGATTGCAGGTTGACCAGCCGCTCGCGCAGCCTCTGCAGCAGCTGCTGGCAGCCGTTGCCCCTGGCCAGCCGGTGATCGGCTCCTGCCAGCAGCAGGCGAGTGAACAACTGGTCGAGAGACTGGCAGTCCCACAGTCCCGCCACGTAGGCCTCCCCGAAGCCGAGGGACCCCCTGCTCAGCACAGCGGGCCAGAGCTGCTCTTCATGGTGCAGCTGCAGATCCCAGGGGCGCTCGCCGCCGATCCGGATGTCGGCGGCGCTCAGGATCGAGCGAATGCTGGCCGGCGCTGCTGTCATTCAGGGAGGGAACCACCACGGCTGGCAGTGTCCAGGCGCCGGAGCGGCTCTGCCGCCGCTGCGGCGGATCGTGGGCGGAATCACCGCGCTGCAGCGGCGGACTGCCACCGGTGAGAATCCAACCAGGCTGTGCCGTTTCGCTCATGTTTCCGCCATTGCGGCGCGCCCGTCTCGAGACCCTGCAGGTGAATCTCGGCTACCGCTGCAACCAGAGCTGCAGCCATTGCCATGTGAATGCGGGGCCGGGCCGCACCGAGATGCTGGATGGCGACACCCTGGCGCTGCTGCCGGCGGTGCTGCAGGCCCGGCGGATCACCTGCCTCGACCTCACCGGCGGGGCGCCGGAGCTCCATCCCGGCTTCCGGGAGCTTGTGCGCCAGGTGCGCCAGCTGGGGGTCGAAGTGATTGACCGGTGCAACCTCACCATCCTGAGCGAACCGGGTCAGGGGGACCTGGCGGCGTTTCTGGCCGGGCAGGGGGTGCGGGTGGTGGCCTCCCTGCCCTGCTACACCGCCGAAACGGTGGACCGGCAGCGGGGACAGGGGGTGTTCGAACGCAGCATCGCCGGCCTGCGCCAGCTCAATGGCTTCGGTTACGGCCAGCCCGGTACCGGCCTGCTGCTGGATCTCGTCTACAACCCGCTCGGGCCGCGACTGCCGCCGCCCCAGGCAGAGCTGGAGGAGGCCTACCGGCGCGAGCTGGCGGAGCGTTTCGGCGTGCGTTTCAACCATCTGCGCGCTCTCGCCAACATGCCGATTCAGCGTTTTGCCGCTGAGCTGCGGCGCTCTGGCGCCTACGACGCTTATCTGGCGATGCTGCGCCGTCATCACAGCGAGGCCAACCTGCCTGCGGTGATGTGCCGCTCCCTGATCAGCGTCGACTGGCAGGGCTACCTGCACGACTGCGATTTCAATCAGATGCTGGGTCTGCCCGTCCCCGCCCAGACCCCCCGGCGGCCTCACCTGCGTGATCTGCTGGAGCGCGATCCCGCCGGAGACTCGATCGCCGTTGCGGAGCACTGTTTCGGCTGCACGGCCGGGGCCGGCTCCAGCTGTGGCGGGGCCCTCAGCTGAGGTCTGCCGCAGGGGAGGCCTCCAGACGGATCGGCAGGGCGCTGCGGCTGAACCAGGTTTCGCTGGCCGGCGGCTGCAGCAATCCCTTCAGCAGGGCCAGCAGGGCCAGGGCTTCCGGTGCGGCCTGACGCACCGGCCAGCAGCCTGGCTGCTGAGTGAGGCGCTGCTCGAAGGCTTGGCCTGCGGCTGCCGACGGCCAGACCCAGTTGCCGCCCAGTTGACCCAACCCCGTCCGCTGGCGCTGCTGGCGCGGCAGCACCATCAGAGGCTGTGGGCTCAGACCGGCCGCCCGCAGGATCAGGGGTCGATCCGGCTGCGGTGCGGCCCGGAGCGCTGCAGGCCACGCCAGCTCCACGCCTTCCACACCCACGGTGGTGATCCGCGCTGGCCAGCGCAGCGATCCCTGCTCCAGCTCGGCATGCAGCTCCTGCGGGGCAAACCAGGGCGCGTCGCTGCCGCCGGCCCGCTCCCGGCAGGTCCGCAGCCCTGCCAGCAGCAGCAGGATCGACAGCCCGCCCCAGAGCAGCGGCAGGCTGGCGGCACCGTCCCGCAGCACCAGGGCCAGGTTCGTCCCCTGCAGGGTGAGGAACAGCAGCAGCGGCAGCACCAGGCTTGCCGCCGCGGGGCCCCGTCCGCCAGCGGCCGTCTTGGGAGTGACATCAAAGCGGTTCGGACGCCCCCAGGCGGTGCTGAGCACCGCCAGCAGCAGTGGTGTGAGGAACACCCAGCGGTAGAGCTCCGGCATCAGCGCCGATCGGGCCCCATGGCTGAACCAGCGCGCCAGCAGCAGCTGGGCCAGCAGCAGCGGCAGGGCCACGGTGAACGGACCGGCGTCGTTGAGTTGCAGGGGTGACACCCCCAGCAGGCCGAAGCTGAGCGGCATCAGCAGCAGCACCAGCTGGGGCAACACGTTCAACCAGTGCAGGATCCCCTCGAGAAAGGCCAGCCGCTGCAGGGGGGAGAGGCCGGCGATCCGCAGCGGGCTGGCGCCGGTGCGCAGGGTCTGCAGGGTGCCGCCGGCCCAGCGGCGCCGTTGCCGCGCCATGGCCTTCAGGGTGGGAGGGGCCAGGCCGGCGCTCAGCTTTTCGTTCAGATACAGCACCCGCTGGCCCGCCGCCGTCAGACGGATGCCGGTGGCCAGATCCTCCGACGGGGTGCCGGTCTCGAAGCCCCCGACCCGCTCCAGGGCGACGCGGCGCACCAGGAACGAGGTGCCGGCGCACACCACCGCGTCCACTCCCTGGCGGGTTGGTTCGATCCAGCGATAGAAGAACTCCTCATCCGGCATCAGCCAGCGCTCCAGACCGAGATTGCGGATCACCGGATCGGCGTTCATGTAGCTCTGTGGCGTCTGCACGAGGGCGACGCGGGGATCGTTGAACAACCCAACCGTGCGGCGCAGGAACCGCTGTTGCGGCACCACATCGGCATCGAACACCGCCACCAGCTCGCCCCGCAGCTCGCCCAGGGCCGCATTGAGGTTGCCCGCTTTGGCATGGCGGCGGTCGCTGCGGCGCCGGTAGCGGCAGCCCAGCCGCTGGCTCAGGTCCGCCAGCTCCGCTCGGCCGGCATCATCGAGCAGCCACACGGTCAGCTGCGGGTAGTCGAGGGCCAGGCAGGCCCGCAGCGACCGTTCCACCACCATCACCGGTTCGCCGCAGCTCGGGACCAGCACATCCACCGCCGGCAGTTGCTGGGGCTGCGCCCGGATCTGCCCCTCCAGCCGCGCTGCCGCATGGGCGGCCTCTGCGGCGATCGGTGGTTGGCGGCACCAGGCCAGGGCCAGCTGCAGCATTCCATGGCCCAGCAGGATGGCCTCCGCCGCCAGCAGCGTCAGGCTCAGGGCCATGGCGGTGTGGCTCGAGAGGTTGAGGGTGGCGGTGCTGCGCCACAGCAGGTAATGACCGCTCAGGAGCACCATCCCGGCGATCGCCAGCCGCCGGTGGCCGAGCGCGCTGGCGGTTTCCGGGCGGCGGCGCAGCAGCCAGGCCCACAGCCCCACCAGAACGACCGGCAGGGCCAGCTGCGGCCCACTGCCGGCGGGCAGGGCCCAGGCGGCCATCACTGCAGCGATGGGCAGCAGGCCGACCAGCAGCAGCCCGGCACTCAGCGGTCCGATCCGCTGCGGGGGCAGGACGTTCGGCATCGGCATGGCCTGGTGATCAGGACTGACTGGGCTGACGGGTTGGCGGTCTGGGCTGATTCTCTGGACTGGTTCCCTGGACTGATTCCCTGGACTGATCGGGGTGACGAAGCCGCAGCTCTGGAGCGTGGTTAGAACGTAGGGCGGCACGTCTGTGTCAGCCGCGGCCAGCCACTGCAGCTCCGTGTACGGCTCGCCAGCCCGTTCCCCAGCGCTTGAATGGGTGGCTGCCTCTGCCGCTGAATGCCGTGATGTCTGCTGATTCCCGCTCGGGCTGCTCCCCTGCCTGCGCCGCTGAGGCCGATGGCGCCGCGGCGATCAGTGCGGCTGTGCGTCAGTACTACGGCAGCACGCTGGCGAGCACGGCAGATCTGCGCACCAACGCCTGCTGTGATGCCAGCAGCGTGCCCGCTGCCCTCAGGCCCTTGCTGGCCCGGATCCACCCCGAGGTGCTGGAGCGCTACTACGGCTGCGGTCTGGTGGTGCCGCCGCTGTTGGAGGGGCTGCGGGTGCTGGATCTCGGCTGTGGCAGCGGGCGCGATGTCTATCTGCTGGCCCAGCTGGTGGGATGCGCCGGCACGGTGGTCGGCGTTGACATGACGCCCGAGCAGCTGGCGGTGGCGCGCTGCCATCAGGAGCACCACGCCGAGCGGTTCGGCTTCGCCAACGTGACCTTTCACGAGGGCGCGATCGAGCGGCTGGACACCCTGCCGCTGGAGCCCGGCAGTTTCGATCTGGTGATCTCCAACTGCGTGGTGAACCTCTCCACCGACAAGCGGGCAGTGCTGACCGGCGTGCGGCGCCTGCTCAGACCCGGTGGTGAGTTCTACTTTGCCGATGTGTATGCCGATCGACGGATTCCTGAGGCGCTGCAGCGTGATCCCCTGCTCTACGGCGAGTGCCTGAGCGGCGCCCTGTACTGGAACGACTTTCTGCGGGTGGCCCGTTCAGCCGGTTTCGCCGACCCCCGGCTGGTCAGCCATCGCCCCCTGGCGATCACCGATCCGGAGCTGGCCCAGCGCACTGGCGCGATCCGCTTCAGCTCCGCCACCTATCGCCTGTTCAACATCGATGCGCTCGAGGATGGCTGCGAAGACCATGGGCAGGCGGTGACCTACCGCGGCACGATTCCCGGCCATGGCGATGCCCTGGTGCTGGACAGCCACCACCGCTTCGAAACCGGCCGGGTCCAGCCGGTGAGTGGCAACACCCATCGGATGCTCAGGCAATCGCGGTTCGCAGCCCACATGGAATTCAGCGGTGATGAAAGCCGCCATTTCGGACTGTTCCCCGGTGGCGGCAGCGCGATGCCCTTCGCCGACGCTCAGCTGACGCTCTGAGCGGATTCCAGCGTGATCTGGCGCAGCAGCCGGGCTGACACGAGCAACATCAGGCTGCGGCTTTCCAGCGGCGCCCCCTGGGGTTTCCAGGGCAGGGGCGTGGCTGGCAGATCCTCACCGGCGGGCAGGGCGGTGTCGATCGCTCGCAGCCACCCCCCCGGGCATACGGGCAGGTCGAAGTGGATGGCGCGGCTGAAGGCGTTCATGCCGCACCAGAGCAACGGTCCCTGCACGCTGTCGTTCAGGCTCCAGGCCAGGGTGTGCGACCACTCGGCCCAGTCGGGCCGGCCGATCTCGACGCCGTGCCACTGCCGCCAGACCTCCTGGGGCGGGTCGCTGCGGCGCTGGGGGCGCTCCAGCAGCGGCAGGTCGGGATTGAGCAGGGGCAGCAGCGCCTGTCGCAGGTTGAGCAGGCGTTGCAGGAAGGTGCGCAGGGCCAGGTCGGCGCTGTCGGGTTGCCAGTGCATCCAGCCCAGGGGGTTGTTCTGACACCAGGTGTTGTTGTTCCCCCCCTGGCTGCGTCGCACCTCATCGCCCATCAGCAGCATCGGCACCCCCGGGGCCAGCAGCAGGGTGGTGAGCAGATTGCGCAGCTGGCGCTCCCTCAGGGCGTTGATGGCATGGTCGCAGCTGGGCCCCTCCACCCCGTGGTTCCAGCTGTTGTTGTGGTTGTCGCCGTCGCGGTTGTCCTCGCCGTTGGCCAGGTTGTGCTTCCCGTTGAAGCTCACCAGATCGGCCAGGGTGAAGCCGTCGTGGGCGGTGAGGAAGGTGACGCACTGGCCGGGCTGCGGCAGCCGCGGCTGGTACAGGTCGGGACTGCCGCTCAGGCGCAGCCCCAGGTTCCAGACCGTGTTCTCGTCGCCTTTCCAGAAGCGGCGCACGTCGTCGCGGAAGCGGCCGTTCCAGGTGGCCACGCGCCGGGCCGGGAAGTCGGCGAGCTTGTAGAGACCGCCACAGTCCCAGGGTTCGCTGATCAGTTTGAGGTCCGCCAGTTCCGGATCGGCCTCCATCGCCTCGAATAGGGGCGGCTGCTCCAGGGGCATCAGGTTGTCACCGCGGCTCAGGGCGATGCCCAGGTCGAAACGGAAGCCATCCACCCCCAGTTCGGTGGCCCAGCAGCGCAGCGACTCAAGAATCAGCCGCCGCACCAGCGGTCGGTTGGCGGCCACGGTGTTGCCGCAGCCGCTCACGTCCTGGTAGTGCCCCTCGATCGACTGCTGGTAGTAGAGGCTGTCGGCGAAGCCCCGCCAGCTCAGGGTGGGCCCATGCTGGTTGCCTTCGCTGGTGTGGTTGTAGACCACATCGAGGATCACCTCCAGGCCTGCCCGGTGGCAGGCGCTCACCAGCTGACGCACCTGGTCGCGGGCGCGCAGGGGATCGTCTCCCACCAGGTAGCCCGGATGGGGTGCCATCCAGCTGATCGGGCTGTAGCCCCAGTGGTTTTCCCGACCCGGCGGCGCATCGGCGGGATCGAAGGCCATCACCGGGAGCAGTTCAATCGCCGTGATGCCCTGCTCCCGCAGATAGGGCAGGGTGTCGATCAGGCCCAGCAGGCTGCCGCGTCGCTCCGGCGGCACCGGACTGCCCGGCCCCTGGGTGAAGCCCCCCACGTGCAGCTCGTAGATCACGCTCCGCTGCCAGCTGTGGCGGGGGCGCGGTGCGGCGTTGAAATCAAACCGGTTCCGCTCGGTCACCACCCCCTTCAGGCAGCAGCCCGTGTTCGGCGCTGCTCCCACCGCCGCACTGCGCCGGTAACCGGACCAGCCGGCGATGGCCCGCGCACAGGGGTCGAGCAGCACCTTGGAGGGATTGAAGCTGTGGTTGCCGGGCTGGAGCGGCCCGTATACCCGGTAGCCGTAGCAGGTGCCGGCGCCGATGCCCTCCACCTCCACGTGCCAGTGGTCACTGGAGCGGTGGTCGCTGCCGAGCTCCACCACCTGCAGCGGCTCATGGGCGTCACCATCGGCGAACAGCAGCAGTTCCACCCGCGTGGCGAGGGGGGCCACCACCGAAAAATTGACACCGCTGCTGCTCAGGCTCGCCCCCAGGGGCCAGGGTTGGCCGGGCCGGATGGCGTCTGCGCCGGGCGGAGCGGAGCCGATCGTGGCGGCTGGGCTGGGGAGGGGGGACAAAAGGCCAGACCTGCTCACACCACAAACTAGGCACTGAAGCAAGCCGGGGGGATCGTTGTCGCTATCGCGCGCTGAGCTGGAGCCCGGCCGTCCCCCGCGTCAGGTGCGGCCGGGGCTGTGGCTGTTCGCACCCAGTCGCGACAGCCGCGGGGGCAGCAGCTGGCTGGTGGAGGGGCAGGCGGCGGGCCTGGCCGGCGGCGATCTGCTGATCGACTGCCCGGGGCTCACGGCGGCCAACCTGACTTTTCTGCAGGCCCGGCCCGATCGCGGCACCCTCGTGCTCACCGGCCGGGACGGCCATGGCCGCACCCGCCGCCTGCAGGAGGCCCTGGGTTGGAGGGTGCTGGTGCAGGAGCAGGAGGCCTACCTGCTGCCGGGAGTGGCGGAGCTGGGGTGCTTCGGGCGCGACCATCTGCTGGCCGCCGGGGTGCGTCTGCTGTGGACCCCGGGGGTCAGTCCGGGCAGTTGTGTGCTGCACCTGGCCACCCCCGGCTGGGATGGACTGTTCTGCGGCCGCCTGCTGCTGCCGGTGGGGCCAGGCCAGCTGGCCCCGTTGCGGACTGCCGACTGCTTCCACTGGCCCCGTCAGCTGGCCAGTCTGGAGCGCCTGCGCCAGTGGCTGCCGGCCGGGTCGCCCGCCTGGATCGCCACGGGCGGCGGGCTTGGGGCCCTGCGCGGCGGCACGCTGGTGGAGGGCGGCGCCGCGCTTCTGGAGGCACTGGCGGGACGGCCGGAAACGCTCCAAAGGTGATCACTTGCACACCTCAGGGGTGGGGTTCGCACCAGATCCATTGCGGCGCGACGTTTTTCACTTGCGAGGAGGCGAGGTGCCCCATACCATTGGCGCGCTGATCAACAGGGCGGTCCGGTTTTTCCGGCTCCCTCGAACCAGACCGCCGCTCCTGAGGCTTTCACTTCCATGAACAAAGCAGACCTCGTCAATCTCGTGGCTGCCCGCACCGAGCAGACCAAGACCGACGTCGCCCTTGTCGTCGATGCCCTGATCGACACGATCATCGATTCTGTGGTCGACGGCAAAAAGGTTTCGATCCTCGGTTTCGGCTCCTTCGAGCCCCGCGACCGCTCCGCCCGTCAGGGTCTCAATCCCAAGACCGGCGAGAAGATCAAAATTGATGCCAAGCGGGTGCCCGCCTTCACCGCCGGCAAGATGTTCAAGGACAAGGTCCAGGGCCTCGGTTGACGCCCGCATCGGCCTCAGCCTTCCGTTGCACCGGTTCTGAATCTGCCCAGTCGGCTGGTTGAGTTGTTCGCTGCCGGAGCACGGCAGCGAACCTCCGGTTATCGCGGCCGTTTTGCGCCTTCTCCCACGGGCTGTCTGCATCGCGGCAATCTGAGCACCGCCCTGCTCTCCTGGCTTGCCGCCCGTCTGGCCGGTGGCGAGCTGCTGTTGCGCTTCGATGACCTCGACACCCCCCGCAACCGGGCCGGGGCTGAGGTCTCGATCTGCCGGGATCTGCGCTGGCTGGGCCTGGACTGGGACGGGCCGATCCGGCGCCAGAGCGAGCATCGCGGCACGTACGCCACCGTGCTCTCCTGGCTGCGCCGCGGTGGCTGGCTTTACCCCTGCCGCTGCAGCCGCCGCCTGCTGGCCGATATTTCAGCGCCTCACGGTGCGACCCCTGTGTATCCCGGCACCTGTCGCAACCGGGCGCTGGGGTGGGCCGCCGCCGCGGGACGGTTGCCCAGCTGGCGATTGCGACTCCCGCCCGGGTTGATCCGCTGGCAGGACCGTTTCGCTGGCGATGGATGTGTGGACGGCCCGGCGGTGGTGGGCGATGTGGTGCTGCGCCGGGCTGATGGATTTCTGGCCTATCACCTGGCGACCGCGGTGGATGAGCTCAGCCTCGGCATCACCGAGGTGGTGCGCGGCGCCGATCTCCGTTCGGCCACCGCGGCTCAGGTGGCGTTGATGGGGGTGCTTGCCGCAGCGCCTCCCCTTTATGCCCATGTGCCTCTCTGCTGCGACGCCGCGGGCCGCCGCCTCAGCAAGCGTGATGGCTCCGCCGGCCTGGCGGCGCTGCGTGCCCGTGGCTGGGATGCGGCGCAGGTGATCGGCGATCTGGCGGCCGGGGTGGGCCTGGTGCCCGCCGGCAGCCGCCTCAGCAGCCGCGAGCTACTGCAGCAGCTCACGGCGGAGCAGCTGGAGCGGACGTTGACCGCCGCCCAGACTTAAGGAAGGTTTCGGGATCACGACGGCTGGATCGCCTCACACTGGAGCGATCTCCTCAGGCTCCTGCTGAGCCCAGCGCCATGACTCCCAAACCGCAGCTCGAAGCGCGGCCTGCGACCAACTCGAGCCAAGTTCAGACCGTGGATCCGATCTGTCCGCACTGTGGTGGCAGCGGCACGCTTCGCCATGGAGACCAGCTGTTCCGCACCTGCCTGGATTGCCTCGGCCAGGGACGGCTGCAGCAGGGCGCCGGCCTGGTACATCCCAGTGAGCTGGCACTTCAGCCGCGGCGGTCGTCCAGCCTGGTGGGCGACAAGCGACGGGAGCGGATCAGCGCAGCTGCTTCTTCCGCTGCTGCCAGATGAAGAAGGCCGCTGTGCCCACCACCGCCGCCAGGGGAACTGCTGTGAGCAGGAGCAGGATCACGGCGGTCCAGTCGGTGTACATCGCTGCAGACGAATACCGGCCCCATCATCTCAGGTGGGGGCCGGCTGCAGCCATTCCCGTGGCAGCCATTCGCCTGGCAGCCATTCCCGTAGCAGCCATGACGGCGGCTCTGGTACTGGCCGGCGGCTTCGGGGCACTCCCGCTGCGGGCGGATGTGCGTTTCGAGAACTGCCAGCCCACGGCGGATGGGGGTGAGACCTGCGACACCAGCCCCACCGGTAACACTCGCCTTGACGATCTCGACGCCCGTTTTGGCCTGTTCGATGAGGCCAGCCCGGGGTGGAACGAATTCGAGCCCTTCGAGGGTGACGACGCGATGTTCGGTGACAACGGCACCTGACCCTGGCATCAGCGGATCAGCCGCGCACCGCTTCCGACACAGTCCCTGACGCCTGCCGTTTCGGTGGCTAGCCCGGAGAGGTGGGAGCCCAGCGTGGAGGCCGGGATGGTGGCGATGCCCCAGGAGGCGACGGCGATGCCCCGGCAGACCATGCCCCGGCAGACGATGCTCAAGCAGGCTGAGGAACGCACCAGCCGGTTGATCCGCCAGCAACGCGGTCGCCCCGATGCCCTGATCGAGGTGCTGCACCAGGTGCAGGAGCTCTACGGCTACCTGCCGGCGGCGGCCCTGGCCCAGGTGGCCCGGGAGCTGCAGCTGCCTCTCTCGCGGGTGCATGGGGTGGCGAGTTTCTACCACCTGTTCCGCCTGGAGGCGCCCACCGCCCACCGCTGCGCGGTGTGCCTGGGCACGGCCTGTTTCGTGAAGGGGGGAGCTGAGCTGGCGGAGCGGCTGCAGCAGCGCTTGGGGGTGCGGCTCGATGACCCCGCCGGCAACGGCAGCTGGGCCCTCGAACATGTGAGCTGCCTGGGGGCCTGCGGCCAGGCGCCGGTGCTGGTGCTGGACGGTCAGCTGGAACCGCGCCTGCCGATCGACGACCCGGCGGCCCTGGAGGCCCGCCTGGATGCACTTGGCCTGGGCGGAGCGGCGCCATGACGGCCTCAACCCCGCTGCAGCTGCGCTGCTGCGCCGCCAGCGGCTGCCGCTCGGCCGGCGCCGAGGCCCTGCAGGCGGCCCTGCACGCCGCCCGCGACCAGCTGGGCGGCGCCGCCGCGGGGGTGACGATCAAGCCGGTGGGCTGCCTGCGCCTGTGTGGCCGCGGCCCGCTTGTGGCCCTCGACCGGCCCGCCGGCGCCAGCGAGCTCTACGCCGATCTCCGCGCGGAGCAGGCGCCGGCCCTGCTGGCGGCGGCCACCGGCCTGGGCCAGGCGGACGCGCTGGCCAGCCAGCGGCTGGATCCCGCCCACCCGTTCTTTGCCCTGCAGCGGCCGGTGGTGCTGGAGGGCTGCGGCCTGGTGAACCCCGAGTCGATCGACGATGCCCTCGCCCACGGCAGCTACACCCAGCTCAAGCGTGTGCTGGCGGAGTGCACCCCCGAGCAGGTGCGCGAGCAGGTGAAGCGCAGCGGCCTGCGGGGCCGCGGCGGGGCCGGCTATCCCACGGGCCTGAAGTGGGACACGGTGGCCCTGCAGCCGCCGGGACCGCGCACGGTGGTGTGCAACGCCGACGAGGGCGACCCCGGCGCCTTCATGGACCGCAGCGTGCTGGAGAGCGATCCCCACCGGCTGATCGAGGGGCTGGCGATCGCCGCCTTTGCGGTGGGCGCCGAGCAGGGCTATGTGTATGTGCGGGCCGAGTACCCGCTGGCGATCGAGCGGCTGCGGCTGGCCCTCAGGCAGGCGCGCGCCAAGGGGTTGCTGGGGGCCGGCATCGCCGGCAGCCGCTTCAACCTGCGCCTGGAGGTGCGGGTGGGGGCCGGCGCCTACGTGTGCGGCGAGGAAACGGCGCTGCTGGCCTCGATCCAGGGGCAGCGGGGTACGCCGCGGCCGCGGCCGCCCTTCCCGGCCCAGGTGGGGCTGTGGGGTGCCCCCACCCTGATCAACAACGTCGAAACCCTGGCGGCGATCCCAGCGATCCTGCGTGAGGGCGGCGACTGGTATGGGGCGATGGGCACCGCGGGCAGCAAGGGCACCAAGGTGTTCGCCCTCTCCGGCGCGGTGGCCCGCACGGGCCTGGTGGAGGTGCCGATGGGCACCAGCCTGCGCACGGTGGTGCTCACCATCGGCGGTGGCGTGCCGGGGGGTGAGGGGCCGGATGGGGGTGTGAAGGCGGTGCAGACCGGCGGCCCCTCCGGCGGCTGCATCCCGGCCGCGCTGCTGGACACGCCGGTGGACTACGAGAGCCTGCGGGAGCTGGGCTCGATGATGGGTTCGGGCGGGCTGGTGGTGATCGGCGAGAACACGGCGATGCCGGCGGTGGCACGCCACTTCATGCGCTTCAGCGTGAACGAGAGCTGCGGCAAGTGTGTGCCCTGCCGCGCCGGCACCGTGCAGCTGGCCCAGCTGCTCGATCGCTTCGTGGAGCGGCGGGCGGAGCTGGCGGATCTGGAGCGGCTGGAGGAGCTCTGCCGGATGGTGGGCGCCACCAGCCTGTGCGGCCTGGGCCAGGCGGCGCCCAACCCGGTGCTGAGCACCCTGCGCCACTTCCGCCAGGAGTACCAGGCGGCCTGCCGCCAGCCGGCGCAATGCGAGCCGCTCGGGGCCTGCCTGCTGCAGGAGGTGAGCGCGTGAGCGTGCACACTCTCACGGTGGACGGGGTGGAGGTGGCCGTGCCCGACGGCGCCAGCCTGCTGGATGCGGTGCGGGCGGCGGGGGGCGAACTGCCCACCCTCTGCCACCTCGATGGCCTCACGCCGGTGGGGGCCTGCCGGCTGTGCCTGGTGGAGCTGGAGAGCAGCGGCAAGCTGCAGCCCGCCTGTGCCACCGCCGCCGGCGAGGGCATGGCGGTGCTCACCCAGACGCCCCAGCTGCAGGAGTGGCGGCGGATGGCGGTGGAGCTGTTCTTCGCCGAAGGCAACCACGTGTGCGCCTTCTGCGTGGCCAATGGCAACTGCCAGCTGCAGGACGTGGCGGTGGCGGTGGGCATGGACCACTCCCGCTTCCCTTATCAATACCCCCAGCGGCAGGTGGATGCCTCCCACCCCCAGTTCGCGATCGACCACCATCGCTGCATCCTCTGCACCCGCTGCGTGCGGGTGTGCGATGAAATCGAAGGGGCCCACGTGTGGGACGTGGCCAACCGGGGGGCGGACTGCACGATCATCGCCGGGCTGGATCAGCCCTGGGGCGAGGTGGAGGCCTGCACCAGCTGCGGCAAGTGCGTGGACGTGTGCCCCACCGGCGCCCTCTTCCGCAAGGACGACACCACCGCTGAGAAGCAGCCCCACCGGGAGCGGCCCCAGCTGCTGCGCGCGGCCCGGGAGCAGCACCAATGGCGGAACCAGTGAGATGACCACCCCCACCCCCAAGCTGCGTTTCGCCACGGTGTGGCTGGCCGGCTGCAGCGGCTGCCACATGTCGTTTCTCGATCTCGACGAGTGGCTGTTCGAGCTGGCGGCCCACGTGGATGTGGTGTTCTCGCCGGTGGCCAGCGACATCAAGGCCTACCCCGAAGGCGTGGATGTCTGCCTGGTGGAGGGGGCGGTTGCCAATGCCGACAACCTGGAACTGGCGCTGCAGCTGCGGGAGCGCACGCGGCTGGTGGTGTCGTTCGGCGACTGCGCCGTGACGGCGAACGTGCCCGGCCTGCGCAACCTCTGGGCCCACGTGGACGGCGGCTCGCGCCAGAGCGTGCTGGATCGCGGTTATCTGGAGCTGGCCGACACCGGCGCCCAGCACCCCCACGCGCCGGGGATCGTGCCGGAGCTGCTGGAGCGGGTGCTGCCGCTGCATGAGGTGATCCCGGTGGAGCTGTATCTGCCGGGCTGCCCGCCGTCGGCCGAGCGGATCCGCGCCTTTCTGGAGCCGTTGCTGCGGGGAGAGCGACCCCTGCAGCAGGGTGCCAAACAGCTGCGCTTCGGCTGATCAGGGCTGACCGGTCGGCTCCGCGGGGATCGGGTCCGTAGAGCCGAGGCCTGTTTCACGCTCGAGGCCGGCGCGGCTGAGGTTCCAGCGGTAGATCGCGGTGGCCTCGGCGGAACGGGCCACCTGCAGGTTGCGCTGCGCCACCAGCATCTCGGTGATCGGTGCCAGGCCGGCGCGATAGCGGATCTCCGCATCGCGCACGGAGGCTTCTCCCGCGACCACAGCGGCTTGGGCGGCATTGGCCTGGGGCCCAGCAGCCTGATGGGTGTTGTACCAGGTTTCCACGCTCTGGATGATCAGCTGCCGGGCCTGGGCGATGGCCAGGTCGGCCCGCTCGGCCCGTTGCTGGGCCAGGGCGATCGACTGGCGGGTCTGGCCGCCGTCGTAGAGGGGCTGGCGCAGGGTGAGGGCGGCACCCCAGTCGACGAAGCCGCCGGAGGCGGAGCCGTCGTTGCTGAGCTTGGGCAGCGGCAGGCCGCCGTTGCTGCCGGCTTCAAGGCGGCCGCTGCTGTTCTGGCCCTGCACGTTCAGCCAGTCGCCGCTGAGGCCGGCACCCACCAGCAGGCCCAGGCTGGGGAGGCGGCCGGCGCGTGCCAGATCCAGCCTGGCCAGCTGGGCCTGCCGCTGCTGCTGCAGGCTTTCGATGGCCGGCCGTCTCTCGAGGGCCAGGCGGATGCTCTCCGGCAGGGGCACGTCCCAGCCGGCATCCGGGAGCAAGGGGTCGCGCAGGCTGATGGAGAATTCCGCCGGCAGATCCAGTCCCCGGGCGAGGGCGCTGAGGGCGATCCGGTGCTGGGCCTGGGCTTCCGCCAGTCCCTGCAGGTCGGCCTGCACGAGGGCATGAGCCTGGAACGTGTCGATCCGGGCAGCCAGGCCCTCGCGCCGCAGGGCGTTGGCATCCCTTTCCAGCCGGCGGGAGGCGGCCAGGGCTCGTTCCCAGGCCGGGATCAGGGCGGCGGTCCACTGGGCGGTGAGGTAGTTGCTCAGCACCTCGAAGCGCACCCGCCGCTGTTCTTCCTGTTCGTCGGCGATGGCGGCTTCGAGGCTCGCCTGGGCCGCCCGGCGCAGGGGGATGCGGTTGAAGTCGAGCACGGGCAGGTTGAGCACCACGCCGGCGTTGATGAAGGCGTTGCTGATCACCGCGGAGCTGTTGCCGCGCAGATTGAACGAGAGATCACCGATGGTCGGCAGATTGGAGATGAAGCCGATCTCAGTGCCCACCTGGGCGAAGCTGCTGAAGGCCACCAGGTCGACGGTCGGCCGGAAGCGGGTGCGGCTCAGCTCCAGCAGGCTGCGGGTCTCAGCCACGCTGAGGGCGCTGCCGCGCAGCCCGAGCGAGCGGCGCAGGCCGAGGCGCAGGGCATCCTCCCGGCTGAGCACCAGGGGCCGGGTTGGCTCCTCCGCGGCCCGGCTCGACGGCCCCAGCAGCAGGGTGGCGAACAGCAGCAGCAAGACGGCACGGCGCCAGGGCGGACGGCAGTTCAACAGCGTGCTGCGAGCAGGGCTGCAAAATACCCGGTAATTTGAGGCGCAATCGCTGCCCCCGGCCGGTCCGGCTGCCCGCACAACCCGCATGACAGCCGCATCCCAGCCCGATGCCATCCACTGATTCATCCATTGATTCATCCACTGATTCATCCACGGATTTACCCATGGATGCACCAACGGATTCATCCACCGATTCCCCCGCGCAAGTAGCAACCAGCTCAGTAACCAGCTCAGCAACCAGCTCAGCAACCAGCTCAGCGACGAACGTCGTGATCGAACCAGCGACGTGTCCAGGGATTGAGGCGCCAGCGGAATCGCCCCTGCGGCCGCTGGGCAGGCTGCTGCAGCTGCTGCCGATCAGCCTGGTGAGCGGCCTGACGGCGATCTGGGCCGTTTCGCCGGCGGTGGCGGTGCGGGTGGAAGGCAGTGCCGTGCTGCTGCAACCCGACAGCCGCGTCGGCTTCTATGCCCGCTCGGCGGGTCAGGTGCAGCAGCTGCACCGGCGAGTGGGGGATGCGGTGCGTCAGGGGGAGCGGCTGGCCAGCCTCAGCCGCAGCGACCAGGCCGCTGCGGACGGTGGCGCCGTTGGGCCCAATCCGGATGCGCTGGTGCTGCAGATGCGGGCCCTGGCAGACCAGCAGCGGGCGATCCGCAGCCAGATCGTCAATCTTCAGACCGCTGATGCGCCGGTGCGCCAGCAGCTGGCGGCATTGGAGCGGCTTCGTCAGGAGGAGATCATTCCCCGCTATAGCCCCCTGTGGGTGGGGGCGCAGGATCTGCATCTGCGCAACCGCAACCAGATCCGTGCCCTCGAGGCCCAGCTGGCCCAGCTGGATGCCAGCCGGGCCGCTCTGATGGGCCAGCGCGACAGCCAGGATGTGCTGGCACCACGCAGCGGGCGGCTGCTGAGCCTGGCGGTGAGCCCGGGCCAGGCGGTGTTGCCGGGCCAGCGACTGGGCATGATCGGTGATGGGCCGCTCCAGAGCGGCAGCCCGCGGTTGGCGACGGTGCTGTTCAGCGATGCCGATGCCGTGCGGCTGCGGCCCGGCCAGGAGATCCTGCTCGACCCCGCCCTGCAGAGCCGGGAGCGCTATGGCGGCACGGCGGAGCGCTACGGCTCCGTGGTGGGCAGGATCACGGCGATCTCGCCGGCCAATGCCGATCTGGCGGAGGTGAGCAGGGTGGTGGGCGATGGCGCGTTGGCCCAGAGTCTGATGCAGCGCAGCCGCCAGGCGGCCCTTGGGGAGGGAGGGGATCCGCTGGAGCAGGCGGGCGAGCGCCTGGAGGCCCCCGTGCAGCTGGTGACGGTGGCGCTGGAGGCGGCGCCCACGCCGAGCGGCTTGCGCTGGACGGGCGGGCCGGGGCCGGACGTACCACTGGTGAATGGCACCCCCGCCAGGGCAAAGGTGGATGTGGAGCGGCGTGCGCCGGTGAGCTTCGTGCTGCCGTTCCTGCGCTGGCTTGGGGGTGCGGAGCGATGAGCGCCCCCCGCCGTGTTCTGGCGCTGCTGCTGGCGCCCTGGCGCCAGCCGGCCCCCTGGCTGGCGCTGGTGCTGCTGGCGATCGCTGCGGTGAGCAGCCCGCCGCGGCTCTGGTTCTGGTTGGCGCTGCTGCTGGTGGTGCTGCTGGTGGGCTGGCTGCAGGCGCTGCGGCCCCCGGTCGACTGAGTGGCAACCGTGCGGCTGGCCTGGGTGATTGGCCTGGCGGTGGCCCTGACGGCGGCCATCTGCGGCGGCATCGGCCTGAGCGGCGATGCGATCGCCTATGGAGCGGTGATCGCGGCCGTGGTGGTGCGGCCCGATTTCGGCCGCTGGCCGCTGGCGTTCTATCCCGTGCTGGTGGTGCTGGTTGGGTTGTGCATGGCGATCGGCGTCAGCATCGGCCTGGCCCTGGCGGGGGCGCCGCAGGTGTTCAGCTTCGGGCTGGTGGCGGTGCTGATGCAGTGGCTCGCCCTGCTGCTGCCCGCCAAATTGAAGATGCTCGCCGGTGTGGTGGCCGTGGCGGGGGTGCTGCCGCTGCTGGGGGGAAGCCCGAGCTGGAGCGACTGGGGCCATCAGCTGCTGGCGATCAGCCTGGGGCTGGCGACCGGCACGCTGGTGCAGCTGGCCTTCACCCCGTCCCGGCTGCGGCTCGCTTCCTCCGGGCCACACCCCGGTGCCGCTGAGCCGGAGGAAGCCGAGCCGCCGCTGCCGGAGCGCCTGCGGGCGGCCCTGCGCTCGCCGTTTTTCTGGCGCAAGCTGGTGGTGGCGAGCCTGGCGCTGGCGGTGGGACAGGGAGTTGGAGCCCTGACCCCCAAATACCTCTATTTCGGGGTGGTGCTGCTGCTGAACGATGCCGTCGGCGACACGTTGCTGCGGGTGCGCGACCGGATGATCGGCGTCAGCCTCGGCATCCTGATGCCCCTGCTGGTGTTCAACGCGATGGGGATGGGCACCCTGCAGACCGGGATCGTGATGGGCGGCACCACAGCGCTGGTGCTGGCGCTGGGGGCGGGCGAGCACCTGCGCACGGCCCTGATCTCCAGCGGTGTGTCGTTCATCGGCTACGGGCCGCTGGTGGCCTGGTATGTGCCGAACCGCTGGCTCGACTACCTGATGGGTTGCGGCCTGGCCCTGGCGGTGGGGCTGCTGCTGTTCCCGGATTCAGCCCTGCGCCGCTACGCCCGCCTGAGTGCCGATCCCCAGGCCAATGCCGCTGTCCTGGCCCGGCTGCTGCCGGCGGCGCAGGAGGAGGCCCGCTGGCTGGGACGGCCCCTGCCTGCGGAGGCTCCTCCACCGGTGGGCCGATGACCCGCCGGCAGCGACTGGCAGCTGCGGCTGCGCTGGCCCTGGCGGTTGCCGTCACCCTGCCTGCTGCTCAGGCCCTGGGGGCCATACCAGCGGCGGTGCCGTGCACCGGCATCGCTCGCCAGTTGCTCCTCGGGCTGGCGATGGTGCTGGCCACCACTGCGGTGCACAGCGTCGCCACGGTGCTGCAGGCGGAGCTGTGTGTGTGGCCGCCGCTGTTGGCTTGGTGCGCACCGCGCAGCCATCGACGCCTGCTGCTGATCCTGCTCACGATGTTGATCACCGCTGCGGCCCTGCTGCTCGACATCCTGCTCTGGGCGCTGCTGTACCGGCAGCTGGGTCTGTTTGCAGCGTTGGAGCTCAGCCTCTATTTCTCCGGCGCCACCTTCACGACCGTGGGTTACGGGGATGTCACCCTGCCGCTCTGCTGGCGGCTGCTGAGCGTGCTGCAGGCGGTGAACGGTGTGCTGATGGCGGGCTGGAGCACCGCCCAGCTGGTGTATGGGGTGCAGCGCACGATGGAGCTGCGGCTGCAGGTGGAGGGGCGGCAGCGCTGAGGGCAGGCAGAGCCGGCGGTTCTGGCCATGCTTGGGCGATGACCCGCACGATCACGATCGACCCCGTCACCCGCATCGAGGGGCACGCCAAGATCACCCTGCACCTGGATGCGGCGGGCCGGCTGGCCGATGCCCGCTTCCACGTCGTGGAGTACCGGGGCTTTGAAACGTTCTGCGAGGGCCGGCCGTTCACAGAGATGGCGGGGATCACGGCGCGGATCTGTGGCATCTGCCCGGTGAGCCACCTGCTGGCGTCGGCCAAGACGGGCGACAAGCTGCTGGCGGTGCAGCCGCCACCGGCGGCGAGAAAGCTGCGGCGGCTGCTCAATCTGGCCCAGCTCTGCCAGAGCCATGCGCTCTCGTTCTTTCATCTGAGCAGCCCGGATTTCCTGCTGGGCTGGGAGAGCCATCCGGCCAGGCGCAACGTGTTCGGCCTGATGGCGGCCGACCCGGAGCTGGCCCGCGCCGGCATCCGCCTGCGCCAGTTCGGCCAGCAGGTGCTGGAACTGCTGGGGGGCCGCAAGATCCACGCGGCCTGGGCGGTGCCCGGCGGGGTGCGCACCCCGTTGAGCGCCGAGGCGCGGACGTGGATCCTGGAGCGGCTGCCGGAGGCCAGGGCCACCGTGGCCCTGGCGCTCGAGCTCTACAAGACGCTGCTGGATGGGCCGCTGCAGCGGGAGCAGCGCACGTTTGGCGATTTCGATTCGTTGTTCATGGGCCTGGTGACGGCCGATGGCGGCTGGGAGTGCATCGAGGGGGCGATTCGTTTCATCGACAGCACGGGCCGGATCGTGGCTGATGGCCTCTCGGAAGACGACTACGCCATGTTTCTGGGCGAGGCGGTGGAGGGCTGGAGCTACCTGAAGTTCCCCTACTACAAGCCGCTGGGCTATCCGGAGGGCCTCTACCGGGTGGGCCCCCTGGCGCGGCTGAATGTGTGCGAGCAGATCGGCACAGACTGGGCCGACCGGGAGCTGGCCGAGTTCCGCCAGCGCAGCGGCACTGCGGCGAGCGGCGGCCGGATCGTGACGTCGTCGTTTGCCTTCCACCACGCCCGGCTGGTGGAGATCGTGGCCTGCCTGGAGGGCATCGAGCAGCTGGTGGCCGATGACACGTTGATGAGCGGCCGCATCCGCGCCCGCGCCAGCCTCAATGCCAACGAGGCGGTGGGGGTGAGCGAGGCGCCGCGGGGCACGCTGTTTCACCACTACCGAGTGGACGACGACGGCCTGATCACCCGCGTGAACCTGATCATCGCCACGGGCCAGAACAACCTGGCGATGAACCGCACGGTGGCCCAGATCGCCCGTGCGTTCATCACCGAGCCGGTGGCGGAAGGGGCCGAGATCCCCGAGCCCTTGCTGAACCGCGTGGAGGCGGGCATCCGCTGCTTCGACCCCTGCCTGAGCTGCAGCACCCACGC
>Ga0079302_1000065_pt1 | contig 23342 bp, 22 predicted proteins | sample Wag4_2014_7_16_FD_75102 | JGI IMG/M metagenome (GOLD analysis project Ga0079302, IMG submission 75102) | Fresh water mixed with fracking chemicals microbial communities from Ohio, USA - Utica-2 Time Series FC 2014_7_16 | ecosystem: Engineered > Industrial production > Chemical products > Input... | reverse complement strand
TGCCCAGGCGTGAAGCCTGAAATCAGCACACATCTGCCGCAGTTCGGATGCGGTGATGCTGCCAGGGATGCAGACAAAGAGACGAGCGACAACCTGACAACAACAGTCACAGCCTCTCCCGAGGCTGGCCTGATCAAGCCGGCTGCAGAGCGCGGCAGAAAACCGGAGCAATCCAACCAAACCGGTGGTAGAAGCTTGGGGGACAGTCGGTTTTATTTGCGTCACCGCTTCAGATAGGATTTTACCTTATTGAGCAAATGTCGACGGCTCCAGGACCCCTCAGCGCCACTTTTCCAGACGACCCACTTGCCAACCCACTTGCATCTGCCAGCCTCAAGAGGCAATAATGCAGACGCTGCATAGCTACTCAATCAATGCTTACAGGTGCTGACCTGCTTGCCAAGGTCAAGGAGCTTGGTGACGCCTCTAAGTCCGACCTTGTGCGGGCCTGCGGGTATGTCTCTCACAAGAAAGACGGATCTGAGCGTCTGAACTTCACCGCGTTCTACGAAGCGCTGCTGAATGCGAAAGGGGTGGATTTCGGAGGCCCGGCCAAATCCGGCAAAGGCGGCCGCAAACTCAGTTTCTTCACAAAGGTGCAATTCAACGGCAACCTGATGGTGGGCCGCGCCTACACCGCCCAGCTCGGCCTTGAACCGGGCGATGAATTTGAGATCAAGCTTGGTCGCAAGCAGATCAAGCTCGTGCCCCTCGGCACGAACGAGGACGACGAAGACTGATCTCTGCTGCCGTTTCAGCGAAGCCGCAACGCCACCTGTTCGGCCAGCTTGATCCCATCGATAGCGGCCGAGAGGATCCCGCCGGCATAGCCCGCCCCTTCACCGCCCGGAAACAATCCGGGCGTGTTCACCGATTCCAGCCTGTCGGGACATCTGGGGATCCGCACCGGCGATGAGGTGCGGGTCTCAATCGCTGTGAGCACGGCATCGGTTCGGCAGTACCCGGGAATCTGCCGCTCAAAGGCGGGCAGGGCCTCCCGCAGCGCCGCCACCACGAAGGGGGGCAGGCAGCAACTGAGATCGGTGAATGTCACACCGGGCTGGCAGGAAGGGGAGACGGAGTTGGGGGAAGTGCGGTCCCCCAACACGGGCGCGGCCGGCGAGGTCTGCAGGAAATCGCCGAGGCGCTGGGCCGGTGCCCGGAAACCGCCACCGGCCAGCTGAAAGGCCAGGGTCTCCCAGTGGCGCTGAAAGGCAATGCCCGCCAGCGGATCTCCCGTTCCCCGCCCGTAGGGCTCCAGATCAGCCAGGGTGACATTGACCACCAGGCCACTGTTGGCATTGCGCTCATTGCGTGAGTGCTGACTCATGCCATTGGTCACCACCCCACCGGCTTCCGATGCCGCTCCCACCACAAGGCCGCCGGGGCACATGCAGAAGCTGTAGACATCGCGACCTGCGTTGCCGGGTTGGCGGCAGTGGTGCACCAGTTTGTACTCAGCCGGCCCCAGCCGGGGATGGCCGGCGGCCTCTCCCCAACGGGCCCGATCGATCAGGGCCTGGGGATGTTCGATCCGCACCCCCACGGCAAAGGGCTTGGCCTCGAGGGCAACGCCAGCTTCCACCAGCCAGGCGAAGGTATCGCGGGCACTGTGCCCGACCGCCAGCACCACGGCGTTGGTGGCCAGCCGGCGCCCATCACCCAGCAGCACCGCCCGCACCCGGCGGTTGTCCGGCGCCAGTTCCAGACCGCAGACCCGGCTCTCGAACCACACCTCCCCACCCAGCGCCTCGATCCGAGAGCGCAGACCACGGACCACCGTGGCCAGCTTGAAGGTGCCGATGTGGGGGCGGTGCAAGGTGAGGATTTCGGCATTGGCACCGGCATTGACCAGTTCCTCCAGCACCTTGCGCCCATAGGCCCTGGGCTCGCTCACCTGGCTGTAAAGCTTGCCGTCGGAGAAGGTGCCAGCCCCACCCTCGCCGAACTGGGCATTCGACTCCGGGTTGAAGGGGCGCTCGCCGCGCCAGAACCCGAATGTATCGGCGGTACGTTGTCTGACCGGCTTGCCCCGCTCCAGCAGCAGGGGCCGCAGGCCCATCTGGGCCAGCAGCAGTGCGGCGAAATAACCGCAGGGGCCGGCACCCACCACCACCGGCCGGTCGGTGGCCGCGCCTGAGGAGCCGGGCTCGACCACGAAGCGATACCGCTCATCCGGTGTGGCGCGCAGATGAGGGTCAGGATTGGCGCGCGCCAGCAGCCGTTGCTCCAGCGCGGAGTCGAGCTCGATGTCAAGGCAGTACACCAGGCTGATCCCCGCCCGACGACGGGCATCAACGCTCCGCTTCACCAGCCGGAACCCGAGCAGCTGGCCGCTCTGAAGACGCAGACGGCGCATCACCGCCGCCCGGAGCTCGGCGTCGCTGTGGTCAAGCGGCAGTTTCAGTTCACTCAGCCGCAGCACCGGCACGCCTCCGCTTGCTGTATTCCAGCAGGTGTCGATCCCCCGCCATCGGCAGACCGCAGCGGCAGGCTGGAAAGCCTTCCCGGGTCCAGCCATGTCGCTCACCCACTGCCCGCTCTGCCTGGCCCTGGCGGTATTCAGCATCGGGCGGGGCCTGGCCCACCTCACCCTGGTCTGGCACCTGCGCTGGCGGACGGCCTAGGCCTTGGAGCAAGGGCGCGACGCCGTTGAGCGCTTCCATCACGGAGGCGAGATCGGCTACGCCAGCTGCCGTTCCAGTGCCGCCACCCGCAAGCGGGTGTCGATCACGGCATCCGGGTTCAGGCTGATTGAATCGATGCCTTCGGCCACCAAAAAGGCCGTGAACTCCGGATAGTCGCTCGGAGCCTGGCCGCAGATGCCGATCTTGCGGCCGCAACGCTTCGCCGTGCGGATGGCGAGCTGAATCATCGCCTTCACCGTGGCGTGGCGCTCATCGAACAGATCGGCCACCAGGGCCGAATCGCGATCCAGTCCCAGGGTGAGCTGGGTGAGGTCGTTGGAACCGATCGAGAAGCCGTCAAACCGCTCGGCGAAGGCTTCCGCACCGATCACGTTGCTTGGCAGCTCGCACATCACGTAGACCTCCAGACCGTTCTCACCGCGCACCAGCCCCTGATGGGCCATCTCCGCCAGCACCCGATCCCCCTCCTCCGGTGTGCGGCAGAAGGGCACCATCGGGATCACGTTGGTGAGGCCCATCTGCTCGCGCACCCTGCGCAGGGCCCGGCACTCCAGGGCGAAAGCCTGGCGGAAAGCCGGCGCGCAGTAACGGGACGCGCCGCGCCAGCCCAGCATCGGATTCTCCTCGCGAGGCTCGAATACCGACCCGCCCAGCAGCTTGGCGTATTCATTGCTCTTGAAATCCGAGAACCGCAGGATCACCGGCCGCGGGTAGAAGGCGGCGGCGATCCGGGCCATGCCCTGGGCCAGGAGATCCACGTAGTACTCCGCCGGCTCGCCGTAGCCAGCCACCAGCTGGGCGATGGCGTGGCGCTCGGCCGGATCCCGCACGCGCTCCGGCTCAAGCAGGGCCAGGGGATGCACGCGGATGTGGTTGGCGATGATGAACTCCAGACGGGCCAGGCCCACGCCGTCGCAGGGGATGGCTGCCAGCTTGAAGGCCTCCTCCGGGTTGCCCACGTTCATCAGAATGCGGGTGCGGGTGGCCGGCAGGTCATGGAGCGGCCGTTCCTCCACCCGGAACGGCAGGGCGCCGCGGTAGACACGGCCCTCATCGCCTTCGCAACAGCTCGCCGTGACCGGCTCGCCATCGGCGATGACCGTGGTGGCATCGCCGGTGCCCACGATCGCGGTGATGCCCATCTCCCGGGCGATGATCGCGGCGTGGCAGGTGCGACCGCCCTGATCAGTTATCACGCCGCTGGCCCGCCTGAGGATCGGCTCCCAGTCGGGGTCAGTGCGCTCGGTGACCAGCAGATCACCTGGGGCGAAGCGCTGAATCTGGGAAGGATCGGCAATGATCCGCGCCCGGCCGCTGCTCACCGAGGCGCCGACGGCCCGGCCGCGGCAGAGCACCTCAGCGTGCCCACCCCCCGGCCCAGCCTCCAGATGCCAGCTGCGCAGCACCGAGCCCGAGCGGCGCGACTGCACGGTTTCCGGGCGTGCCTGCAGGATGAACAGCTCGCCGGTGTGGCCGTCCTTGGCCCACTCGATGTCCATCGGCGTGGGCGTGCCGCGCCTGGCGCTGTAATGGCGCTCGATTGCGCAGGCCCAGCGCGCCAGCTGCAGGACCTCATCGTCGGAGATGGCAAAGCGGCGCTGCTGCGCCTTCGGCACGGGCACAGTGCAGGTGGCGCTCGCGCCGGGATGGCTGGAGTCAGCAGCGGATCCCAGGCCGGCCTCGGCATAGATCATGCGGATCGCCTTGCTGCCCAGGCGCCGCTGCAGGATCGGGGCGAAGCCCTCCGCCAACGTGGGTTTGAAGATCAGGTATTCATCCGGGTTGACCGACCCCTGCACCACGGTCTCCCCGAGCCCGTAGGCGGCGGTTAACAACACGGCATCACGGAAACCGGACTCCGTGTCGATCGAGAACATCACCCCGGAAGCGGCGAGGTCGGCACGCACCATGTGCTGCACACCGATCGCGAGCGCCACCGCGTCATGGTCGAAACCGTTGCTCTGCCGGTACGAGATCGCCCGGTCGGTGAACAGGGAGGCGAGGCAGCGCTGACAGGCGGCCAGCAGGGCAGCGGGGCCCTGCACGTTGAGATAGGTCTCCTGCTGGCCAGCGAAGGAGGCGTTCGGGAGGTCTTCGGCGGTGGCGCTGGAACGCACTGCCACCGCTGGATCAGGCCGCCCCAGCTCCTGCCCCAGCTGGTGGTAGGCAGACAGAATCGCGGTCTGCAGGTCGTCGGGCAGCGGGGCCCCCAGCACCAGTGAGCGGGCAGCGGCGCCGGCTGCCTGCAGAGCGGCGAGGTCATGACTGTCCAGCCCATCAAGCAGGCTCTGCAGACGCTGCTTCAGGCCATTGGCCTCGATGAAGTGGCGGTAGGCGGCGGCGGTGGTGGCGAAGCCATCCGGCACGCGCACCCCCTGGCCAGCCAGCTCGCGCAGCATCTCGCCGAGCGACGCGTTTTTACCACCCACCACGGGGATGGCCTCGATCCCCACCGCCCGCAGCGGCAGCACCAATGCCGCGCCGCCGGGGGGCGTGTCTGATGGGACTGGAGCTTGGGCTTCGCGCATGGCAGGACGGCGGCCAACCGAACTCTGGCGCGGCAAACCCGGCAGGGCCGAAACTGTGAACGGCACGCAGCACTGGGTGGCGCGCAGTTCCGGTGCCACAGTGGGCCTTCCCATTCCTTACTACCGGGTTTCGTGATCCGTTTCTCCCACGCCTGGTTGGCCGCCGCCGCTCTGGCCTTCAGCACCGCCCTGCCCCAGGCGCCGGCCCTGGCTCAGGCCAAGGGGCAGACCGCCGCCACGAAACCGGCCTCCATGGAGCTGATGAACGACATGGCTCTGGCCGCTGCCGTGAACGTGTGCGACCTGGCCGTGGAAGAGAAAGTTGCTGTGCAGAAGACTGTGCTGGCCAATGCCAAGGCGATCACCTATGTGATCACCAGCCGCTACGGCTCTGAAGTGGCTGGCGCCGGCAAGCTTCAGCCCGAACAGATCGCCAATGGCACCGTGCTCCAGGTGATTGCCCGGGTCAAGCAGGGCTGCTATCCAAAGCTCAGCGCTGCAGACAAGAAATTCATCGATGACGTGCTCAGCGAGTACGAGAAAGCGGTGAAGAGCAAGCCGAAGCGTTGATCTTCCCAGAACCACCGGTCGCTCAACTGGTGGTGTGCTTGGTGCTTGGTAGGAGCGCGTGAGCGGGTCTGCGCACGCGCTCACGCCCTTCCACCATCTGCTAGGGCCTGTTTTCGGCTGTCTGGCCTGCGTCGCCCGGCCGGTCTGGATCGGAATTCATGCCTGCAGGTTTGCCCTTGGCTGTGAACCCTCCAGCTCGGTCCGTCGTTTGCGGATCTGGCTCCGGCAACAGCTGGGCCAGCAGGCCCGCTGCCAGCAGAGCTGCGCCGAGCACCAGGGCGAGATTGCGGTTGGCGGCAGCTGGGCCGTCGCTCCAGGCCGCTGCGGCCAGAAAAGCCCCCCCCAGCAACAGGGTGGGCACAAGAACAATGCCCTTGGCGGTGCGGTTCAGGCTCATGGCATCGCCGGACAGGCCGGCACAGCCAGCCCCTGCTGCACCAGGCCAGCGGCGAGATCCAGCGAAGAGCCGCCGCGGCTGGTGCGGCTGCCACGCCCGATCACACTCACCTGGGCCAGGAGCTCCCCCTGCTGCTGGCCCATCGGCCGCAGGTTCACCCGCGCGCCCCGGGGAGCCTGACTGCGCAACCAGGCCATCGCCTCCGGCTCCCGACCCGGCAGAGGCTCAATGCAGGCCAACCGCACGCTGTAGCTGCGATTGCTGTCTCCCACCTGCACCAGGGTGGAGGTACGGATCTGACGAATTTCGGCCGCGTCAGCCGATTGCACCCCCAGCCCCTCGGTCAGAAGCAGGCAGACCAGCAGCAGCAACACTGGCAGCAGCCGACTGATCAGAGAACGCGGCTTGACGGTGGAGAGCAGGGAATGGGGGTTCAGAGCTTGGTTCCGCAGCTGGGACAGAAATGATGGGCGCTCTCGGTGCTGGAACCGCAGCTGCGACACAGGCGGGTGGTGGCGATCGCCAACTCTGGATGGCTGGGTAGACCCACCATCTGGGCGTTGCTGGCGCCGGGCGGCACCATCGGATAGCAATTCTCGTTGCGCCGCACTTTCACATCAATGAAAGCGGGGCCGGGATGGGCCAGGGCCTCGGCCAGCTGCTCGCGCAACCGCGAGCGCTCCGTGATCGTGACCCCGCGCACGCCGAAGGCTGTGGCCAGGGCCTCGAAGTCAGGCATGCCGCCGGTCATTTCCGAAGCGGAGTACCGCTCCTCGTAGAAGCTCTCCTGCCACTGGCGCACCATGCCCTGCCAGCCGTTGTTCAGCACCACCACCTTCACCGCCAGCTGGTACTGAGCCAGGGTGCCGAGCTCCTGGATGTTCATCAGGATCGATGCATCACCGGCCACGCAGATCACCTGCTCATCGGGGAAGGCGGTCTGCACACCCATCGCCGCCGGCATACCGAAGCCCATCGTGCCCAGGCCTGCCGAACTGATCCAGTGCCTGGGGGCGTTGTGGAGAAACTGGGCGGCCCACATCTGATGCTGACCAACGTCAGTGGTGAAGTAAGCCCGCGGTGCCAGCTCCTGCAGAGCGATCACCACTTCCTGGGGAGCGATCTCCCCTTCAGGATCGGGCACCACCAGCGGGTACTGCCGCTTCCACTGGCCGATCCGATCCAGCCAGGCCTGGGTGCGTCCGTCGGCGCCCTCGCCGGCACTGGCGGCAAGCATGGCGTCCAGGGCTTCGCGCACATCGCCCACCACCGGCACATCGGGCAGACGGGTCTTGCCGACTTCAGCCGCGTCGATGTCGATGTGGATCACCTGAGCCCGGGGGGCAAAACCATCCAACCGGCCAGTGACCCGATCATCAAAGCGAGCCCCCACAGCGATCAGCAGATCGCATTCGGTGACGGCGAAATTGGCATAGGCCGTGCCATGCATGCCCAGCATGCCCACGGCGAGTTCATCGGACTCATCAAAGGCCCCCTTGCCCATCAGCGTGGTGGTGACAGGCAGCTGGAAACGCTCGGCCAGCTCCCGCACGGCGGGGTGGGCACCACTGCTGATCGCTCCACCCCCGACATACAGAAGCGGGCGCTGAGCCTGGCGGATCAGCTGGAGGGCAGCCTCGATCGCGTCCGCTCGCGGACCGGGTGGCAGCCGGAAGCCCGCGGGCATGCTGCTCCCCGGCTCCACTGGCACATAGTCGAACAGCTCAGCGCCCACATCCTTCGGCACGTCGATCAGCACCGGTCCCGGCCGGCCTGAGGCGGCAATCAGGAAGGCCTCAGCCACGATCCGGCCGATGTCACGCGGGTCGCGCACCACCCAGGAGTGCTTCACGATCGGCAGGGTGATCCCGAAGATATCGGTCTCCTGAAAAGCATCGGTGCCGATCGCGGCCCGGGGCACCTGGCCGGTGATCACCACCAGCGGCACCGAGTCCATATGGGCGGTGGCGATGCCGGTCACCAGATTGGTGGCGCCTGGGCCGGAGGTGCCGAAACAGACCCCCACCTGCCCCGTGGCGCGGGCGTAGGCATCAGCAGCATGGGTGCCGCCCTGCTCATGCCGCACCAGGATGTGTTTCAGCCAGCCGCGGGCTTCGGCTTTATGCAGCTCGTCGTAGATCGGCAGAATGGCGCCGCCGGGATAGCCGAAGATGTGACGCACGCCATGGCGGCGCAGGGCATCCATCAAGGCATGACCACCGCTCACTCTCTGGGCGGCTTGCCCACCGGCCTGGACGCTGCTGGATGGGGCGTCAGCAGGGTTGTTGATCGCTGACGGTTTGAGGTCCGCTGCTTGGGAATCCGCTGCTTGAGGATCCGCTGCAGGGAGAGGCGTTAACGTCACGGCTGCCGAGGCCAGCGCAGTGGCCCCCTAACGGGATTGGGCAACACTAGGCGCTGGTGGCACGCTTGGGGCGACAGACCTGACTGCCCCACCCCCCGACTGCCGGGCCCTGACCATCGCCCGCAGCACCACCGCCGGATCCATCCAGGCGCCGCGGTGGCGCATCCCCCAGTGGAGATGGGGGCCGGTGCTGCGGCCGCTCACGCCGATATGACCGATCAGCTCGCCGGTGCGCACGGGCTGGCCCTGGCGGAGCTGTACCGGTCCGCTGCGGTAGGTGCCAGCGCTGACCCGACCCGAAAGATGGCAATAGATGTGTTCGTAATCGCCGGAACGGATCACCAGTCCCAGCCCGCAGGTGGAATCGTTGATCACGCTCTGCACCGTGCCACCCCACCAGTTGCGGATTGGCGAACCCATCGGTGCGGCGATGTCAAGGCCGTAATGGGGCTCAACCCTGCCCCAGGGGCCGCTGCGGGTGCCGAAATGACTGGTGTAAGCCACGAAGCTGACCACGGGAAACACGCCTTGGCGCCAGCCGCTCTCGCGGCGGCTGCCCGCCGCAGGCAGGGCCGCCCATGCCAGACCGGTGGCGAGGGCGCCGACCACCAGCAGCCGGCCGGCATGCCGCTGCAGATCAGAGCAACCCGAGCGCATGCAATGGTCCCTTGCCGCTGAGCAGCTCCAGCAGGAATGCCGAGAAGCCGAGCATCGCCAGGCGTCCGTTCCAGACCTCGGAACTGTTGTTCCAGCCCCAGGCCCATTTGTCCTGGGGATAGAGCTTCACCGTGGTGGGCAGAGCCGCCGCCTGGTCAAGATTCACCTCAGGGCCCTCAAGGGCCTGCTGCACAAGACGCGCCAGCCCCGCAATGAACGCCGGGTTGGTATCGAGGGCCGGTACACGGCGGAAATTGGTGATGCCTGCCTCGGTGGCCACCTCGCGGTACTCGATATCGATTTCCTCGAGCGTCTCGATGTGTTCGCTCACGAAGCTGATCGGCACCACCACCAGATCCTTCACCCCCTGCTCGCCCAGCTCGTGTAGGGCATCATCGGTGTAGGGCCTGAGCCACTCCACCGGACCGACCCGGCTCTGATAGGCGAGCGTGAAGGGGTTGGCGTGGCCGAGGTCCCTCTGCAGCCGCTGCATGATCAGCCGGGCGCAGGCCTCAATCTCCTGCTGGTAAGGATCCCCGGCCTCTTCCACATAGCTCCTGGGCACGCCATGGGCGCTGAAGAACACATGAGCCGTGCTGGGATCGGGGCAGGCCTGGATCTCCCTGGCGATCAGGCCGGCCATCGCCCCCACGTAGCCGGGGTCGTCGTAGTAGCTGCGGATGCAGCGGATCGGCAACCGCGAGAACGCAGGGTCCGCCTGGCGCAGCCGCTGCAATTCCCGGAAGCTGGAACCACTGGTGCTGATCGAGAAATGGGGGTACAGGGGCAGCACGACCACCTGATCGATGCCGTCGGCCTTGATGTCGGCAACGGCCGACTCGGTGAAGGGATGCCAATACCGCATCGCCACGTAACTGGTGGCTTCAATGCCCTGCTGACGCAGCTGACTCTGCAATTCGCGGGCCTGCTGTTCGGTGATGCGCCGCAGCGGCGAGCCCCCTCCAATCGAGCGGTAGGCGGCCTGCGACTTACCGGCACGCAGGCTGCTGATCAGCCAGGCCAGGGGCTTCTGCAACGCCGGTGTCGGCAGGCGGATGATCTCCGGATCAGCGAACAGGTTGTAGAGAAACGGGCCGACGTCCTGGATCCGCTCCGGCCCGCCGAGATTGAGCAGCAGCACGCCGACCCGGGGACCCGCTGACCCTGAGGCGCTCTGGGAGGGGTCTGGCTGGACCATGCCTGGGTTCCATCGGTGGCGGACCGCCGCCGAGCGTAACGCTGCGCGCCCGGGGCTAGCGGTGTCAGGCGCAGCTCGATACCGTCGGCCAGCCCTAGAACGCCCCAGCCGGCATGCTGTCGCCCGTGTGCACTGCCGGCGGCGAGCCTCCCCGCTCGGACGACCAGCCGCTCGCCGCTGAGCTGGCACGCCGCAACACCGCCCTGGCGGCGGCAGGTGTGACCCTTCGCATCGAGCGCAGGGGGCAACGCCTCGGTCTGCGGGGACCACTACCCGACAAGGCCGGTGGAAACACCCTGACGGTGCAGCGCATCAGCCTCGGGCTCAGTGCTGACCGTGCCGGGCTGGACGAGGCGACCCTGAAAGTGCGCGAGGTGGTGAGCGAGCTGCAGACCGGGCAGTTCGACTGGGGCCGATGGGGGCGGCCAACCGGCGCGGCCGCCATGCAATCCGGACGGGCAGCCCAATCAGCGGATCTGCCAGCGCCCCCCCCGCACCGCGACGGTGCAGGCCAGCTGCAGGGGACGCTCGCGGCCTTCGAGCGCTCGTTTTTCAACGAACCCAGGCGCCGCCGCAATCCGGCCGGCAGCCGCACCACCTGGACCGCCGCCTATCTGCCCTATCTGCGTCGCCTCTCCCGCGCTGCCGGCCAACCCGCGGCACCGGGCGAGACACCGATCGATGCCCGGCTGCTGGAGCAGACCCTGGAGACCTATGAGCTGGGAAGCCGGAGCCGCCAGCAGTGCGGCACCGCCCTGGCAGCGCTGGCCAGGCACCTGGGCCTGACCCTGCCCGACGACTGGAGCCAGCGAGCCGGAGGTTACGGGCTGCACGCAGCCCGGTTCAGGCGCCTGCCCAGCGACGCCCAGATCCTGCAGCAGCTGGAGCGGATACCCAATCCAGGCTGGCGACTGGCCTACGGCCTGATGGCCACCTACGGACTGCGGAATCATGAGGTTTTCTACTGCGACCTGTCAGCTCTGGCGCCGGGAGGCGACAAGGTGATCCGCGTGCTGCCCGCGTCCAAGACCGGTGAGCACCAGGTCTGGCCATTTCAACCGGAGTGGGTGGAGCGCTTCGAACTGGAGCGGCTCGGCAGCGACCCAGGGCTGCTGCCGGCCATTCGAACGGACCTGCGCCACACCACGCTGCAACAGAGCGGCCGGCGGGTGGCCGAGCAATTTCGGCGCTATGGCCTTGATCTCACCCCTTACGACCTCCGTCACGCCTGGGCGGTACGCACCATTCACATCGGCCTCCCCGACACGGTGGCGGCCCGGATGATGGGCCATTCCGTGAGCATTCACACCCGCACTTACCACCACTGGATCACGCGGCGGGATCAGCAGCAGGCGGTGGATGCGGCCCTGGAGCGGCTGCATGGCCGGCAGAGCGCGGCCTGAGCAGGCGAGAGTGGCGGAGCGCTGGCAGACAGGCCCTTGATTGAACGGAGTGCATCCGCCGCTGGCGAGGGCCTCGACGCCCTCGCCGCCGAGCTGGGCCCCGGAGGCGAGCTGGCCCCTGAACGGGACGCTGAGGCCTACCGCCGCCGCATGGCGCGTCGCCAGGAGGTGCAGCGGCAGCGGGTCGGTGAGCGCAGCCTGGAGAAGGGACTGGTGCTGGTGTTCACCGGCGATGGCAAAGGCAAGACCACGGCGGCCCTGGGGCTGGTGCTGCGCACCCTTGGGCACGGTGAACAGGTGGCCGTGGTGCAGTTCATCAAGGGCGGCTGGCAGCCGGGTGAAGCCAAGGCCCTGGCGCTGTTCGGCGACGCCCTGCACTGGCACGCCCTGGGGGAGGGATTCACCTGGGAGACCCAGGACCGGGAGCGCGACCGTCAGCTGGTGCAGCAGGCCTGGCAGCGGTCCTGTGAGTACCTCGCCGATGGCCACCGCAAGCTGGTGGTGCTTGATGAGGTGAACGTGGCCCTCAAGCTGGGTTATCTGGAGGTGGAGGAGGTGTTGAGCGGTCTCAACCTGCGCCCGGAGCTCACCCACGTGGCACTGACCGGGCGGGGAGCACCGCCGGCCTTGCTGCAGCGGGCTGATCTGGTGACAGAGATGAAGCTGGTGCGCCACCCCTTCCGTGAACAGGGGGTCAAGGCCCAGCAAGGGATCGAATACTGAACAGAGCCGGGGATCTGTCCTGCGCCGGGGATCGGTGGAGCTTGAGCCGGGATTGGCCTTGGGCCCTGCAGAGCGGGCCAAGGGGCGCGCTCAACCCTCCGCGGGCCTCTCCAGATCACGGCGCACGGCCCCAATGGCCGCCAGCAGGGTGCTCAGTCCGCTCACCAGCAGAGCCTGGTGCACCTCGGCCCGTCGCCAGATGGCGGGATCGGCACTGGCCTGCTCGAGCGCAGAGAGGCTGAGACGGAGCAGGGGTTGATCGGCGGGTTCCGGAGCCGTCGGAGGGGACGTGGCCATCGACCTCTGCAGCGGCAGGCGCGGAACTGACCCACTGAAGCGTCCGAAAGGCCTGCGGGCAAGCCGGCGGCCGTGGGGATTGCTACGGTGCGGGACATCCAGGGACGCCGGGCCAGATGGGCTTCAAGCGGGTTCTGCTCAAACTGAGCGGCGAAGCGCTGATGGGGGAGCAGGGGTACGGCATCGATCCTGCCATCGTGCAATCCATCGCCTGCGATGTGGCGGCCTGCGTGGCCGATGGCACCGAGCTGGCGATCGTGGTTGGGGGAGGGAACATCTTCCGGGGCCTGAAGGGCTCAGCCGCCGGCATGGATCGGGCCACCGCCGACTACGTGGGCATGCTCGCCACCGTGATGAATGCCATCACCCTCCAGGACGGCCTGGAGCGGGCCGGCGTGCCGACACGGGTGCAGAGCGCCATTTCCATGCAGGAGGTGGCCGAGCCCTACATCCGTCGCAAGGCGATCCGCCACATGGAGAAGGGGCGGGTGGTGATCTTCGCGGCAGGAACCGGCAACCCGTTCTTCACCACAGACACCACAGCCGCCCTGCGGGCTGCGGAGATCAATGCCGACGTGGTGTTCAAAGCGACAAAAGTGGACGGGGTGTACGACAAGGACCCTGCCAAGCATGCCGATGCCCGCCGCTACGAGAGTCTCACCTTCCTGGAGGTGCTCAGCGGCGAACTGGCGGTGATGGACGGCGCCGCCATTGCCCTCTGCAAGGACAATGCGATCCCGATCGTGGTGTTTGATCTGTTCGGCCCCGGCAACATCGGCCGAGCCGTGCGGGGTGAGCCGATCGGCACCCGCATTCACCCCTGAGCCCCCAGCTGAGCGACCGTCATGGATCTGGAAGCAACGATGCGCAAATCGGTCGAAGCGGCCCTGCGCAACTTCAACACCATCCGCACTGGTCGGGCCAATCCCTCCCTGCTCGACAAGATCACCATCGAGTACTACGGCGCCGAGACCCCGCTGAAGTCACTGGCCTCCCTCACCACACCCGATTCCCAGACCATCCAGATCCAACCGTTTGACCAGGGATCGATCAACCTGATCGAAAAGGCGATCGCCATGAGCGATCTGGGTCTTACCTGCAACAACGACGGCAAGGTGATCCGGATCAACATTCCTCCACTGACCGAAGACCGGCGCAAGGAGTTGTGCAAGATCGCTGCAAAATATGCCGAAGAAGGCAAAGTGGCCCTGCGCAATAACCGTCGCGACGGCATCGACCGGATCAAGAAACAGGAAAAAGAGGGGTCGCTCTCTGAAGATCAGAGCCGTGATGAACAGGAGAGTGTCCAGAAACTGACCGATCGCTTCATCACCGAACTGGAAAAACACCTGGCTGAGAAGGAAGCCGAAATCCTCAAGGTGTGAGCAGCGCTGGCCTCGGTGCCGGCTGGCCATTCCCGCCGGACTCGCCTGCAGTGCACGATGTGATCGTGGTGGGAGCCGGGGCCGCGGGCGCCACCGCCGCCGCCCAGCTCGCCAGCTGCGGGCGCTCCGTGCTCGTGCTGGATCAGAGCCGCTTTCCGCGCCGAAAGGCCTGTGGAGGCGGCATGGCGGCGTCCGTGCAGAGCTGGTTTCCCTTTGACCTCAGGCCCGTGGTGGAGGCCGTGATCCAGCGGGTGCGCTTCACCTGGGATCTGGCCGACCCTGTGCTCGCCGAACTACCGGGCCAGGCCCCATTCTGGATCGTGCAGCGCTCCCGGCTGGACGCCTATCTGATGGAACTGGCCCAGCAGGCCGGCGCCCAGTTCCTGACCGGTTCTGCAGTGGAGCGCATTTGGTCGGATTCGGGCCAATGGTGGGTGCAGCTGGTCGGGATGCCTCAACGGCGCTTCGGGGCCCGCTCCGTGGTGGTGGCGGATGGCTCCGCGTCCAGGCATGCCGCTGCCCTGGGGCTGGGCCCCCGTCAACCCCGCTTTGCAGCAACCGTGTCGGTGGAGCTGGACGGAACGGTGACAGACCCCAGCACCGCCCACTTCGGCTTCGGCCTCATTCCGCAGGGCTTCTGCTGGGCTTTTCCGCGTCAGAACGGCTACAGCATCGGTCTCGGCAGTTTCCTCGGGCGCCCCAGCGACGATCCCACCTTTGCGCGGCAGGCGGATGCGGTGCTGGCCCGGCTGCTGCCGAGTCTGGGATTTGCCGCCGGCGCCGGCACCCGCACGAGCGGTCAGCTGCGGGTCTGGAACGGCCATGAGCCCCTGCATGGCGACGGCATCGTCGTCATCGGCGATGCCGCCTCGCTCTGCGACCCCTTTCTGGCTGAAGGGCTGCGGCCAGCCCTGCTGAGCGGAAGCCGCGCGGCCGAAGCCCTGGACCGCTGGCTGGGCGGCGAGCGCGGCGCCCTGGCCGGCTACAGCGCCGGCATGCGCCGGGACTGGGGTGAATCGATGGCCTGGGGCCGACGGATCGCCCAGGTGTTCTACCGGGTTCCGAAGGTCGGGTACCAGCTCGGCGTGAAGCGAGCCACGGCACCGCAGCGCATCGCCCAGATCCTGGCTGGAGAGATGGGCTACGGCGACATCGCCCAACGGGTGATCCGCCGCCTGCTCTTCCAGCGGCACTGAAGCCGTTCAGATCCGGGTGCAATCCTTGAGCTGCCGCAGGCGCTGATCGATCGAGCCGAGCAGCTCGATGGCAAACATCGGCGCTTCCTGAACAGCGAACAGGAACTTCTCACGATTCATCACCAGCAAGCGGCAGGGGGTGATGGCTTTGGCGTCGCCATAGCGGCGATGCTCGTTGGTCACCAGAGCTCCAGCACCAAACACATCGCCGGCATTGATCTGCTCGTGGCCCTCGTCGCCATTCCAGCTGAGCTGCACCTCACCCTCCAGCAAACCGAACATGCAGTCGCCGGGCTCACCGGAACGAAAGATCAGATCGCCAGGCTCAACAGCGATCACCTCACCGGTGCTGGCCAGGGCGCGCATGGTGTCGAGAGCGTTCACGGAATCAGAACCCCGGCAAAGACAACAACCCACTCTGAAGCAGGCAGTTGAAGGGAGGATTAAGGCCTGAATGGGCCGGGGCAACCAGTCAGGCCACAGGGTATGGCCGCTCAGGCGGACTGGGCCAGAGCGAGAGCCGCGCCGAGTCCACCGCGCACATCCTCCGGCGCCAATCGACCATCGTTATCGGTGTCGAGAGCAGCAAAGACCGCGTCGCTGCCCAGCCACTCCTCACGGGTGATGCAACCGTCGCCATCGAGATCATTCAGCAGGAAGATCTCGTGCACCGCATGGCCGAAAGCGGCACCGCCCTCCAGCTCCGCCAGGCGATGGGCCAGCTGGGCCTCCAGGGTCTCGATCGCCTTGCAGAAGCCGCGAATACCTTCGTCCAGTTTTTCAGTCGCCATTTGATCAGCAGACAGCATCTCCCGGAACGAGGGCTCGTCGAGGTGGATCTGGGCCTCGGTGGGAGCAGGGTCGAAAGCATTGAGCTTGCGCTCGAGCACCCCATCGGTGCGGCGCAGTTGATCGAGCAGCGCCGGCGAGATGGTGAGCAGGTCACAGCCGGCCAGCTCGATAATCTCATCGGTGTTGCGGAAACTGGCGCCCATCACCTCAGTTTTGTAGCCATACGTCTTGAAATAGTTGAAGATCTGGGTGACCGAAACCACACCGGGATCCTCTGGACCGGGATAGCTGTCACGACCGGTACTCTTCTTGTACCAGTCGAGAATTCGGCCAACAAATGGAGAAATCAGCGTAATGCCGGCTTCGGCACAGGCCACCGCCTGAGCAAAGCTGAATAGCAGCGTGAGATTACAGTGAATACCTTCTTTTTCGAGCTGCTCAGCCGCACAGATCCCCTCCCATGTGGAGGCCACCTTGATCAGCACGCGGTCGTTGCTGATGCCAGCGGCGTTGTAGAGACCGATCAGCTTGCGTGCCTTGGCGATGGTGGCGTCGGTGTCATAGCTGAGGCGTGCATCCACCTCAGTCGAGACCCGGCCGGGCACGATCTTGAGAATCTCCTTGCCAAAGGTCACACAGATTTCATCGAGGGCTTCTCGCACCACCGCATCAGCGCCGGCATCAGCACCGACCGCCTGGCGCGATTCCCGCAGCGAGCGGTCGATCAGCTCCTGATAGGCGGGAATCTGGGCTGCCGCCAGGATCAGTGAGGGGTTGGTGGTGGCGTCACGAGGGGTGAACTGGCGAATCGCGTCGAGGTCACCGGTGTCGGCGACCACAACGGTCATGGCGGCGAGTTGATCGAGAAGGTTGGCCATGGTTGCCTGATGGGCGAAATGCCTGGCGAGCAGCCGAGGTGGTGGTCGCCCACCGGGCTGCAGTGTTCAGCGTCAAGGTAGCCAGCTCTGCCGGGAGAATCCCGTCAAGATCAAGCGGGTTGCGTGTTCAGCAACACAGAGCCATGGCGGTGCTCAGCGGGGGGGCTTGGCGGCGCCCAGCTCAGCAGGGCGGGAAGGGGGAATGCTCTCGAGCACCAGCAGCGCATCGATGATCTGGCGAGCGACCGGCGCTGCCACCGTCGATCCGTAGGCATTGCCGCCCTTGGGCTCATCCACCACGACGAGCACCACATAACGGGGATCATCGATGGGGAGATGGCCCACGAAACTGGTGATCAGGGCGCCAGGGATATAAACACCGCGTTCAGCCTTCTGGGCCGTGCCGGTCTTGCCACCGATCCGGTAGCCAGGCACGCGGATCCCCAGGCTGGCGCTGTTGGTCACCACCGTCTCCATCCAGCCCATCACCGTGCGCGTCACCTGCGGGTCCAGCACCTGCAGACCACTGGCTCGCGGTGCAGGCGCCAGGGCGTCACCAGAACGCATCCCGCGGGTGATGTGCGGACTGACCAGCCGGCCGCCGTTGGCGAGCATGGCGTGCAGCTGCACGAGCTTGAGCGGGGTGAGCGAGAAGCCCTGGCCGAAGGCCGCCACTGCCGGTTCGATCGCATGACCGGTGAACACGTTGCGGGGCTTCAGTTCGCCGGCAACCGCGCCAGGCAGATCCGTATCCGGCCTGGTGTCGATGCCGATCGTGCGCAACCAGTGCCAGAAGCGATCGCGCTTGATGGTGGCCATCGCATTGACCATGCCCACATTGCTGGAGACTTCCAGCACCGTTGGGAAATCGATCACCCCATTGCCCTGGCGGTTGGCGTTGAAGATCGGCCAGCCACCGATGCTGAGCTGGCCGCTGTCGTGGACCGTGCCCTTGGGATCGATGCCCTTTTCCTGCAGAGCGATGGCCAGATTGATCGGCTTGAAGGTCGATCCCGGCTCGTAGAGATCCTGCACCGACCACTCCCGGAACAGGGCGGGGCTGGCCTGCCAGAACCGGTTCGGGTCGTAGCTGGGGTAGGACGCCAGGGCGAGCATCTCGCCGTTGCGAACGTCCATCACCAGCGCCGCAGCCCGTTTGGCACTCCATTTCTTCACCTGATTGGCCAGTGCCTGCTGGGCCACCTGCTGCAAGCGGGCATCCAGGGTGAGCTGCAGCCTCAGATCATCCCCGTACAGGGAGCCCGCACTGAGCCCTTCCGGCAGCGGCGTGCCGTCGGCACCACGCCGCATGCTTACCGTCGTTTCCTGACGCTTGAGATCCCGGTCCTGGCTCTGCTCGAGTCCGGCCTGGGGGACGCGCTCGAGGTTGAGGAAGCCCACCACATTGGCAAACAGACTTCCCTGGGGATAGATCCGCTGTGGGTAGGCCTCCAGATCAAGGCCGCTGATGCCGAGGCGACCGATGCGGGCGGCGGTTTCGGGATCGATATCCGAGCGGAGCTTCACGCCGCTGCGGCGGCCGGCCATGGTCTCGAGCAGGCTGTCGGCAGGAACCGCCAGAACCACCGCCAACCGAGCGGCCACCTCTTCAGGGCGACGAACCTTCTGGGGATCATCACCGGGAAAATTGAAATAACGGGGGTGAGCCCAGAGCGTGAATCGCTCCTCATCCAGGGCCACAAGCCGGCCGGCCCGATCGACGATCGTGCGGCGCTTGCCCAGCGGACGCTCGGACTGGGTCTGAATGGCGCGGGCCTTGGTCTGCAGATTGCGGGTGTCGACCACCTGCAGCCAGGCCAACCGCACAGCGAGACCACCCAGACCGAGGCTGAGCAGCAGATAGACCGCAACCAATCGGTGGTTGGGCAGGGTCTGGATCGGCACAACCCTGGAGCGACGCTGTGCCCGGGGCGCGCCGGTGGGTCTGGTGCCCGGAGCCTGGGCCATCGTGATCAGTAACCGCCTGGAACCTTGGCCAGCCGCAGGGTCCCGGACAGGGAGAGTCCCCGGGGCTGGGTGACGGTTGCAGGAGCGTTGAGATAGATCAGTTTCTCGCTGCTGGTGGGCACCAGCCAGCCAGGGCGACGCACTGCGGCCAGAAAATGCTGCTCCAGCTGGGCTGCGGATTCCTGCATGCGGTGTTCGAGCACCTGGGCGGATTCCAGCTGGTGAAAACGTTCACCCCAACGGTTCTGCCAGTGAAGCGTCAGAGCACCAAGACCGAGCAGGCAGAGGGTGAGGCCGGCGAGGGTGCCATCAGTGGCCCTGTGCAGGATGCCCAGCAGGGGAGCAGATCGGGAGATCGGTCGGCCGCCCAACGATCCCTGGATCAGGGCAAGACCCCGTCTCTGACTGGCATGACGCCTTGCTGCACCGGTCCGTTCGGCCTGGGGCCTGGACGCTGTGGATGGCCGTGGCAGGTTCGAAGCGACCAATGGATCGGGCAGGCTCTGCGCAAGTGAACCACTCTTGCCGATCGCCAGCAAGGGGGCTGGGTGGCGCCCAGGACGGAGAGGAGGCTGAGCCGCCATCAACCTGCCAGCAACACCAGGTTGGCAAAGGTGAGGGTGTTCCAGAGCGCATGCATCAGCACACAGGGCGCCAGGCTGGCGCTCTTCAGGCGCAGCCAGCCCAGGCCCAGGCCCAGCACTGCCAGAGGCACCAACTCCCCCAAGCTCACATGGGCCAGTGCAAAAGCCAGGGCACTGCCCAGCAGGCCGGCAACGGGGCCCCAACGCTGACCGAGCACCGGCAGCAGCACACCGCGAAACAGGGTTTCCTCAAACAGCGGCGCCAGCACCATCGCGGTGAAGGCGAAGCCGAGCAGGGCCAGGGGGTCATTGGCGGTCAGCACCAGCTCCAGCAACGGGTTGCTGCCACCCGGATCGCCCACCAGACGTTCCACCACCCAGCTGGCCCCGGCAACAAGCGGAAGAGCCATCAACAGCGTGCCGGCCGCACTCCGCAGGCATGGTCCGAGAGGGCGCCAGCGCCATTGCAGCCACCCCCCCGGCGGCACCGGCGGCGGGCAACCAGCCAGCTGAACCCGCAGGATCGCCAGCGGCGGCAGCATCAGGCCGAGATACAGCAGCACCACCTGCAGGCTCTGCTGGCGCATCGGACTGGCGGCCAGAGGACTGAGCAACTGCGTGCTGAGCGGGCCAAGCAGCACGGCGATCAGCTCGCCGAGCACGACGAAACCGCCGGCGATCAGCAGGGTCACATCCAGCAGACCGAGTGCCGGACCCTGCAGCGGCGGCAGTGGCAAACGGCGCCGGATCAACTGCAGGAGCTCACGCAACAGCAGACCAAGGCCGAGCATCAACAGCAGAGATGGCAGCCCGTTCACCGCCAGCAGGCGCCAGAGCGCCAGCCGTTGCCGGACTGGGTTGGAACAACCGGCCGGCTCGGAAGCCAGCTGCTCGCAGATCAACCGATCGGTGAATGCAGAGCTGGTCTGCCGCCAGGGGGCCAGCAGGGTTCTGAGCTCGCTGCCGGAGGTGGCGGCGGCCGCAGCGGGGTCCTCGAGGCGATCGAGCAGCAGGCGCTGATCCGGAGGCACAAGCACCGACAGGCGCTCCAGCAGGGCAGCGGCCTCGATCCGGTCCCCGCGCTGCTGCTGGAGCAAGGCCAACTGCAGCTGCTGATCAGGCTCCGGTGGGCCGACCTGATCCTTCAGCTGCATGCCAAGGGCTTCGGTCAGGGCCTGCGCGGGGTCCTTTTGCAGCAGCAGGGGCTGCAACCGGGCGGGAATCGCCGGGGCGGCGAGAACCTCCAGCTGCAACTGCCTAAGGCTGAGGGAATGGTCCACCGAAGGGCGTTCCAGGCTCCCCAGCAGGCCGCTGAGCCAGAGAAGACCGCTGAGCAGCAGGCTCAGGGCCGCCAGCAGCGGGCGCCAGCCGGGCCCAGGGGAACTCTCGTGCACGCGGCTGGGCAGACGGGGATCAGATCTGGATTCTCACCCGTGGGCGTTCCCATACGATGGGCGCGCGCTGCTCAGGGTTCGTGTCCCTCAGGATCGTGCTGGTCCGCCATGGGCTCAGCAGCTTCAACCTCGAGCACCGGATTCAGGGGCGGGACGACCTTTCGGAGCTGACGGAAGCCGGGGCGGACCAGGCTCGTCAGGCCGGCCGTGCCTTGCAGGATCTTTCCTTCACCGCCGCCTACGCCTCGCCCCTGCGAAGGGCGGCCGACACCGCGACCGTGTTGCTGGAGAGCCACGGGCAGGGCTTCAGCGCGGAGCATCACAACGATCTGCTGGAGATCGACCTGGAGCCCTGGAGCGGGCTCAGCCGCGATGAACTGCGGGAACGCTTCCCGCAGGAGGAGGCGACCTGGCGTCAGGCACCGCACACCCTCGAACTGCTCAGGGCTGACGGCAGCACCTACAGGCCACTGGCAGACCTGATGGACCAGGCAGGCGCCTTCCGCCGCCTGCTGATCGAGCGGCATGCCGGATTCCTGGCGGCCGAAGACGCCACCGTGCTGGTGGTCGCCCACAACGCCATTCTTCGCTGCCTGATTCTGTCGCTGCTGGGTCTGGGGGCTGAAGGGTTCCGCCGGTTGCGCGTCGACAACGGCTCCATTTCGGTGCTCAACCTGAGCGAGGGCCCCGCCGGCCTCACCACCCAGGTGGAATCGCTGAACGGCGTCGCCCACCTCGGCACCCCCCTGCCCACCGCCGCAGGCGGAACCCGGCTGCTGCTGGTGCGCCATGGCGAAACCGACTGGAACCGTCAGGGGCGATTCCAGGGACAGATCGACATTCCGTTGAACAGCAACGGACGGGCCCAGGCCGAGGCGGCAGGCAGCTATCTCGCCCCAGTGCCCATCGACCGGGCCTACTCCAGCGTCATGGCCAGACCCCGCCAGACGGCCGAGGCCATTCTGGCAAGTCACCCCGGCGTGCCCCTCACCACCACCAGGGGGCTTGTGGAGATCGGCCATGGGCTGTGGGAAGGGCAGCTGGAAGAGGAGATCGCTGCGCACTGGCCGCAGCTGCTGGCCGATTGGAAGCGGGCTCCCCACACCGTGGCGATGCCCGAAGGGGAAACGATTCACGCCGTCTGGGAACGTGCCCTTCACAGCTGGGATCAGATCGCCGCCAGCCTGGGCGCCGGTGAAACCGCCCTTGTGGTGGCCCACGACGCCGTGAACAAGACCATCCTCTGCGCCCTGCTCGGCCTCACCGCCGCGGACATCTGGGCGATCAAGCAGGGCAACGGCGGAGTGACGGTGATCGATTACCCCCAGGGCGGCACCGGCACACCGGTGATCTCCGCCATGAACCTCACCAGCCATCTGGGCGGGGTGCTGGATCACACAGCCGCCGGAGCGCTCTGAACCGATGGGAGCGCCGCTGTGGTTGCGCCAGGTTCAGCTCCTGTCCGGTCCGGACGACTCAGCGCGGCGCGGCGACGCCCTGATCGATGCTGACGGCGCCCTGATGGGCTGGGGACTGGACATGGGGGCCCGGGCTTCAGAACTGGGGATTGCGGCGACCGAGGCCGAAGGCTGGCTGCTGGCCCCCACCCTGGTGGATCCCCACAGCGTGCTGGAGCAGCCCTGGGGCAGCCAGCGCGAAACGCTCCATTCCCTGGCCGCTGCCGCCGCCGCCAGCGGCTACGGCACCGTGGCTCTGCTGCCCTGGGGGTCCCCCTGGCGCGATCGGCCGGGGGCCCTGCAGGGACTGCACTGGCCTGAGCCCCTGCAGCTGCAGTTGTGGGGAAGCTTCAGTGAGGCGGGGGAAGAGGCGGAGCTGGCTGCTCACCTGGAACAGCTGGAGGCCGGCGCGATCGGCCTGGCCGGCAACGATGTCCTGCCGCCCCTGCCCTTGCTGGAGCGAGGTTTGCTGCTGGGCGAGATGGGGGATCGGCCCGTGCTGCTGGCCCCGCGACAGGCCGACCTCTGCCATGGCGGCTTTGTGCGCGAAGGGGTGGAGACCCTGCGCGCTGGCTGGCCTCCCGATCCGCACCTGAGCGAGAGCCTGCCGCTGAGCACCCTGCTTGAGCTGGTGCGCCACCGGCCGGACAGGCGGCTGATCCTGATGAATCTCTCCACAGCCGAGGGAGTGACGCTGCTCAGACAGGCTGCAGCGACTGCGCCGCCACCGGCGGCCACCGTGAACTGGTGGCATCTGCTCGCCGACAGCGGCGAACTCGGCGCCTCAACCGACGGCGGCTGGCGGCTGGTGCCCTCTGTCGGAGGGCCAAACGACCGCGAAGCGCTGCTTTCCGGCCTGGCGGATGGCCTGATCGGCGCGGTGGCCGTGCATCACCTGCCCC
>Ga0079302_1000064_pt1 | contig 23492 bp, 16 predicted proteins | sample Wag4_2014_7_16_FD_75102 | JGI IMG/M metagenome (GOLD analysis project Ga0079302, IMG submission 75102) | Fresh water mixed with fracking chemicals microbial communities from Ohio, USA - Utica-2 Time Series FC 2014_7_16 | ecosystem: Engineered > Industrial production > Chemical products > Input... | reverse complement strand
GCCCATATGGGGGATCGGGTGGCCGGGGCGTCGGGGCAGTGCCCGCACCCGACCAGGGAGCAGCCCGAGGCCAGGAGCACGGCCCTCGTCGCTGCCCGCAAACAGCAGTTGCAGTCCCAGACAGATGCCGAGCAGGGGGCGACCCTCGTGGCACCAGGCCTGCAAGGTGTGATCGAGGCCGCTCTGCCGCAGGCGCTCCATCGCCGGGTCGAAGGCGCCCACTCCTGGCAGCACCAGGGCATCCAGCGAGAGCAGGTCGTCAGCACCGGCAACCGGTCGCACCTCCGCCCCCAGCCGCTCAAAGGCTCGCTGCACGGAGTGCAGATTGCCCATGCCGTAGTCGATCAGGCCGATGCGGGTCATGACGCCAGGCACCGGCGTTTGGCCGGTTGCTCCAGGGCCGAGCAGGCAGGCAGCTCCAGGGCGTTGAGACTGGCGATCAGCTGGCAGAGCCGCCCCATGCGGCGTCTGTCGGCATGCATGCGGAGGCAGGGGCGCAGCATGCCGGCCTCATCGCAGGTTTCGGCCGCCTGGATCACCCCATGGGTGAGGAGGTCGGCATAGTCCTGATTCAGGCGTGCCAGCTCCGCCGGAGGCACCGCCACATTGAGCTGCAGTTCCACCTGGTCACTGTGGAGCTCGGCGGCGTGAAACACGCGGTAGAAGCGGCGGATGTGATCGATCGCTGCGCTGGCATTGCTGGCCAGGCATACCAGTGACCGGTCCTCGGCCGAGATCAGACCACGGCGCGTCATCTGGCGTTGCGCCTCCACCTGCCAGCTCCGCCAGAAACGGTCCTGCTCCGGGGCCAGGAGCACCAGCGGCACCGGCGGGGTACGCCCGGTCTGAATCAGGGTGAGCGACTCAAACAGTTCATCCAGGGTGCCGAATCCCCCTGGCAGAGCGATCACCGCATCACTTTCACGCAGGAAGAAGAGTTTGCGGGTGAAGAAGTAGCGGAAATGCAGCAGGCGACCCTCACAACTGCGCACGATCGGATTGGGGTGCTGCTCAAACGGCAGATCCACATTCAGGCCGATGCTGGCTTTGCAGCCCGCTCCGCGGTTCGCGGCCTCCATGATGCCGCCACCGGCACCGGTGATCACGGCAAAGCCAGCCGCAACGGCTGCCTCGGCAAGCTGCTCAGCGAGGCGATAGCTGGGTTCGTCAGGGGTGGTGCGGGCCGATCCGAACACCGCGACCTTGCGCACCTGCCGATCGGGACGGAACACTTCCAGCGCCTCGCCGATGTCCGCCAGGGTGCCGCTGAGCATCCGCCAGGGTTCCGGCTCAATCTCGTGGCGGGCAGTCTGCAGCAAGGAGACGATGCAGCGCTCAATTGCACGTCGCTGGGGATGATCCGGAATGATCCGGGCCAGCGCCTCCAGTGGGCTGATCGCCCCACCCAGGTCGCAGGTGGGGCATTGGGAGGGCAGTTGGCTGGTCAGAGGTACTTGCTGATGGTGCCGGAGAGAGTGGTCTTGGGAACGGCGCCCACAACCGTGTCAACTTTCTGGCCGCCCTTGAAGACCATCAGGGTGGGAATGCTGCGAATGCCGTACTGGCTGGCAACGTTCGGGTTTTCGTCGGTGTTGAGTTTCACTACCTTGATGCGCCCTTCAAACTCCTTGGCGATCTCGTCGACGATCGGGGCAACCATCCGGCAAGGGCCGCACCAGGGTGCCCAGAAGTCGACCAGCACGGGCACCTCACTTTTGAGCACGTCCTGCTCGAAGGAGGAGTCAGTGACGGCAGCGGCGCTGGACATCCGTGTAGGGGTCGGTTTTGACAAATCTAGCAACGCTTTTCAGCCTGGCTTTCGATCAGGTCGACAAGCGTTGCATGGTTTTAAAGAAGGAAGGCCCGGTGTCGCCGGGCCGTGGGTGTGAGGAGTGTGTGAGCCGTGAAGCCCCCACCCTGTCAAGATAAACCGGTCCGTGCAGCGTGCCTGCGGCTCACTTGCCCATGCCCAGTTGCTGCGCCTTCTGATAAACCTTGCCCTCGGTGAGCAGGGACGGGGCTACCACCACTTCCACCTGCTGCATTTCCTTGAGGGTGCGGGCGCCCAGGGTGCCCATCGAGGTGCGGATGCAACCCAACAGATTCTGGGTGCCGTCGTCGAGGGAAGCCGGGCCCCGCAGGATCTTTTCCAGGCTGCCGGTGGTGCCCACCTTGATGCGGGTGCCCCGGGGCAGCACGGGACTGGGGGTGGCCATGCCCCAGTGAAAGCCCCGGCCGGGGGCCTCGGCGGCGCGGGCGATCGGTGAGCCGATCATCACGGCGTCGGCGCCGCAGGCCAGGCACTTGCAGATGTCGCCGCCGGTGACGATGCCGCCGTCGGCGACGATCGGCACGTAGCGACCGCTCTCGTTGAAGTAGTCGTCGCGGGCGGCAGCGCAATCGGCCACCGAGGTGGCCTGGGGGATGCCGATGCCCAGCACGCCGCGGCTGGTGCAGGCGGCACCAGGGCCGATGCCCACCATCACCCCGGCCGCGCCGGCGCGCATCAACTTGAGGGCCACGTCATAGGTGACGCAGTTGCCGATGATCACCGGCACGCCGAAGTCACGGCAGAGGGCTTCGAGATCCAGGCTCGCCTGGCCCTCGGGGCCGATGTGCTCGGTGCTCACCACCGTGGCCTGCACGAAGAACAGATCGGCGCCGGCCTCGGCGATCGCCTTGCCGAACTTCAGGGCGGCCACGGGGGTGGCGCTCACGGCGGCGATGCCGCCCCGCTCCTTGATCTCAGCGATCCGCTGACGGATCAGGTCTTCCCGCACCGGCTGGCTGTAGAGCTCCTGCATCAGGGGCACGAACTCCTCCTTGCCCACCGCGGCGATCCGGTCGAGCACGGGGTTGGGGTCGTCGTAGCGGCACTGAACACCTTCCAGATTGAGCACCCCCAGAGCGCCCTGCCTGGTGAGCTCCACGCACATGCTCACGTCGACCACGCCGTCCATGGCGCTGGCGATGATCGGGACCTCGCGGCTGATGCCCCCCAGGGTCCAGCTGCTGTCTGTCACAGCTGGATCCACGGTGCGGCCGCCGGGTACCAGGGCGATCTCGTCAATGCCGTAGGCACGACGAACGGTACGGTTGCGGCCGAGCTGGATGTCCACCGGAAACAGACGGATATCCAGGACACCGTATCAACCGGTGCGGAATCAGCCGACCGCCGGGGAACCGGCCCGGGCGGCAGGAGCCCGGGCAGCGGTCTTCAGCCCTGGCCGCGGAAGCTCTGCCAGCGCTGCTTCACAGCCGCGAACAGCTGTTCGCGGCGGCTGCGCTGAACCAGCCTGGGCAGGCCTTCCTTGACAGCCCAAATCAGCCCCAGCAGTTCCAGCAGCCCCGGGGCCAGCGGCACACTGTCGATCAGGCCCAGCAGGGCCGTGTAGATCCGCAGCACCAGCAGCAGGGCCGCGGCCAGCAACACCAGGGTCAGGGGCGAGCGGGCCTGTTCCCACAGGGACTGCAGGTGGCCGCCGGCCAGCCAGTCGCGCAGCTTGGCCAGCAGCAGATTCCACTCCCCTCCTTCAGAGCCCTCAGCGCTGGCGGCAAGGGGGACCACGCTGGTGCTGCTCTCCAGTTCGGGCAAGGGTTCAGCGGCGATCAGCGGGGCCTGGGGAGCTTCCACGACGGCGACCTCGGCTTGAGCCTCGATCAGGGCCGGTACGGGTTCGGGCTGTGGAACAAAGGGCTCCGCTGGGGCCGGGACTGCGGCTTCAGGAGCTGACGGTTCAGCTGCGACTTGTTCAGCTGCGACCGGTTCAGGGGCGACCGGTTCAGCTGCGACCGGTTCAGCTGGGACTGGTTCAGGGGGCATCGTCGCGACTGCTGCCGCCTCCTGCAGGATCGCCTCAGGCTCCGCTTCCGTCGCTGCAGCGGGGTCTGCAGAAGGCAGGCTCCCGTCCTGTTGGGCGGCCGGCGGCTGGGGGGTGTCGGGAAGCACGTCGGCCATGAACCGGCAGGCGGAATGAACAGCAGGCTGAGTTTAAGGGGAGTTCCCGGTTCAATCGTCCAAAGGGATGAGCGTGGCGGCTTGCGGCAGACCCGCGAGGTTGGCCTGCAAGGGGAAGCGATCCTGTTCCAGCCTCCTCACCAGTTCGGCGCTGATCTCCTCGGCCAGGCGAGGGCTGTGGGAGGGTGCCGTTCGCAGCCGCCACCCGGCTACCTCAACCCTGCCGCTGGCCAGGGCTGCATAGCTGACGCTGCCGAGCGCAGGTTTGACGCGTCGCGGGATCGCCAGATCGAGCACGGGAGCCTGCAGTTGCTCGGGTCCGGCCGCTGCCTGCAGGGCGATCTCGCCATTGAGCAGCAGCACCGGCGCCGCGACCGCCACCAGCAAGGCGCAGCCGTGGCCTTCGAAGAAGCAGGAGCGGATCCAGCGTCGATCCAGCTGATGCACATCCACGACGGCCGCTGCCACGGCACCGGGGGTGAGGGCATGGCCGCTGGCCTGACGCCGTGCGCCGGGCTGGTGGCCGCTGCCAGCACCGATCACCCAGCCCAGCCCGCCAGCCACCAACAGCGGCGAGCCAGGCCCCAGCTGGTTCAGCCGGGGCATCGTCAGGCCGATGCTGCCGGCTCCGCCGCAGCTCCACAGGGCGGTGTGGTGCGGGCCGAGCAGCGGCCCCCAGGCGCTGGCGCAGCGGCCTGGGGCGCTGCTGGTGGCCACCACGCCGTTCTCCACCACAGCCCGTTGCAGCACCAGCTGGGCGGCGCCGATCTGGTCGAGCGCCAGCCGGGTGTGCAGCTCGCGGCGAGGATGGAGTGGCGTGGCTTCACCGCTCCCATCGAGTGGCAGGCTCTCCCCCTGCAGCAATCGCTCCAGCAGCTGGGCGCCGCTGCGGCGCTGCGGTTCGCCCAGCCCGCCGCCGATCGGCAACACCAGCTCACCGGGCCCGCCTGCCGCCAGGCCGGTCACTCCATCGAGCTGCACACCGCGCAGCCGGATGGGTGGGTCAGTCGGGCCAAGGCTCAGCTGGAGGTTGCCCTGGTCGGTGAACGCCGCGTCGGCGGCCACCACCACATCAGTGGCGGCATAGGCTGCTGCCAGCCCCGTCTGGCGTACCAGGGCGCGCCAGACGGTGGCACTCCGCACCCGCAGAGCGCCGCCTGCCTGGCGCGCCCGCAGCTCCGCCACGTCGCGCGGTGCACAGGAATCGACAGGGGCTCTTTCGATAGAATGGGCCGGTTGAAGATGGTCATGCATGGCGGATCCCACGGGACCGGTCAACCCAGGCGATTCAGGCCCAGGCGACTCCGGCTCTGACGGCGACTCGCGGATCATTCAGACCGACCTTCGCAACGAGATGTCGCGCTCCTACCTGGAGTATGCGATGAGCGTGATCGTGGGTCGGGCTCTGCCCGACGCGCGAGATGGTCTCAAGCCGGTGCATCGCCGGATCCTCTACGCGATGTACGAGCTGGGGCTCACCAGCGACCGCCCCTTCCGCAAGTGTGCCCGTGTGGTGGGTGAGGTGCTCGGTAAGTACCACCCCCACGGCGACACCGCCGTCTACGACGCCCTGGTGCGGATGGCGCAGGACTTTTCCCTGCGCATGCCGCTGATCAACGGTCACGGCAACTTCGGTTCGGTGGACAACGATCCCCCCGCCGCGATGCGGTACACCGAATCACGGCTGCACGCGCTCACCACCGATGCCCTGCTTGAGGACATCGAGAGTGAAACGGTCGATTTCGTCGACAACTTCGACGGCAGTCAGCAGGAGCCGACGGTCTTGCCGGCACGGATTCCCCAGCTGTTGCTTAACGGCTCCTCCGGCATTGCCGTGGGGATGGCCACCAACATTCCCCCGCACAATCTCGGCGAACTGCTCGATGGCCTGCAGGCTCTGATCGCCGATCCCGAGATCGGTGACCGGGAGCTTCAGGCCCTGATTCCCGGCCCGGACTTTCCCACCGGTGGTCAGATTCTGGGCCGCAGCGGCATTCGGGAGATCTACCTCACAGGCCGTGGCTCGGTGACCATGCGCGGAGTGGCTTCGGTCGAAACCCTGGAGGTGCCAGGCCGGCCTGACCGCGATGCGGTGATCATCACCCAGCTTCCCTATCAGACGAACAAGGCGGCTCTGATCGAGCGGATCGCCGAGCTGGTCAACGACAAGAAGCTTGAGGGCATCTCCGACATCCGCGACGAATCCGATCGTGACGGCATGCGGGTGGTGATCGAGCTGCGGCGCGACGCCTACCCCCAGGTGGTGCTCAACAACCTGTTCAAGCTCACGCCGCTGCAGAGCAATTTCAACGCTTACATGTTGGCGTTGGTGGGCAGTGAGCCGGTGCTGCTGAACCTGCGGCGGATGTTGCAGGTGTTTCTGGATTTCCGCATCGAGACGATCGAGCGGCGCACCCGCTACCTGCTGCGCAAGGCCGAGGAGCGCGATCACATCCTGCTGGGCCTGCTGATCGCTCTCGACAATCTCGACGCGATCATTGCCCTGATCCGGGCTGCTGCCGATACGGCCACCGCGCGCAGTGACCTGATGGAGCAGTTCGGGTTGAGCGAGTTGCAGGCCGATGCGATCCTGCAGATGCAGCTGCGTCGGCTCACGGCGCTGGAGGCCGACAAGATCCGGCTCGAGCATGAGGACCTGCTCGCCAAGATCACCGACTACAAGGACATCCTGGCTCGGCGGGAGCGGGTGCTCGGCATCATCACCGAGGAGCTGGCGACGATCCGCAGCCGCTATGTCTCACCGCGGCGCACCGAGATCCTGGATCTCGAAGGCGGCCTGGAGGACATCGACCTGATCGCCAATGAGCGGTCGGTGGTGATGCTCAGCGAGACCGGCTATCTCAAGCGTATGCCGGTGAGTGAGTTCGAGGCCACCAGCCGCGGCACCCGCGGCAAGGCTGGCACCCGCAGCCAGGGTGAGGAAGCGGTGAAGCTGTTCATCAGCTGCAACGACCACGACAATCTCCTGCTGTTTTCCGATCGGGGCGTGGTGTACACGGTGCCGGCCTATCGGGTGCCGGTGAGCAGCCGGGCCGCCAAAGGCACGCCGATCGTGCAACTGCTGCCGATCCCACGGGAGGAGCAGATCACTTCCCTGCTGGCGGTGAGCGAATTCACCGACGACGGGGTGCTGGTGATGCTCACCAGGGGGGGCTTCATCAAGCGCACCCGGCTCTCAGCCTTTGCCAACATCCGCTCCAACGGCCTGATCGCCATTGATCTGGTGGAGGGTGACGCCCTCAGCTGGGTGCGGCTTGCCCTGCCGGGCGACAGTGTGTTGATCGGCTCCCGCCAGGGCATGACCATCCATTTCAGGCTCAGCGACGAGGAGCTGAGGCCCCTCGGCCGCACGGCGCGCGGGGTGCGGGCGATGACTCTGCGCAACGCGGACTCCCTCGTGAGCATGGACGTGCTGCCGGCCGAGCTGGCCGATCGGGTGGCCAGCTCGGCTGATGCCGGTGATGAGGATGGCGAGGAGGGGGATGGGGACGAGTCCACCGCCGTGAGTGAGGGCCCCTGGGTGCTGGTGGCCAGTGCCAGTGGCCTGGGCAAGCGGGTGCCGGTGGATCAGTTCCGTCTGCAGAAGCGCGCCGGCATGGGGTTGCGGGCGATCAAGTTCCGCCTGAAGGGGGATGTGCTGGTCGGCCTGAAAGTGCTCGGGGCGGGTGAGGAGCTGCTGCTGGTGAGCGAGAAGGGTGTGATCGTGCGCACCCGTGCCGATGCGGTGCCCCAGCAGTCGCGGGCGGCCACCGGCGTGCGCCTGCAGAAATTGGATGCAGGTGACCGGTTGGCTGAGGTGGTGCTGGTGCCACCGGCTCCCGAGGAGGCCGATGGGGAGGACGCCCTGGCTGCGGAGGGTGCCGCAGCTGGCAGTGCCCCGGCTGGGGACTCCACCGCAGCTCCTCTCTCCCCTGAACAAACCGGTGACCGGGACCAGGACTCCCGCCCCGGAACCCATGAATAACGCAGTCCCGCACGGCCATGGCTGACCTCTGGATCGCCAACACGGTTGCGGATCTGATCCAGGGGGATGTGCGCGAGCACCTGCCTCTGGAACGGATTCCTCTGGAGGGAGACGTGCTCGGCCTGGGCACCACCACCAGCATCGACAACGGCGAGCTCACCTTTCTGTCGAATGCCGGCGGAGACACCACGATCTGGAAGTGCCAGGCAGCTGATGGTGCGATCCGACCCCTGCGCCTGGGGGATGGCAGCAGTCATTTTCCGTACGTGTGTTTCAGCGGCGATGCCACGGCGGTGCGCACCCCGGTCGACCTCGATGCACTGGGGCCTGTCCGGGGGCAGCCGCTCCAGGCCCTGGTGGCGGCGGCGATCCGGCTGGAGCGGGAGCAGGGACGGCTGCCTGAGGCGCCGGTCTACGGCGTGCGCCTCCAGGCGCACTGGCAGAGCCTGGTGATTACGGTGGCCTCCAAGCTCTGTATGGGAGTGCAGCGGCGCAACGCCGCCATGGCCAGCAGTGAAGCGTCCGAAGCCACGGCCTCCCGCAGCATCTACCAGCTGTTGCAGCACTTCCGCCTGGCACCGGTTGATCCGGCCGATCCCAGCGATCCGATCCGCTATCTGGGGCGTTCGCTTCATTGGGACTGCTGTGGCTTCTTTGACACCGAACCGGAGCTGGGCCGGGTCACCGTGCCCGTTGCTGGTGCCCACCTGCATCTGCATGGCTGCAGCACCGATCTGTGCCATGGGGGCCATCTCCATCACGAACACGAGGGCAGCCGGCTGGCGCAGCTGGAACGGCTGGTGCTCTATCCCTTGGAGCGGCTGCACACCCTGGCGAGCGATCTGGGTGTCGCCGACCTGGCGTACAGCGAAGCAGAGCTGCGGTTCCGGGTGTACAACCGCGGTTCCATGGATGTGAGCGATGTGGGGGTGGCGGTGGTGATCGACGACTGCTTCAGCAGCCACCGCTACCTGCGTCTTCCCTGGTTGGCGGCGGGGGCGGAGGAGCGGTTCCGTCTGCCCCTGCCTCTGCCTGAGGGGCCGCATCAGCTCGAGGTGATCGCCGATCCCCAGCGTGAGATTCTTGAAGCGGAGGCCCTCCAGCGCAACAACAGGCAACGGCTTGAGGTGGTGGCTTGAGCCTTGACCGGGCCAGCGAAGGGTCGCTGGATGTGCTTGTGGTGGGGGGCGGCCCGGCCGCGCTGGCCATCGCCGTCGCCCTGGGTGAGCAGGGGCTGGTGGTGGCGGTGCTGGCCCCCGGCGATCGCGCTGATCCCTGGCCGAACACCTACGGCATCTGGGGGGAGGAGGTGGATGCCCTCGGCCTTGCTGGCCTTCTGGCGCACCGCTGGCGCCACACCTGCAGTTATTTCGGAGCGGGATCCTCCGATCCCGCTGATCCCGCCAACCGCTCCACGCTCCACGGTCGTGACTACGGACTGTTCGATCCAGCGCTGCTGCAGCGGCACTGGCTGGAGCGTGGTGATGCGGCCGGGGTGCGCTGGCATCGGGGTCTGGCCACGGCGCTGGAGCATGGTGAAGCCCGCAGCCTGGTGCGCGCTGCCGACGGCCGTCAGTGGCAGCCTCGGCTGGTGGTGGATGCCAGCGGTCATCAGTCGGTCTTTCTGCGCCGGCCCGATCGGGGGCCGGTGGCGGGCCAGGCCGCTTACGGGATTCGGGGCCGCTTCAGTGCGCCACCGGTCCAGCCTGGCCAGTTCGTGCTGATGGACTATCGCTGCGATCACCTCAGTGCGGCCGAGCGTCTGGAGCCCCCCACGTTCCTGTATGCGATGGATCTGGGCGAGGGACGGTTCTTCGTGGAGGAGACCTCCCTGGCCCTGGCTCCAGCGGTGCCCTTTGAGCGGCTGCGCGAGCGCCTTGGGCGGAGGCTTGCCCACCGCGGCGTGCAGGTGCTGGAGGTGGAGCACGAGGAGCTCTGCCTGTTCCCGATGAATCTGCCGTTGCCGGATCTGCAGCAGCCGCTGCTGGGCTTCGGTGGGGCTGCCTCCATGGTGCATCCGGCCTCCGGCTACCTGGTGGGTGCCCTGCTGCGTCGGGCGCCGGTGCTGGCGAAGGCTGTGGCCGCGGCGATGGCCGCTGATCCCCAGGCTGGTCCTGCGCCCCTGGCGGCGGCTGGCTGGCAGGCGCTCTGGCCCCGGGCGCTGCGCCGCAAACATGCCCTGTATCAGTTCGGGCTGGAGAAGTTGATGCGCTTCAGCGAACCCCAGCTGCGGGATCACTTCGCCACCTTCTTCGCCCTGCCCGAGCGCCAGTGGTATGGATTCCTCACCAATACGCTCAGCGAGACGGAGCTGCTGGCTGCGATGCTGCGCCTGTTCGTGCAGGCGCCCTGGGGCGTTCGCGCTGGCCTGATGGGGATGCAGGGGCGGGAGCTGGCCATGGCCTGGCCGCTGCTTGCTCCCTGATCGGCGCCGGGGCAGAGCTTCAACCCGCCGACGGCTGGACCGGCGCCGGTGGAGTGAGCCAGTCGGCGGCATTGAGCAGAGGAAAGAGGCCGTCTTCCTGCTGCACCGCCCTGAGCCAGTCTGCCGGCGGACTCTGTCCCTGTTCGATCGCATCGATCAGCCGCCAGAAGCGGTCGAGGTGGCGCTCGATCCGCTCCCGGGCCAGCCCGGTGGTGGTGCCGGCCCGCAGGATGAAGCTCCAGTCGGAGCTCTGGGCCAGCAGCAGCTCGCGCCCGGCCTGGGTGAGCAGATCGCGCTGGGCGGCACTGGCCACGCCCCGGTTCACCCGCCGCACCATTGCGCGTGCCGCCCTCTGCCACTCGGGGATCAGCCAGGCGTTGGTGTCGTTGAGCCAGTAGTCGTGGTAGCCCCCCTGTCCCCAGCTGCTGGGTGAGGGGCGGCACACCTGCAGGGGGCGCTGGGTCCGCAGCACCTTCCGCAGAGTCACCAGCCGCACGCCGGCGGCGGCGGCCCGGCGGAACAGGGCGGCGAGGAAGCGGGGCCCCTCGAACCACCAGTGGCCGAACAGTTCGGCGTCAAAGGGGGCGACCAGCAGCGGCATGGGCTCCATGCTGGACGCGAGCGCTTCCAGTTCCCCGGCCCGCCCTGCCAGGTATGCGGCGGCGTGCTCTTCCACCTTGATGGCTGCGGCGTCTGGCTCGTAGGGCTGCTTGCCTTCCAGCGGACAGCTGCGACCGGTCACGCGGTGCAGCTTCAGGCCAAGGGGGCGACGGCTGGTGATGCCAAGCTCCGCCAGCTGCTGCTCCGGCAGGTCCCAGCCCATGTCGCGGTGGAATTCCCTGTAGACCCCGTCGCCGGGGTATCCCTCCCGGGCGCTCCACACCGGCAGAGTGGAGTTGCCATCCCGGCCGAAGAAGGCCACGCCGCCAGGAGAGCAGATCGGGGCGTAGACGCCGTAGCGGGGCCTCGGCATGGCATGGAGCAGGCCGTGGCCGTCCAGCAGGGAATAGCGGAGCCCCACGCTCGCCAGCTGCTGGTCCAGTCCTTCGTAGTACGCGCACTCCGGCAGCCAGATGCCCAGGGGGCGTTCGCCCAGCTGGCGTTCGTGTTCGCGCACCGCGTTGATCAGCTGGGCGCGCACCGCCTCGGGCACATCCCGCAGCAGGGGCAGGTAGCCATGGGTGGCGCCGCAGGTGATCAGGTCGAGCACCCCCCGCTGCTGCAGCTGGCGGAAACGGGCCACCGGCTGGCCTTCGATCGTCAGCCAGAGCTGGGATACCTCCTCGAGCTGGCGGGCCAGGTCGGCGGCGGCGGCGGCGTGGTCGGCCGGGGCCTGCTCCAGCAGTTGCTGCCGCTGCACCAGCCAGGGAAGGAAACGGGCATTCAGCTGCCGGTCCGCCAGCAGGCTGAGCAGGGTGGGGGAGAGCCCCAGCGTCAGGCGCGGTTGTTGATCCGGGTCGGCTGCGGCCGCCTCAAGCGTGGACAGCAGGGGGAGATAGCACTCCTGCAAGGCCTGGAAGTACCAGTCTTCCTCGAGCGAACCGGCTTCCCCGGAACGCACGTAGGGCAGGTGGGCATGCAGCACCAGGGCCAGCTCACCGGCCACGGGGTGGCCGTTTCCCGTCTCGGCCGGATCGCCCATGGCCACGCTGGCGCCGCAGTGGGGTCAGTGTACGGGCGACGCCTACAATGCATTCAACTCATAGCCATTCCGCATAAGGAGCCCATCGATGGCCCGCGACCCCGGCCGGGTGTTGATCTTCGACACCACCTTGCGCGACGGCGAGCAGTCGCCCGGCGCCAGTCTGAATCTGGAGGAGAAGCTGGCGATCGCCCAGCAGCTGGCCCGCCTGGGGGTGGACATCATCGAGGCCGGCTTCCCCTTCGCCAGCCCCGGCGACTTCAACGCCGTGCAGCGCATCGCTGACAGCGTGGGCACGCCGGATGGACCGACCATCTGCGGCCTGGCCCGGGCGGCGGCCGGTGATATCAAGGCCTGTGCCGACGCGGTGGCACCCGCCGCTCGCAAGCGCATTCACACGTTCATCGCCACCAGCGACATCCACCTGGAGCACAAGCTGCGCAAGAGCCGCGCCGAGGTGCTGGCGATCACCGCCGAGATGGTGGAGTACGCCCGCTCCCTCGTCGACGATGTGGAGTTCTCCTGCGAGGACGCCGGCCGCAGCGATCCGGCGTTCATGTACGAGGTGATCGAGGCGGCGATCAGGGCCGGTGCCACCACGATCAACATCCCCGACACGGTGGGCTACGCCACGCCGGCCGAGTTCGGTGAGCTGATCGCCGGCATCAACGCCCATGTGCCCAACATCGATCAGGCCGTGATCTCGGTGCACGGCCACAACGACCTGGGCCTGGCGGTGGCCAACTTCCTGGAGGCCGTGAAGAATGGCGCCCGCCAGCTGGAGTGCACGATCAACGGCATCGGCGAGCGGGCCGGTAACGCCTCGCTCGAGGAGCTGGTGATGGCGCTGCATGTGCGCCGCAGCTACTTCAACCCCTTCCTCGGCCGGGCGGTGGAGAGCACCGAGCCGCTCACGGCCGTGCGCACCGAGGAGATCACCAAGACCTCAAGGCTGGTCAGCAATCTCACCGGCATGGCGGTGCAACCCAACAAGGCGATCGTGGGTGCCAACGCCTTCGCCCATGAATCGGGCATCCACCAGGACGGGGTGCTGAAGCACCGGCTCACCTACGAGATCATCGACGCCCGCACCGTGGGCCTGGCCGACAACCGCATCTCCCTGGGCAAACTCTCCGGCCGCAGCGCCTTCCGCGCCCGGCTGGAAGAGCTGGGTTACGCGCTCAGCCGTGAGGATCTCGATGACGCCTTCGCCCGCTTCAAGGAGCTGGCCGACCGCAAGCGCGAGATCACCGACCGCGATCTTGAGGCGATCGTGAGCGAGCAGGTGCAGCAGCAGGGCGATGGCAGCTACACCCTCAGACGCGTGCAGGTGAGCTGCGGCACCGGTCTGCAGCCCACCGCCACCGTGACCCTCACCGATGCTGACGGCGCGGAGCTCACCGAGGCGGCGATCGGCACCGGACCGGTGGATGCGGTCTGTCAGGCGCTCAACCGCCTGGCCCAGGTGCCCAACGAGCTGGTGGAGTTTTCCGTGAAGAGCGTCACCGAGGGCATCGACGCCATGGGTGAGGTGACGATCCGCCTGCGCCAGAACGGCGTGCTGTACTCCGGCCACGCCGCCGACACCGACATCGTGGTGGCCGCTGCCCAGGCCTTCGTGAATGCCCTCAACCGCCTGATCGCCGGCAACCGCAGCGTGCCGTTGCACCCGCAGAAGGCGCCGCTGCCGGTGCTGGGCGACCTGCCTCTGCCCGAGCGGCCCCGCGTGTGATGGCTGACCCCACCTCCGGACCCCGTCGCTCACCCCTGACGGCGGCCCTGCAGCTGGTGCTGCTGCTGCTCTTGGCCCTGGCGATGCTGCTGCCGCTGCTGTGGTTGGTGAGCACCTCGCTGAAGGGGCCGGCGGAAGACATCTTCACCAGCCCGCCGGCGTTGCTGCCCACCCAGCCCAGCCTGGAGGCCTACGGGCGCCTCTTCGCCGACCAGCCGATGGTGCGCTACCTGCGCAACAGCGCCATCGTGAGCGGACTGGCGGTGCTAGCCAACCTGTTGTTCTGCTCGCTGGCCGCCTACCCGCTGGCTCGCATGCGCTTCGCCGGCCGGGGGCTGGTGCTGGCTCTGGTGGTGGCCACGATCCTGATCCCCTTTCAGGTCGTGATGATTCCGCTGTATCTGCTGATGGTGCAGATCGGCCTGCGCAACACCCTCTGGGCCCTGGTCATCCCCCAGGCGGCCACGGCCTTCGGCATCTTTCTGCTCCGCCAGAGCTTTCTGGGGGTACCGGTGGAGCTGGAGGAGGCGGCCCGCAGCGATGGCTGCACGCCGCTGGGGGAGTGGTGGAACGTGATGATCCCGGCGGCCCGCGCCGACCTGATCACCCTGGCGATGTTCGTGTTCATCGGCACCTGGAGCGACTTCCTCTGGCCGCTGGTGATCCTCGATGAGCCCCAGATCTACACGCTGCCGCTGGGTCTGCAGCAGCTGGCCAGCAGCTTCTCGCTCGACTGGCGGCTGGTTGCAGCCGGTTCGGTGGTCTCGATCCTGCCCGTGCTGGTTCTGTTTGTGGGGCTGCAGCGTTTCATCCTCCCCAGCGCGTCAGGCGACGCGGTGAAGGGCTGAGCGTCCCCCAGCCGCTCAGGGCCCCTGGGTGCCGGACCCGGTGGGGGCCTGCAGAGGAGCCGGTGAAGGCAGGAGTGGCGGCGGACTGACCGGGCTCTGGGGTGCGACCGGGCTGTTGTCCTTGGGCTTCTGTGGCTGGCTCGGGGGAGCGGGACGTACCGGACTGATCGCGTCAGCTCGGCTGCGGCGCAACTGCTGCACCTCGGCCCTCAGGGCCTCGTTGTCGGCGCTGAGCACATCAAGCCGTGCGGTGCTCCTTTCCAGGGTCTGAAGGCGGTCCACGGCTGCACGCAACTGCTGTTCCAGGCCAGTGGTGCGCTCGAGTGCGCGGCTGTTCTCCAGTCCCTGCACGCGCTGCTGGAGTTCCTCCAGACGGGCTGCCTGGCTGCGGGCCTTGGCCAGCATCACCAGAAACAACACGGCCAGCAGGGCGGTGAGGCCGGCCTGGGCCCAGCCCACCCAGTCGGGCAGCTGGGGCACGGCGCTTGAGCGTGCCCCGGATCCGGACGGGTTCGGGGTCATCGCCATGGGCTGGTGGGGGAGGATCAGGTGTTAATCCTGCCCGATCCCGGGTCGGTTGCCTGGGCTGCCGGACTGACCGACACGGCTGCTGAGCCTGCCCACCCCGTAGCCCAGCAGCGCCCCTGCCGCAAACCCCTGCAGTTGCCAGAGTTCCCGCCGGTAGCGCCAGGGGAGCGAACCAGCTGCACGCCCACCGCCAGCGCCACCAGAAGGACGCCGACCGCGAGGTTGCGGGTCAGATCGCGCTTCATCAGGGTGTGGTCGATCGGATCAGGCGACGCGATAGTGATGCAGTGATGATGCGGTAATGATTCTGTAGTGATGCGGTAGTGATGCAGTCAGGCCCAGCCGGGTTGGGATGGCACAGGATGCCGAAACTGAATTCATCGCTGCCGCAGGGCCTCTTCGGCAAAGGTTTCGCTGCGGGCGTGGCCGCTGCGGTCTCGCACCCCCAGCCCGGTGAGCAGGCGGCGCCGCAGGCTGCGCAGCGGCACGCCGATGCGCCGATGCCAGCGGATCCAGCGCGGCCGGAAGCGGTCCAGGTCTGCTGGGCCCAGGCCGCACTGGTCGGGGCGTAGGCGGATCCAGTGCTTGATCAGGTGATAGCGGTCCCCGCTGCTTAGCAGGTTGAACAGGGGCCGGGCCAGGGCGCGCCAGGGCTGACGGCGCGGCAGGGCAAACGACACCTGGAAGTCGATCAGCCAGGGCAGCCCGTCGCTGCCCACCAGGACGTTCTCCATCTTGTGCAGATCCACGTAGGCCAGCCCATCGGCATGCATCGCCGCCAGTAGCTGCTCCAGACAGGGGAAAAAGGCGTTCTGCAGTTCCGCCCGTTTGCTGAGGGGTTCACCCGTCACGAAGGCATGGGCCACCGCGTGATCCAGGCGCCGGCCCTGGCCGTTCAGCACCAGCCGCTCCACGGCGGGCACCCGCCCGGTACCGGCCAGCCGCGCCAGAAAGCGAGCTTCCCGTGCCGCCAGCACCGGCCCGAGCCAGGCCAGCGGCAGCCCGAACACCGATTCCTGCCGGTTGAACTTGCACACCAGCAGCTCTTCACCATCCGGTTCCCCCGGTTCGAGCCGGTAGAGCGCCGTGGCGGCCCAGGAATCGTGCTTGAACACCCGCTCCAGCCTGTAGCTCCGAGCCGCCACCAGCACCCGCTGCGGCGGCTCGGCCCGCCCCAGGGCCCGCAGAAAGGCCGGCCGGGGTCTGACGGCGGAAGCAGGAGCGCCAGCAGCAGGTGCCGGATTGAGCGGCTTGGACATGGAGCGGTCCATCAGCCAGCGGCCGGCGCTGGCGCCAGGCTGTCGGCCAGACGCCGTCGCAGCTGGCCGCAGGCGGCATCGGCCTCCAGCCCCCGGCTGGCGCGCACGCTCACGGCGATGCCCCGCTCCTGCAGTCCCCGGCGGAAGGCCTGCACGGCAGCCGCCGTTGGCCGTTGGAACTGTTCCTCCGCGATCGGGTTGTAGGGAATCAGGTTCACATGGCTCTGAAAGCCGCGGATCAGCCGTGCCAGCCCATCGGCATGGCGCGGCTGGTCGTTCAACCCGCCCAGCAGGATGTACTCGAAGCTCACCCGGCGCCCGGTGATGGCCACGTAGTCGCGGCAATCCGTCAGCAGGGCTTCAAGCGGGTAAGCGTGAGCCGTGGGGATCAGGTCTTCCCGCAGGCGCTGCTCGGGCGCATGCAGGCTCACCGCCAGGGTGAACTGGGCCCGTCCCAGCTTCTGCAGGGCCAGCTCCGCCAGCCGCGGCAGAGTGCGGGGCACCCCCACCGTGCTCAGGGTGATCTGGCGCTGGGCCATGCCCAGGTCACTGCAGAGGCAGCCGATTGCCGCCAGCACCGCTTCGATGTTGAGCAGCGGCTCGCCCATGCCCATGAACACCACGTGGCTGGGTCGTTGCTCCATCGCTTCGCGCACGCTCAGCACCTGATCGACGATCTCATGCACCGCGAGCGAGCGCTGCAGGCCCCCTTTACCGGTGGCACAGAAGCGGCAAGCCATCGGGCATCCCACCTGACTGCTCACGCAGACGGTGAGCCGCCCTTCGGCGGGGATCCCCACCGTTTCGATCGTGTGGCCGTCAGCAGTGGCCAGCAGCAGCTTGGTGGTGCCATCGGCAGCCACTGCCCGATGCACGCCCCGCGAGCGGCCGATCCAGTCGTCAGCGCCCTCTGCGTCCTGCGGCCCTGCCTGCGCCAGCTGCTGGCGCCAGGCCTTCGGCAGAACCGTGATCGCCTCCAGGCTGCGGGCGCCTCTGGCATAAAGCCAGTCGTGCAGCTGGCGCCCCCGGAACGCCGGTTGACCCTGCTCCTCAGCCCAGCGCTCCAGTTCCGGGCGGCCCATGCCCAGCAGGCGCGTGGTGCTCAAGGCCAGATCAGCAAACCGTGCCCGAGACGCCACTCCACTGCCACCAGCAGCACGAAGCCCAGCATCGCCAGGCGGCCGTTCAGGCGCTCGGTATGACCGTGAAAGCCATAGCGGGGCAGCCGCCGCTGGGGCACGGGGGTGCCCAGGGCGGTGCGGCTGGCATTGGCTGGGCGGGTGGCGTTGCTCATCGCCTCATCATGACCGCCACCTGCCTGGCTTGGTGAGCAGAGCTGTCATGGGCCAACAGATCAGTCATCGGTCAACAGCCCCTCCTCCTGCAGCCCCTCGAGGGCGGCTGGATCTGCGATCAGCTCCTCTTCCAATCCCTCTTCCACGGTGGGGCGGGTGAAGGCAGCCATGCTGCTGCCGCTCGCCTCGATGCCATGGCGGCTACGGGTGGCTTCGAGATCCTCATCGGAAGGGTCGTCCAGCACCGCGGTGGATGCCGCCGGGGCGGGCATTTCCACGGTGTAGTCCGGCCGCAGGTTCTGCATGCGCCGGTATCCCATGCCGTCCTCCTCGAGAATGTCGGGGTGCGGTCCGGCCTCGGCCCGCAATTCCTCCTCAAAGCCACTGAAGCCGGTACCGGCGGGGATCAGTCGACCGATGATCACGTTCTCCTTCAGCCCCCGCAGCCAGTCACTCTTGCCTTCAATGGCTGCTTCGGTCAGCACCCGGGTGGTTTCCTGGAAAGAAGCCGCCGAGATGAAGCTGTCGGTGTTGAGCGAGGCCTTGGTGATGCCCAGCAGCACCGGCGTGAACTCGGCGGGGGCGCCCCCGGTGATCGCCATGGCACCGTTCACTTGCTCCACCTGACGCAGCTCGATCAACTCCCCGGGCAGCAGGGTGGTGTCGCCTGCATCCTCGATGCGCACCTTGCTGGTCATCTGGCGCACGATCACTTCGATGTGCTTGTCGTCGATCGACACGCCCTGGCTCTTGTACACGTTCTGCACTTCCTGAACCATGCGGAACTGCACCTTGGAGATCGCCTCCTGGGCCGCCTCCAGGGTCGGTTTGCGATTGCGCAGATCCTCGAAATAGCACTCCAGCAGCTCGTGCGGGTTGATCGGTCCGTCAGTGAGCAGATCGCCGGCGTTCACCTGCTGGCCGTCGCTCACCATCACGGTGCGGCCCAGCAGGATCGGGTATTCGCTGATGGAGTCATCTGCTTCGATCACGGTCACCGTGATCAAGTCGTCATCTTCGCCCTGCTTGATCTCCACGGTGCCGCTGCGGCGACAGAGCACGGTGGCATCGCGGGGGCGACGTGCCTCCAGCAGTTCTTCGATCCGTGGCAGACCCTGCACGATGTCGCCGGTCTTCTGGCGTTCAAACACCAGCAGCGCCAGTCCATCACCGCGCTGCACCAGTTCCCCGTCCCGCACGTGCAGCACCGATTCGGGCGACACCATGTAGGGACGGCCGAGGCGGATCACCAGCTCGCCGTTCTCGATCGCCTCCACCTGGCCGCAGCAGGGAGCTTCCAGTCCTTCCGCCAGCAAATCCCCTTCGACGATGCGCTGATCCACACGCACCAGGGGACTGGCTCCCCCCAGGGTGATGCGGTGGGTGTCGCCGTCGCGCTCGACGATCAGCCGGCGCACGGGTTCGCCGTCGATCGGGTCGGGCAGCTGCACGATGCCATCCTCCTTGCAGAGGATCTGGGTGGTGGCCACCACATCGCCCCGTTTCACTGCGTCGCCGTCGGCGATCTGCAGGTCGGTGTGGGTGGAGCCATGGCTGGCATCTGAGAGGGTGTCGCGGCGCACCAGCAGGGTTTCCAGAATGGTGAGCTGCAGGCGCTCGATCGTCTTGGCTCGCTTGTCGGGCACCGCTTCCACATCCACCGTCATCTGCGGTGTGGTGTCCTGGGTTTCGAGCAGGAGCTGGGTGCGCAGCAGCTCGACGCCCTCCACGCTCTTGATCAGTTCGCCGTCCTTGAAGGCCAGGCGCTGGGTGGCTCTCAGGGTCAGGCTGGGACCGCCGCTCTGTTTGACGGCTGCCAGTTCGGGCAGGTGGGCCTCATCGGGGATGCTGTATTCCTCCACCGGCCGCAGCAGCAGAGCCCCACCGTCGGGGGTTTCGACGGCTTCCACGAACACCATCGCTTCAGCCTTCAGCCCTTTGGTGATCTCTTCGCCCGGCATCACCATCCGGCCTTCACTGAAGCGGGAGAGCGCTTTGGTGTCGCTCTCCACGTGCAGCGTGCCCGACCGCACGATGATCTCGCGCAGGATGTCGTTCTTCTGAGTGACCGTGACGATGCCGGCGGTCTGGCTGAAGATGTCTTTGACCACCTCGGTGCCGGCCTCGATCCACTGGCCGTCTTCGATCATCAGCAGGGAGATGTCCTTGTTGATTTCGTGGGTCTCCTGGGGGATCCAGAGCAGGGTGCCGCCCTTGCTCACCTCGTAGCCGTTCTTGGCACTGCGGGCCTTCTTGATTGCCAGACCGGGAGTGAATTTCACCATTCCGCCGGTCTGGGTGCGGAAGCGGTCATCAGCAAGCTCGGCGATCACCTCGCCGCTGGCGATCTTGCTTCCGGGCGCGGTGTTGAGCCGGTAGCGCATGCTGTCCTTGCCATCCAGGTGCCAGGTTTCACCTGAGTGGGTGGATTCACCCACCAACTTGCAGTCTTTGAGGGTGAGACTGGCGGTGACGATCTGCACCTCGCGGGAGTCGCCGGTGCTTTCGCGCAGGCGGACAGCGCCGCCGTATTCGCTCACCAGGCGGCTTTCCGCCAGCACGTCGCCGGTCTGGACAGGCCGGTTTCCCTCCACCACGGGCAAGGCGTTGGGGGGCAGGTTGTACACATCGCCGCTGAACACCCAGAGGCGGCCGAGACGGGTGGCCTTGTGGGTGATGTTGCCCTGGCGGTCTGTGACTTCCCGGGGCTGGATCACATCCTCGTAACGCACCTGGCCCGCCAGGTCGCAGATCACATCCTTGGTGGCTTTCTCCACGCTCTTCTTCACAGCGGCGCCGGAAGAGATCTGGGCCAGCATCGTGTCTGCCGGTGTGTCGTGGCCCTCGCTCACGAAGAGGATCGAGCCGGTCGTGATGTCGAGCTTCTGGGGCTTGCCCTTGCCGGTCGGCTTCACCGTGAGGGTGAAATCGGTCTCGGCGATCTGGGCATCGACGCCGTGGGGGGTGCGGAAGGGACGGACGCGCGCTTTTGGTCCGAACTCGATGGTTCCCTCCACCAAGGAGCGCACCACCCCGGTTTCGGCGGTCGAAACGCCCCCGGTGTGGAAGGTGCGCATCGTCAGCTGGGTGCCCGGCTCCCCGATCGACTGGGCAGCCACGATGCCCACGGCCTCCCCGAGGTCGACGAGCTCGTTGTGGGCCAGGGCCCAGCCGTAGCACTTGCGGCAGACCGAGCGGTTGGCTTCACAGGTGAGCGGTGAGCGCACCTTCACGGTTTTGACATGGGCCTCCTCGATGCGGCGGCTCAGGGGAGCGTCGATCTCCCCGTCGCGATCCACCAGGGTGCTGCCGTCAGCCGCCAGCACCGGCTCTGCCGCCAGGCGACCCACCAGCTTGCTGCCGAACTTGCCCTTTTCGTCGGCATCGATCGGAATGCAGCGGGTGGTGCCGCAATCGTCCTCGCGCACGATCACGTCCTGGGCCACGTCCACCAGACGGCGGGTGAGATAGCCGGAGTCGGCCGTGCGCAGGGCGGTATCCACCAGGCCCTTGCGGGCGCCGTAGGAGGAAATCACGTACTCCGTGACCGTCAGACCCTCGCGGAAGTTCGTGCGGATCGGCAGGTCGATGATCTCCCCTTGAGGGTTGGCCATCAGGCCGCGCATGCCCACCAGCTGACGCACCTGAGACATGTTGCCCCGGGCGCCGGAGTTGGCCATCATCCACACCGAGTTCAACGGGTCGTTCTCGTTGAAATTGCGTCGAACCGCTGCCACCAACCGCTCATTGGTCTCGGTCCAGGTATCGATCACCTTGGTGTGTCGCTCCACTTCAGTGATCTCGCCGAGGCGGTAGCGCTCTTCCGTGGCGGTGATCTGCTGCTCGGCCTCCTCCAGCAGCGCCGCCTTGTCGCCGGGGATGCGCAGGTCGTCGACCGAGATCGACACGGCGGCCTGGGTGGCAAAGCGGAAGCCGAGGTTCTTCAGCTCGTCGGCCATCGAGGCCGTGGCGGCGGTGCCGTGGTGCTTGTAAGCCCAGGCCACCAGGCTGCGCAGCGCCTTCTTGTCGATCACGCGGTTGCGGAACGGTGGCGCCTTGCGGCTGAGAGGAGCACCGATGGACTGGCTGGCTTGCGGCTTGGAGGGAGTGGCGGTCATGGCTGCGGTGAAGTGGAGGATGGATCGTTCTGCTGGTTCAGGTGGCAGCCACGGCGTCGATGATCGTGTGGTTGATCACAACGCGGCCCACGGTGGAGAGGATGTAGCGGGAGATCAGGGCGCCGTCCTCATCGAAACGGTCACGGCGGAACAGCCATTGCTCGATGCGGGTGCCGTCGCTGAGCTGTTCTTCCTTCTGGGGCTTGAGATCCTCGTCGTCGCACTCCACCTCGCCGTGGAAGCGCACCCAGATCCAGTCATGCAGTGTCAGATGCTTCTCCTGGTGGGCTGCCAGCACATCTTCAAGGGATGCGAAGGTGCGGGATCGGTCGCCGAAGCTGGGCTGGCTGGCTCCCGGCTGGGCGGCTGTCAAGTAGTAGGCCCCGAGCACCATGTCCTGCGATGGGGTGATGATCGGTTCGCCGGTGGCGGGCGAGAGAATGTTGTTGCTGGCCAGCATCAGCATGCGGGCCTCGGTCTGGGCCTCGATCGCCAGCGGCACGTGCACGGCCATCTGGTCGCCGTCGAAGTCGGCGTTGAAGGCGGGGCACACCAGGGGGTGCAGCTGGATGGCGCGGCCATCCACCAGCTTCGGCTCGAAGGCCTGGATGCCGAGGCGGTGCAGGGTGGGAGCCCGGTTCAGCAGGATCGGGTGCCCTTCGATCACCTCCTGCAGCACCTGCATGACCTCATCGTCGGCGCGCTGGATCAGCTTCTTGGCGGCCTTGATGTTGTTGACGATGTTCTGGCGGATCAGGCGATGGATCACGAACGGCTGGAACAGCTCGATCGCCATCTCCTTGGGCAGACCGCACTGGTGCATCTTCAGTTTGGGGCCCACCACGATCACCGAACGACCGGAGTAGTCGACCCGCTTACCCAGCAGGTTCTGGCGGAAGCGGCCCTGCTTGCCCTCGATGATGTCGCTCAGGGACTTCAGGGCGCGGTTGTTGGCACCCACGACAGTGCGGCCGCGGCGACCGTTGTCGATCAAGGCGTCGACAGCTTCCTGCAGCATGCGCTTCTCGTTGCGCACGATGATTTCCGGAGCGAGGATCTCCTGCAGGCGAGCCAGACGGTTGTTGCGGTTGATCACCCGCCGGTAGAGGTCGTTGAGGTCGCTTGTGGCAAAGCGGCCGCCATCAAGCTGCACCATCGGGCGCAGATCCGGTGGGATCACTGGGATCACATCCAGCACCATCCACTCCGGACGGGCGTCGGTGGCGATGAAGTTGTCGATCACCCTGAGCCGCTTGATCAGCTTGGCCCGTTTCTGGCCCTTGCTGGCGGCGATCTCCTCACGCAGCTGGTCAGCGGTCTCCTGGAGGGTGAGATTTTCGAGAAGCTGTTTCAGAGCTTCAGCGCCGATGCCCACGATCGGCTCATTTTCGATCTCTGAATCTTCGGCATAAATCTCGTCTTCGATCTCCAGCCACTCATCTTCGGTAAGCAGCTGCTTATAGGTGAGCGATTTGTGGTCACCTGGATCGAGCACCACATAGCAATTGAAGTACACGATCTGCTCAACATCCCGCAGCGGCATGTCGAGCAGGATGGCCACATAGCTGGGAATGCCCTTGAGGTACCAGACGTGGCTCACGGGAGCGGCCAGCTTGATGAAGCCCATCCGGTGCCGGCGCACCCGGCTCTCCGTCACCTCCACGCCGCAGCGCTCGCAGACAATGCCGCGGTGGCGCACCCG
>Ga0079302_1000058_pt1 | contig 24822 bp, 18 predicted proteins | sample Wag4_2014_7_16_FD_75102 | JGI IMG/M metagenome (GOLD analysis project Ga0079302, IMG submission 75102) | Fresh water mixed with fracking chemicals microbial communities from Ohio, USA - Utica-2 Time Series FC 2014_7_16 | ecosystem: Engineered > Industrial production > Chemical products > Input... | reverse complement strand
GCTCTATGTTTATATTTTACAGTCTGATGTTGATGCCAGTTTCTACATAGGGTTTACTGCTAATTTAGATTTAAGGCTAATACAGCACAACAATGGGGAGGCAACTTTCTCAAGAAGAAAAAAACCTTGGAAATTGGTTTACTCAGAAGAATATTCAAATAAATCTGAGGCACTAAAAAGAGAGAAATTTCTTAAAAGACAAAAGAATAAAAACTTTTATAATTCACTCATCAAGTCTTAAAGCTTATAGCCTTTTTATTTACATATGCCTTGTCATCCGGAGTACTCGGGACGGATTAGAATCCGGTCCGCAAAAAAAACTCTTCAATTTTGAAGGGTTTTTTTATGCTTAACTATGATATCCAAAACATTTAAAATTCATGCTTTCCGCATCTTCTTATAAATCCTGATGGCTAGCATCAGTACAACAATAAGCAAGAGCAAGGAGGAGAGGCCCCATACCGCACTCATAGCCTGCTTCACCACCACGAGCATCACAATGGCAAAAAGGAAAACAGTGGCCACCTCATTCCAAATCCTCAATTGATTGGAACTGTACTTGAACACTCCGCGAATCTCCTGCTTGAAAATAATATGTAGCGAGTAATGATATGCATATAAAAGCAAAACAAAAATGAGTTTAACCAGCAGCCACCTTCCCTCAGGCTGAAAAACAATGTTGTGAAATCCACTTGCTGTAAGTACCCAAATGCCCATCACAAGCGTGATTATGGCTGATGGCCACGTGATACCATACCAAAGCCGCTTCAACATAACATTGAATTGCTTTTGTAAAACCGTACGTTCAATTTCACTTAACTGTTGGGCTTCAGTATTGTAGATGAACAAGCGAGGCATATAAAAAAGCCCTGCAAACCAGGTCACCACAAAGATGATATGCAGGGCTTTTACATAATCTGCTGTCATAACTCAGGATAATATCATTTTAGTTGACCCCGACTTCACATCATCAACATATCCTTTCAATGTACTCACCCAGTCTGGGTGTGTATTCAAACATGGAATCATGGTAAACGACTCTCCACCGGCATGGATAAACTCCTCCTTCCCTTCTTCAGCAATTTCTTCCAACGTTTCAAGGCAGTCACTCACGAAAGCCGGACAGGCAACAAGTAATTTCTTAACGCCTTCTTTGGGAAGATGCTCCAATCGGTTAACGGTATATGGTTTCAGCCATTCTTCACGACCTAACCTCGACTGAAAAGAGTATTCAAACTTGTCAGCAGGAATACCCAGCTTTTCTACAACGAGCATGGTTGTGGTATGGCAATGTTGTCGGTAACATTGTTTGTGCGCAGGTGAATCTACAGAACAGCAATTGTTCACCTTGAGGCAATGACATCCTGTAACATCTCCTTTTCGGATATGCCTTTCAGGTACCCCATGGTAACTGAACAAAATCTTATCATAATCCTGTTCCAGGAAAGGGGCAATGCTGTTTGCCAATGCATTGATATATTCCTCATCCTTGTAATAAGGTTTAATGAATGTCAACTTGAATGGATATTTTTCCTTTTCAAAAACCTCCTTGGCATATTCAACAGCAGTTTCATAACTGCTCATGGCATAATGGGGATACAATGGAATCGCAATAACCTCATCAAGACCCTCAACCTGGTTCATCAGGCTGTCAAATGCCGCCTTGGGAGTTGGATTTCCATAACGCATGGCTATCTCCACGGGCTCTTCAACGTGCTGTTGTAAAGCCTGCTGCAACTGGCGGGTCAACACCATCAGCGGAGATCCTTCGTCTGTCCAAATTGACCTGTATGCCTTTGCGGATTTCGGGGATCGGAATGGTACGATAATACCCCTAACCAACAATAACCTCAGCAGATATGGGTAATCAATCACCCTTTCGTCCATTAAAAATTCACTCAGGTATTTCCGGAGATCTTTCACAGAGGTTGAATCAGGAGATCCAAGGTTCATTAATAAAATGGCTTTCATAAAATTTTATTATTATAAGTACACAAAACTAAGTTATCAGCTTTCCAGAGCTGATCAGGACAGTCACTGAACTGTCAAAAAAACGGAAACAGGCATTTAAAATTGCCTGAAACACAATAAAATCAGCGAATTGACATTTTAGTGACAAGACAACTTGCGTGTGGTAATCCCTCACAATACTTTTGCATTAGAAACCCCCTAATCATGGTTTACGTCAAATCGACACCCTTTCATTTTTGCATGGCCGGAGTAAACTACCGGAAAACTGATGGTCACCTGAGAAGCAGGTATGCACTCAATGATAGCCAGTATGAAAACCTGCTGCAACTGGCAGGATCATATCAGGTTGAAGAGTGTTTTGTTATTTCTACCTGTAACAGAACAGAAATATACGGAACGACTGACAGCGTAAATAAACTCATGCAATTGCTTTGCACACAAACAGAGGGTGATTTGCATGGATTTGAACAAATCGCATACATCAAGAAAGGTGAAGAAGCTGTTCGGCATTTATTTGATGTGGTGTCTGGATTGGATTCTCAAATACTTGGTGATTATGAAATTGTTGGCCAAGTGAAGAAGTCTGTAAAGATTGCAAGACAAGCGGGAATGCTAGGTGCCTATACAGACAGGGTAACCAACCTCGCTTTCCAGTGCTCCAAGAAAATCAAAACATCAACCTGCCTGAGTGGTGGCACTATTTCAGTATCCTTTGCGGCCATTCAGTACCTCAAGGAGAATTTAAAAACAGCCGGCAATCAAAATATTTTGTTGATTGGTACCGGTAAATTCGGGAGAATAACTTGCAAAAATCTTGTTGACTACCTGAATACAAAAAACATAACCCTGCTTAACAGATCCATGTACAAAGCAGAGGCGTTGGCTCAGGAACTGGGATTGAAAGTTGCCCCAATGGAGGAACTGCCTAACCTTTTGAAGACTGCTGATGCAGTTCTCGTTGCTACAAACGCAAAAAAACCAATTATCCTGAAAGAACACCTCAACAATGGAAGAGAAATGATTGTGATTGACCTTTCCATTCCATTCAATGTAGAAGAAAGCGTCAAAGAACTCTCCGATGTGAACCTGATTAATGTTGATGATTTGTCAAGGATAAAAGATGAAACCCTTGAAAAAAGAAATGCAGAAGTTCCCAAAGCAAAAGCAATAATAGATACCCATATTCAGGAATTTTTTGAATGGGTTTCGATGAGAAGATATGTTCCTGTAATGCAATCGCTTAAATCCAAACTGCTTGAAATACAGGAAGCCCAGCCCGAATTGATGGCTACCTCATCCAAGTCAACAGAGAAAAGAATTCAGAATGCCATCAACGGCATGGTCAATAAAATGCGCAGACAGGATAACAAAGGCTGTCATTACCTGGAAGCCATCAACGAATTCATGACTGTAACAGCCTGATATGGGAAAAAAATTACGCATTGGAACGCGGGAAAGTCAGCTCGCCGTCTGGCAGGCAACTACAGTACAGGGGATGCTTGCTGAAAAAGGAATTGAGAGCGAACTGGTTCTCATCAAAAGTGAAGGAGATATTGACCTGAAAACCCCGCTATATGCCATGGGTGTTCAAGGCGTTTTCACCAGAAGTCTTGATATCGCTTTACTGAATGGCAAAATTGATATTGCGGTGCATTCCATGAAGGATGTACCCACACAACTGCCGGCAGGAATCATACAATCGGCTGTACTCAAACGGGGACCAGTAAAAGATTTGCTCGTTTTCAAGGGCAATTGGCACATGTCAGATGGACAATGGGTTAAATCAGACGGTTCAGCGATGCACATCGCAACCAGCAGTGTTCGCAGAACTTCACAATGGCTGAACAGGTATCCTTCAACTTCCATCCATAATCTCCGGGGCAATGTCAACACCAGGCTGCGCAAATTGGCTGAGGAAAATTGGGATGGTGCCATTTTCGCTGCGGCAGGTTTGGAACGCATCGGTCTCAGACCAGAAAATTCAATTGAATTGGATTGGATGCTGCCTGCACCGGCACAAGGCGCCATCATGGTGGTATGTGGAGCGGATGACCAATATGCATTCGATGCCTGTCAACTTCTGAATGATGAACCTACTGCGCAGTGCACCAAAGTTGAACGCGACTTCCTCAGAACCCTCATGGGTGGATGTTCAACACCGATCAGTGCTCATGCAACCATTACCGATAACGCCATGCACTTTCAGGGTGAGATACTGTCTCTGGATGGTGCACAAAAAGCAGCTGTTGATCAACATATCGCACTCGATCAAGTCGACAATTGGGGCAAGGTTGCAGCAGAACTGATCCTTGCACAAGGCGGTCAAGCCATTGTGGATGCCATCAACCATGCGGGTAATTAATCACCATATTTTGTCCACCAGACCTTTGGAAGAGGCATTGGTGGAAGAAGCGGCAAAACAGGGTATTGCAATAGACCAGTCCGATTTCATTGCAACAAAACCCATACACAACAAAGAAACAATAGAAAGCATAAAGTCTGCCATCCATAAAAAGGCAGCAGTGGTATTCACGAGCATGAATGCTGTAGATGCAGTGTTTGCGCAGCTTGCAGGCCATTCGCCTGAGTGGGATATCTTCAGCATCGGCCATACCACACAACAACTTATCCGGGATTATTTCAAACAGTCTAGGATGCTCGCCACCGGTGATTCAGCAGCGCAACTCGCACAGGCCATAGTAGACACCTCTTCAGTCAGCAATGTCATTTTTTTTTGCGGAGACAACAGAAGGGATGAACTGCCTTCCATTTTGCGTGGCAACAACATTCAAGTCAACGAAATAACCGTTTACCAAACACAAATGACTTCAGCGGCAATTGCCAAAGCATATGACGCGATTCTGTTCTTCTCCCCCAGCGCCGTTGAAAGTTTTTTTGCAACCAACACACTACCAACGCATACAATTCCGTTTGCCATAGGAAAAACAACAGCAGAAGCCATCAGCATGCACACGCAGAATCCGATAATCATCAGCGAATCACCGGGCAAAGCCAAACTAGCCCGGCAGGCTATTGCATATTTCTGCAACCATAGATCAAACTAATTATATCTTTATACCATTCAATATCAACTGATTAAATCGACACTATGACAGAACTGAAGAATGATCTCCTCCTAAAAGCACTTCGTGGAGAAGCGGTTGAAAGACCACCCGTGTGGATGATGCGCCAGGCCGGCAGATACCTTCCTGACTATATCAAACTGCGTGAAAAATATGATTTTTTTACGCGTGTACAGACGCCAGAACTGGCAACAGAAATAACCCTTCAACCGATTGACCAGGTAGGCGTTGATGCAGCCATCATTTTCAGCGATATTCTGGTTATACCTCAGGCAATGGGTGTTGAAGTGCTGATGGAGGAAGGAAAAGGTCCTTCCCTGCCCCGCACCATCAAAACACAAGCAGATATTGATAGCCTGATCACCACTGGTGTGGAAGACAGCTTGGGCTACATGTACGCAGCGCTGAAACTCACCAAAAAAGAATTGAATGGCCGTGTGCCGCTGATCGGCTTTGCCGGTGCACCTTGGACAATCCTTTGCTACATGGTGGAAGGTAAAGGGAGCAAAACATGGGATAAGGCCAAACAATTTGCTTATACTCAGCCAGCTCTGGCACACCAATTATTACAAAAAATTACAGATATCACCATCCTCTATTTAATTGAACAAGTAAAAGCCGGCGCAGATACCGTTCAGGTATTCGACAGCTGGGCCGGTTCACTGAGTCCGGCTGATTTCAAAATATTTGCACAGCCTTACCTATTTCAAATTGCAAGTGCATTAAAACCATATGCCCCTGTTATCTTGTTTCCGAAAGGAAGCTGGTATGCACTTCAAGACATCACAGGCAGTGATGCATCTGGTGTTGGAATAGACTGGTGTATCACACCACAGATGGCAAGGCAACTGACCAATAACAGCATTACCATCCAAGGAAATTTTGATCCCGCCATGTTGCTTGCCCCAATACCGGAAATCAAAAGCGCTGTAACAAAGATGATAGATGCTTTTGGTACGCAAAGGTATATTGCCAACCTGGGGCATGGCATCACACCCAATGTACCTGTTGATCATGCCAGGGCTTTTGTGGATGCCGTAAAGGAATATAAAAGCTAAACCTCGGTTTCCAATCACCCAATCATTGCTCCCATGCCTATCAAGGAAAACTGGATTACGTTCATACATCAGCTGCAAGATGATATCTGTGCAGCATTGGAAGCTGCCGATGGTCTTGCAAAGTTCAGGGAAGATGCCTGGCAGCGACCCGAAGGTGGTGGCGGTAAAACCCGCATAATGGCCAACGGTAAGGTGTTTGAAAAAGGCGGCGTAAACACTTCCATCGTTTTTGGCGAGGTTACTGAAGCCATGAGGACCCAATTGAAAATCAATGGGGACAATTGGTTTGCATGCGGTCTCAGCCTGGTGATTCACCCGGTCAATCCGTTTGTGCCAACCATCCACTGTAACTACAGGATGTTTGAATTATACAATGAAGCAGGAGAAAACATTGACCGTTGGTTTGGTGGCGGAACAGACCTTACACCCTATTACCTGGATGTGGCGGATGCAACGCATTTTCACAAGACATACAAAGATGCCTGCGATAAGTTTGATGTAGGCTTCTATCCCCATTTCAAAAAAGAATGCGACAACTACTTTGTCAACTGGCATAGGAATAAGGAAAGAAGAGGTGTTGGCGGCATTTTTTATGATTACCAAAGACCCACAGCCGAGAGGGATGCATCATTCTGGATGAACCTGGCCAAAGCGTGTGGGTATGGTTTCATGGACGCCTATATACCCATCGTCAACAAACACAAAAATCAAGCTTATACCGAAGCAAACAAATACTGGCAGGAAATCAGAAGAGGTCGGTACGTTGAATTCAACCTGGTACACGACAGGGGAACTTTATTTGGACTGAAAACCAATGGCAGAACTGAAAGCATCCTGATGAGTTTGCCTCCTACTGTTCGCTTTGAATATGATTATGTTCCAGCTGCCGGCACACCTGAAGATTTGATTCAGCAGGCTTGCCTGCATCCAAGAGACTGGCTGGCCAATCAACATTAACCCATACAATTTTTAACATGTACCTGCAACGCCGCAACCGCATACTCAGAAACAACCCCGCCATCAGAGATATGGTGAGGGAAACGATATTAACACCTGATGATTTTATTGTTCCCCTGTTCATCGACACAGGAGAAAACATCAAAACGGAGATCCCATCCATGCCGGGCTACTTCAGAAACAGCTTGGATGTAACCGTCAAAGAAGTGAAAGAATTGTGGCATATGGGATTGAAAAGTGTTTTGCTTTTCATCAAGTGTGAAGACCACCTGAAAGACAATACCGGCAGGGAAGCATGGAATCCGGATGGATTGATGCAGCGCAGCATCAAGGCGATTAAAGAGGCTGTTCCTGAAATGTATATCATGTCAGACATCGCCCTTGACCCCTATTCCTCCTTTGGCCATGATGGCATTGTAAGCGAAGGCAAAATTGTTAACGATGAAACGGTTGAAGCATTGGTGCAAATGAGCATCAGCCATGCCGAGGCGGGAGTTGATATGGTGGCTCCCAGCGATATGATGGACGGCAGAATTGGCGCCATCCGCAAAGGGCTGGAAGAGAGCGGATACACACAAACAGGCATCATGAGTTACAGTGCCAAATATGCATCCTGCTTTTATGGTCCGTTTAGGGATGCATTGGACTCTGCCCCCGGATTTGGCGATAAAAAAACCTATCAGATGGATTATGCCAACCGGCTGGAAGCCGTGAAGGAAACCGTCATGGACGTACAAGAAGGTGCGGATATCGTGATGGTGAAGCCAGCCCTCAGCTACCTCGATATAATCAGGGAAGTTAAAAATGCGGTGAATGTGCCTGTGAGCGCATACAACATCAGTGGTGAATACGCCATGATCAAGGCAGCAGCTCAAAAAAGCTGGATCAATGAAGACAAGGCTATCCTGGAAGTTCTGACTTCTATCAAACGCGCAGGCGCAGACATGATAGCTACTTATTTTGCAAAAGATGCAGTCAGATTAATCGGATAATAAAATTGTGAAGCTATGCATACCGGAATGAGTCAGTCACTTTTCAACAGGGCACAACAGAGCATACCCGGAGGGGTCAATTCACCCGTGAGGGCTTTCAAGAGTGTTGGTGGTACACCCCTCTTCATGAAAAAGGCAAAAGGTGCTTACCTGTATGATGCAGACGGCAATAGATTTATAGACTACATCGCCTCATGGGGACCGATGATACTCGGACATGCCTATGGTCCTGTTGTAGAAGCCATCAGGGAAAAGGCTTACGACTCTACCTCATTTGGAGCACCTACCGAACTGGAAATTGAAATGGCGGAGCTGATCATCAGCATGGCACCAAATGTTGACCTGATTAGGATGGTCAGCAGCGGTACCGAAGCCTGCATGAGTGCCATCCGCCTAGCCAGAGGCTTTACAGGTAAAAATAAATTCATCAAATTCGAAGGGCATTACCACGGCCACGCAGATTCGTTCCTGGTAAAAGCAGGCAGCGGTGTAGCCACCTTTGGCATCCAAACAGTTCCTGGTATAACAGCAGGAGTATCCAATGATACGCTCACAGCGCCCTTTAATGATTTGGAAGCGGTAAAAACACTGGTGGAGCAAAACAAAAACGAATTGGCTGCCATCATCGTAGAACCAGTTGCTGGTAATATGGGATGTGTTTTACCACAGCCAGGATTTCTTGAAGCACTGAGGCAAATTTGTGATGAGGAAGGAATGTTGTTGATATTCGATGAAGTCATGACGGGTTTCAGGCTGGCATCTGGGGGCGCCCAAGAGCGGCTCGGTATCAGAGCAGATCTTGTCACTTACGGAAAAGTCATAGGCGGCGGTATGCCAGTAGGTGCATTTGGGGGAAGAAGAGAAATCATGGAAATGGTTGCCCCGCTAGGTGGAGTATACCAAGCCGGAACACTCAGTGGAAACCCGATTGCTATGATTGCTGGCAAAACCCTGTTGGAGGAATTGAAATCCAACCCCAACATTTACCATGAACTCGACCAAAAAACAGCATACCTGAAAGAGGGACTTGAGCAAGCCTTGAATGATTGGGGCAAACCCTTTGTCATCAACCAATTGGGTTCGATGATCAGTATTCATTTTTCAGCAAAACCCATCACCAATTTCGAAGATGCCGCGCAAGCTAACAATGAGCTTTTCAAAAAATACTTTCATGCCATGCTTGCAAAAGGGATATACCTCCCACCCTCTCCCTTTGAAAGCTGGTTCCTAAACAACGCATTGACATATCAAGACCTGGATGAAACAATTCAGGCTACAAAAGCTTCATTGGCGGAATTGTAATTGCTGTTATTTTACAAGGTTCAGTTTTGTCCGATTTTTAGGTTGATACCATTTTTTTTGGTAAATTATGGTGTTTTTTTCAACGCCTTTTATTAACCTAAATAACCTGACAACAGCCATGCGTCCATCCATTAAAACGACTTTTTCTGTCTTAGCAGTTATCTTGCTGACATTCAATGCATTTGCACAGAACAGTCCGGGCCGCTTAAATATCAGTCAGTCACACCCCAGAATTCTCCTTTTTGAAAATGAGGAAGCGAGTCTTATAAGTTCCATAAAAGCTGATACCACATGGACGATGTTGCACCAGGCTATGCTTAAAGAATGCGACAGGCTCCTAGACTTAGAACCAGTCAAAAGAATACAGATTGGGAGGAGGTTGCTCGACAAATCCAGAGAAGCCTTAAGACGAATTTTCATGCTCTCCTATGCCTGGAGAACCACAAAAGATGACCGATATTTTTATCGGGCTGAAAAGGAACTGCTGGCCATATCAGGCTTCAGTGACTGGAATCCTTCTCATTTTCTCGATGTTGCAGAAATGACTATGGCGGTAGCTATCGGGTATGACTGGCTTTATCCCCAATTATCAATTGAGTCCAGGATTAAAATTAAAGAAGCCATACTCAAAAAAGGACTTGAACCCTCCCTTGATGCAAAATACAACAGCTGGCTGAAAGCAGAACACAACTGGAATCAGGTCTGCAATGCAGGAATGACTTACGGTGCCATGGCCATATTTGAAGACCAACCGGCACTTGCATCACAAGTCATTGAAAGGGCTATACAATCCATTACCCTTCCAATGAAAGATTACGGTCCGGATGGCATTTATCCGGAAGGCTATGGTTACTGGGGATATGGAACCAGCTTTAATGTAATGTTCCTCAGTGCCCTAGAAAAACTTTACGGAACAGATTTTAATTTGAACCAGGTTCCCGGATTCCTCAAAACAGGAGGATTTTTGGAAAACATGACTGGCCCTACAGGCAAGCCCTTCAACTATTCTGATGCCGGAAGTATAGGAGGATTTCATCCTGCCATGTTCTGGCTCGCCAACAAAACCAAGGACCCCAGCCTGCTTTGGGTTGAAAAAAACTACCTGATTTCTACCAATGCTGAAAGACTGGTAAAAGACAGGCTCCTGCCTGCCATCATGTTGTGGAAAGGTAACTTTTCTACCAGAGATATCGTGGCTCCAAAAGTGCTAACCTGGACCGGAAACGGCAAAAACCCAATCAGCATGATGCGGACATCATGGACAGATTCCAATGCCATTTATGTGGCATCGAAAGGGGGCTCAGCATCTATCAACCATGCACACATGGATATCGGTTCATTTGTGATGGATGCCACAGGCGTTAGATGGGCGATGGATTTTGGTATGCAGGATTACGAATCACTTGAATCAAAAGGCGTAAAACTTTGGGGCAGAACACAAAATTCCGAAAGATGGAATGTATTCCGATTGAATAATTTCACACACAATACATTGAGCGTAGATAGCCAGTTTCAGGTTGTTTCAGGACAAGCTTCCATCATCAATTCAGGTAATGCGACTGACAAGATGTATACAGTTTATGATCTTCAAACTGTTTATGCTGGACAATTGATGGATGCAAAAAGAGGAATATCTATTCTTAATCAAAACCAGGTATTGGTGAGGGATGAATATGGAACAGGAGCAAAAGAAACTAAAATAAGATGGACTATGCTGACCCCAGCTGTTGCTAACATCACAGGTGATGATGAAATCACACTTGAAAAAGATGGAAAAAAACTGAAACTGTTGGTTCATGCTCCGAAAGGGGAACTCAGGATGAAAACATGGAGCACCATCGGACCCAATAGTTATGATGCGCCAAATCCCGGAACCATCCTGGTAGGATTTGAACTGACGCTGCCTGCAAATACAAGTGCATTCACCAATGTTTACCTTCTACCCGGCTCAACAAAAAAATCTAAAAAGATGAAGAAACAACCACTTTCAACATGGGGCCAATAAGCCGATTTTGTGTTTTGTTTTTTTCCAAGCTGATCTTTGCCCTGATTTTCCTGCAGGGTCAGGAAGTAACTGATGGATACAGAGGTATTTGGTTCACATTGGGACAATTTTCAACCTATGGCGATAAATATTCAGGAGGATTGGGAACTTATACAGCAAACCATGTGCCCACCGCCATTTATAGCACAAAGGTTAGAAAAACATACTTCGTATATGGTGGCGCCTCTACTGCTGACAGGAATATCCTTCAAATCATGATATCTTATTATGATCATCGGACGGGTAAAGTACCCAAACCTACAATAGTCTTGGAAAAAAAAGGAGTCAATGATCCGCACGACAATCCATCATTGTCGATTGATGAAAAGGGTTTTATCTGGGTATTTGTAAGCGGGAGAAACACCAGCAGACCAGGATACATTTTCAAAAGCACCCAACCTTACAATGTAAACGGATTTGAAAAAATTCTTGAAGATGAGATCACCTATCCCCAACCCTGGCATATACCTGGAAAAGGCTTCATGCATCTGTTTACCCGTTATACCAATGGTAGGGAACTTTATTGTTCTGACAGCCAAGATGGACTTGAATGGACTCATGCCCAAAAAATTGCCGGATTCGGTGGACACTATCAGATTTCAGTTGCTCATGATTCAAAAGTATACACGGTGTTCAACTATCATCCCGGGGGAAATGTAGACAAACGCACCAATATCTACTTGATGCAAACTGCTGATATGGGAAAAACCTGGCAAAACATTGATAACCAAAAATTGTCAACCCCTTTGGATAAAGTTGCAAATGCATCATTAGTCCACGATTATCAACTAACGAAGCAACTAGTTTATTTGCAGGATATCAACATCGACGAAAATGGCCAACCCGTTATTTTAGCGCTCATTTCAAAAGACTACAGACCAGGACCGGAAGGGAACCCTCGCGAATGGATTATTTGGAAAAGAAAAAATGGAAGTTGGCACGAGACAAAAGTGACGGAATCTACACACAATTATGACATGGGTTCACTTTATATAGAAAAAGAAAAGTGGACCATCATCGGACCTACAGAGCCTGGTCCGCAACATTGGGGGACTGGCGGAGAAATGATATTATGGGAAAGTAGGGATTCAGGTGAAACCTGGGAGAAGACAAAATCACTTACCACTAAAAGTCAGTTTAATCACAGTTATGCCAGAAGGCCATTGCTGGCAAACAAAGATTTTTATGCCTTCTGGGCAGATGGTCATGCGGATACACTTTCGCCCTCAAGGCTTTATTTTGTAAATAGAAAGGGAGAAGTCAGACAACTACCCTATCACATGACATCAGAAAAAATAAAACCCCAAAAACTAAGAGCCCGATGAAAAAACATGATCTGAAATGTCTTCTCAACCATCTTTTTGTGATAGTCTTTTTTTTCTGCTTGGGTATTCGCTACACCCTAGCTATGCAATCAGATGCTGAACACCCCCATATTCTTGTGAATCATCAAGATAGAAAAGAAATCCTTGAAAAGATTCGCAATCAGGATTGGGCTGCTAAAATATTTAGTGGGATGAAAAGCCGTCTCAATACATATGTTTCTAGACATAAAAAAGACCCTGAATGGATTCTGAGCAGATACCTGATGAACAGGATTCCTGGCAAGCGGTACACTGACTTCATTTCTGATGCTGATGGAACACAACTCATTTCCTATGCTGGTGATGCGCCCTTCCCTACTGTGAGAGTTGCACCACACAAGCGTCAGCCCATCAGCAAAGATGGATATACCTACAAGCAGCCCACCATTGAGGAGCTTGTTCCAAATGATACTTCCATGCGCATGTTATTGCAAGTAAATTCCCCTGATGGCAGAAAGGAATGGGCTGACCCCCAAACATTTGTTGACAATATCAATGAGAAAATAAATGCATTGGCACTCGATGCCGCAATTATTTACTGGCTAAGTGGTGATACCAGTTATGCAAGGTTTGCAGCAGATATCCTCTCGCAATGGGCTAGAGGTGCTTACCATCAAAATCCAATACAAGGTCCATGTAGAACAGGTTTCCTGTCTATTCAGACATTAGGAGACGGAAGCTACGAAGCTATGCCACTCATATACGATTTTCTTTATGATTACCTGAGGAAAAACAATTACGAGACTAAATGGTATGAGACCGTCTTTGATAAAATTGCACACACCATGACATTCAGAGGATTCTGGAATAACAATTGGTTTGCAGCGCAAACACCTGCACTAGTTTTTTCAGCCATGGCGCTGGAAGACAAGACAAAAAAGGATTATTACCTGAGTTTCGTTACAACAAGGGATACGATCAATGGCGGATGCGGTCACCTCAGTATGCCGTCTGTGGTAAAAGAATGGTTAACACTAGACGGACATTGGAAAGAACCTGGAGGTTACCACAATTTTCCTGTAAGTAGTTTACTGACCGCTTCACTTGCGTTGGAGAAAAATGGAATTCAAATATTCAAAGACTATCCTGCGCTGTTGGATGCTTCTTATGTGATGATGAAATATTCTTTCCCAAACTTACAGGCTCCTACTTTTGGTGATACAGGGCCAGCCACACAAAGTCCGCTCTGCCTTGAAATCGGTTTGCTGATGGCCAGCAACTATCAGCATCCTGTATTACCTCAGCTAACTGTTGCAATGGAAAAACTGAAAGCTGAGAAAGGGTATAAACGGGAGGAGGCAGACTACCTGGGTTTGTTATGCTATTTACCCCAACTACCTGAAAATAAAAACAACCCAGGATATGCTTGGCCTAGGAGTGGTCAGCTTGATTTTGCAAAAGCATATTTTCAACGCAATGGCTCAGAAGCAAAATCAGCCCTGATGTATGTTGTTCAGGGTGCAACCTACAACCATAATCATGCCAATGGTATGTCTGTTGAACTTTATGGATCCGGAACAGTAATGGCTCCTGATCCTGGAAATGGCCTCACCTACGAAGATCCGATGCATGTAAATTATTATGCACAATGGGGCGCGCACAATACTGTTATCGCTGGAGGTATTTCTGGTCCTGCTACAGTATTTAAAGGCGGAGGAGGTTCAAAGAAAATCGGTGAAATAAAATTAAATGCCATGGAACCTACAGCGGAAATGCCTGCAGTATCTCCATATTTCTCTTTTACAACCACCCAGTACAAAGATTTAGCATCCAATGCGAATCAAGAAAGGACGCTGGCAATCATCAGAACATCAGCCAACACTGGGTATTATCTCGACCTTTATCGGTCTGATCACCCGCTGAATAACAGTTATGTATATCACAATATTGGTCAGGAGTTACAACTGTTGGATTCTGCAAATAAAATAATCCCATTAAAGGCAGATTCACTTCCGCTGGCGAAGAAGCCATTTGATCCACCCGGACTAAGGTATATTAAAAATGTGCAGTCTACGGGTGAATACAACAAAAACCTGACAGCATTATTTCGCATTATGGATAATGAAAAAGATACAATTTTCAGATACATGCGTACAATCTATACTGGAGAGGAAAAAAGAATTTTTTATAAAGGGATGGCTCCACCATCCAAAACGGTTACTCCCCAATTCAGAAATTTACCAACCCCAACCTTAGTTAGTCACCAACTGGGTGAAGCAAAAAGCAGACCATTTATCGCAATTTATGAACCGTTTACTGGGAAAAATAACCACACTGTATTGCAGGTTGAGCGAATCAAAACGAATACATCAACTACTATTAGCGCATTACATGTACAAAATAAAAACAACCTGGAACAATTGATATTTCAGTCAACAGAGCCAGCGATCTCAAATCAACATGATAACTGGTTATTCAAGGGTACATTTGGAATAGCCCATTTAACAAATGGAAAGTTATCCGAACTTTACCTGGGGCAAGGAACAGAAATTCGCTACGAAGGTTATTCAATAATAAGCAGTACGCCAAATGGATCAGCAAGTGTGAGAATTGTTGATGGAAAATTGATAATATTTTGTAATCAAAAAACCCTGGTTAAAATAAATGAAAGACGATTCAATGTCCCTCCGGGAGCTGAATATGAAATTCCACTGGTAGATACACAATAAACTATTTCCATTGCTTATTATGGTAAATGCTCGTGTATTTAATGCGAAGAGGCAGCCCATCAGGGCTACCTCTTTGCATGTTATCCGTTGAAATCATTGTCTACAATGCATATCTAAGCATGCTGATAACTGCACTGCCATTTGCATTAATAGAGTTAAGAAAAATGTATGCTTTATATTTTTTATCTGCCGTTTCAACCCAAGTACCAGCTTCTGCCCGCAAACCCAACGCATAATTGGGAGCGTCAGTAAGATCCACCTCCTGCAAATCCTTGTCATCAACATAAATACCAAATTGGAGGTTAGCCAGGTTTCTGTCTTGCAGATTAAACACCTTTCGAACTTTTGAGCTACGGTTAACGCCTGATGGCAAAGTCACTCCCGGGAGGTAAGCAGACTCAGCACCTGGTGAAACCAAGGCATGCGTAAAAGTTGTAGGAGTAGCTCTGTACAAATAAACCAGATCAACTTTACTGGCATTTGCGGCTGCTTCTGCTGCGTTGTAAGCAACCATATTTTCAATAGAAATGTATGCAACATTGCCATTGGATACGGCAATATTCTTCTTAATACCCATTTTGGCTATTGTATATGGCCCCATTTTGTAGGATACAGTCTGACCATTGCTGCTGGTGGCAGTGAAAGTAAAAGTAACTGACTGTCCACGGGCTTCCTCCGGAATAACATAAAAGTAACGAAGGGTAGCTGCCGTTGTATCAACCGAAAAAGAAACCTTTGTGGCTTTACCTTCGTTAGAGGATGGCGTACCAACTGTTACCGGCACATCTACACCACTGGTATTGGTATAAAAAGATCTGTGTTCAAGGTAGGTTCCAGTTGCACCGGCAATAGAAGCTTCAACCTGAGCTGACACTAATTTACCTTTACTTTTGGGGATAGCCATTGCGTAGGCGAACTCAATAGGAAGACTTACTATATTAGGACCAATGGTCCGCTTTATGCAATCGTTGGTCAGATCTGAAACAGGATCTGGCACAACATATTCATCTTTCTGACAGGAAGAAAATAATAAAGTTGAGAAAACAACCAGAACTGCTATGTTTTTTGTGATGAAATGCATCTTTAGTGTTTTATAAAGTTTTGGTTATTGGAATTTAATATTCAAACTGTATTCTTTCCTTATTTTCCTATTTCCGGAAACAACAGTATACTTTTTGGGATTTGCCAAATCAGATAAATCTGTTCTGCCAGTTACTTTGGGGTCAAGTTTACAGTCTGTAGCTAATGTAAATTGTGGATACACATTTTTGAGGTCTGTCCCAAAAAGGACAGTCACACTTATAGTCTGTGCTGTTGTGTCAATAACAGGAACGGCTGCCCTCACGGTTACAAAGTCAGAACCGAGGAGTTCAAAATTACTAACAAAACATTCCTGACGTTCAGTGATTAGCAGTCCGTCTTCATCCACAGGAACATCCTTTGAACAACTAACGGCAATTGCTGCAGCTAATAGGATGGCAATCAAGGTCTTATATATTTTTGTCATTAAATATCTTTTTAGGGTTTTCAAAATAGCTTCATCAAATGTTTATCTCCAGGGGATATTCTGAGTCAGCTTAGGGTTCAAATCACGCTCTGTTGGCGGAATTCTGAATATATAATTTTGCTGATATTCCCTGTCAATGGTGTTTTGATAGAATCTTTGTTGGTTTGCACCCCATGTATCCTGCCTCCAAACTCCTGGTCCACCAGGGCCGCCCCAAACTTTTTCAATCGCCCTCCATCTGCGTAAATCAAAACCACGATGCCCTTCAGCAACGAGTTCAATAATTCTCTCTTGTTCAATTGCATTGAAAAAATCCTGTTTACTGGCATATTTCGCAGGAGCCAATGCCGGTAAAGCCCCCCTAGCCCTTACTCTGTTTACCAAAGCTACAGCATCAGCCAAAGGACCACTTACCTCATTTGAAGCTTCAGCATACATCAGGAAAACATCAGCCAATCGCATCACAGGAAATGCATAATTCCCTTCTGAACGTCCAAGTCCCTCATAATTTCTTACAAATTTTCTGAACACATAACCGGAATTTGAGCCATCTGTGTTATACGTGATAAAATTTTGGCCATTTAAATTAATTTTTGCAGCCCATGTTCGGTATATGAAAGGAGAAAAGCCGGTGGACTTAAGCGCAGTTAAACCTATACACTGCTCATAATCCCACATGATACTCGACTTCATGCGATAATCCCTGTTTGCATAAGTGTTCGGGTTCACAGCTGAGTTCAAAGTTGTTCTTGCTGCAGAATTTGTTGTTGGATTTAATTGTACCATTTTTGGGGCAAAATCACCCGTTGAAATCAATTGATAACGGTCAGCAATCTCATAGCGAGGAGATGCCCAACATTGTGAACCTTCTATGGTTCTTCCTGAAAAATCTCTCATCAACTCTTCACCCTGGGATGGATTTGTTGGTGTACCGTTGTGAGTGAATACCATAATCATTTCGGGATTACCATTGGCTTTGGGAGTAAAAAGCTCATAATAATTTGGTAGTATATCCGCTTTACCTAATGCGTCAATCTGACCCGGATCACCGTTCTTGTATAATGTAAGACCGAAATCATTTACAACAGATTTGAAATCCTTGGCGGCAGCAGTGAAAGCTGCAGTGGCTTCACTTGGGTTTTGCTGAAAACCTTCAAGTTCAGGCCATCCATTTTTTTTCCAGCTTCCCCAGTAAAGATTAAGTTTACCCCTGAATGCGAGTGCAGCAGGCTTAGCTGCTCTTCCTAAACCAACAGATTTCGCAGGTAATTTGGCAACGGCGTAGTCAAAATCCGCCATAATTGAGTCTTTAACTTGCTGGATAGGCATTCTTTCAACCTCCTTCACTTCACTGTTATCATAAATTATCTTACTAAAATAAGGAACATCACCCCACATGGAAATGAGTCTGAAGTAAGTCATCCCCCTCAAAAGCCTTGCCTCTCCTAGGATTGTTTCAAGATTGGTCAAAGTTGAGCCGGTAGCTGAAGGCAACATTTTTAAGGTAATATTTTCAATTACATAGTTCGCTCTTGTAACAGAACCATACAGGTACCTGAAATATTTATCGAAACTGCCAGCATACCCTGTAGGATTGTAGTTCGCACCTTGATAAGCATCTCCGCGAAGGATATTACCATTTGTAGCACTTGTACCGCGAACCCGCGTATATTCGCCATGCCCTTCAAAATAATAATCACGATCAAACACAGCTCTCGCTGCAGCATAAGATGACATCAATGCGATCGTAGCATCAGCTTCCGTTTTCCAGAAAACTTCAGACGCCAGCTCACCAGTCGGTAACCGGTCAAGCAACTCTTTTTTACAGGAAGACAAGCCAAGTACCCATAAAGCAAGGGAGATACAGACAAATCTTTTTATATTGTTCATTGTGTTCATTGGTGCAAATTTTAAAAACTAAGGTTTACGGCAATTGAATAAGACTTGTTGATTGGATAAACATTGTTATCATCTCCCTGCTTTTCAGGATCTAAACCACGATACCCTGTTAAGGTTCCTATATTCTCAGCAGTACCAACGATCCTTAAGTTTGTTACACCCAATCTAGCTAATGCCTTTCCTGGAATAGTGTAACCAAGTTGTACATTTTTTGCGCGCAAATAGCTCATATTATCCAGCCAAAAGGTTGATGCTTGACGGTTGTTACCACTCCCACCAAGCCTTGGCCATAATCCTGCACGATTGTCCCATGACCATGGATTATTGAGATGTTCCCAAGAGGCTGCATAACGTGCATTATTGAAGTTAGTATTGTTGTAAATATTCAACCAGTAGTCTTTTCTTCCTGATGCCCCCTGAACAAAAACACTCAGATCAAAGCCTTTGTAAGCCACAAATGCGTTTAACGCAAATGTTGTAGTTGGACGCTCTTGCTGCAATTGGGGATATGCCTTACGGTCATCTGCTGTAATTCGGCCATCTCCATTAAGGTCTTTCAAAAGGATATCACCTGGTGCAGCACCTTGTGGAGTTGTATTGTAAATTTGTGCCCAGCTTTGAGCTATTCCCATGTCTTGATAACTGTAAACGAACTGATACGGCATATTCAGGAAAATATTTCCACGCAACAACTGCTGATTCCATTTCTCCAGATTTGTGTTGTTGTAAGACGCGTTCATATTCAATCCATACTGAACTTTACCAATCCTGTCTTTCCAGGATAAATCAAGCTCAATCCCACGGTTGCGTAAATTACCTATGTTGGTACGAGGAGGTGGGCTGTATGCTCCCGTAAGAAAAATTGAAAACTCTGATGGACGATTCATTCCGGAAGTTAACCTGTCATAATAATCTATTGCTGCAGTTAACCTGTTGCGCATAAAAGCAAGATCCAGTCCTAGATTAAGGACAGATGTTGTTTCCCAAGAAAGGAAGCGGTTGATCATTTTACTATTGGCAAAACCACGCTGTACTGAAGAACCAATGACATAATTTATATTACTGAGTGTTTCCTGTTGCTCAAATCTACCTACGCCGCTATTATTCCCCAAGCTTCCATAAGATGCCCTAAACTTACCACTTGTTAGGAATCTGTCAGTCACTTTTTGAACAAATTGCTCTTCTGTAAATTTCCAACCTACTGCAACTGAAGGAAAAAATCCAAACCTGCTCCCTGGCAAGAACTTGGAAGATCCATCAACACGGAAATTAGCCTCCAAGAGGTATTTATTGAAGCCCGTATAGTTAAACCTACCTATATATGAACGGAGGCCTTCGGTAGTTGAAGTTCCACTTGTTGATTGTATATCCGTCAACGCAGCATTGATTTCTGTAAGAGATGGATGCAACCTGTCATTTCTGGAACTACCCTGACTGCGGTCGTACCAGAATTCTTCATTGTAAACAACCATTGCTGCTATGTCATGATCTGTCCCAAAACGTTTGTTATAGTTGACACGGGCATTAAACAACGTTTTGTAACCCGTTGCGGTATTATTTGAAATACCAGCATTAGGCCCAACATATACCCGACTTCCAAAAGATTCAGTCTGAAAATTATATGCCTGATTGGGTGTATTTGCCTGATACTGAAATTGGTTATAATAATTCAAAGCATAATCAGCCCTCAATGTCAGTCCTTTAACGGGGGCCCAGTCATAAAACATTTGCGTATTGAGTTCCTGCCTTGTTCTTCGAGAAAGAGAATTAATGTACAAAGTGTAAGGATTGTAAGCCTGAGGGTCTTCTCCATATGCCATAACACCGCCGAAATATCCTGACTTTGGATCGTAGGGCAATAAGCCTGCAATGGCATACTGCATATCATTTCCTGCCGTATTTGTGCTGGATGGATCATTAAATCCCTCTGCCAAAGCATACGTGTAATTAGACCAGTTTCCATTAAAGCGGAAGCCCACATTCATGTTGTTTTTGATTTTTGAATCAAAATTAAAACGGGCATTGTATTGCTTGTAGTCGTTATTTATCTGCAATCCCTTTTCATCTTTCAAACCAGCAGAGACATAAAAATTTGACGTCTCATTCCCGCCAGTTGCAGAAAGGTTATAATTCTGAAAGGAACCCTGACGCAAAATAATATCCCACACGTCTGTGTTTGGAAACTTCACAGGATCTATCATACTCATGGCTAGCCACTGGTCCACCGTACCATTTCTAAATAATTGATTTCCACCCAGCGTTGAAACTGCAGTTCTTCTCTGCTGCACCAATAATGCCCTAGAATAATCATCCATGAAATCCTGGCCGCGTGTTGGTGCTATAATTGAACTGTTGCTCGTGAAGTTTAGAGCTGTTTTTTTGGACCCCTTGCCACTCCTGGTCGTAATCAGGATAACCCCATTGGCTGCACGTGAACCATATACAGATGAGGATGTAGCATCCTTTAAAACAGAAATAGTTTCAATATCATTGATGTTAATCCTGTTGATATCAACATCCGGCATTCCATCTACCACAATCAGTGGGCTGGCGTTGTTTACAGTACCAAGACCCCTTATAAGGAGTGTTGCATCATTGTTTCCAGCCATTCCAGAAGACTGTACCGCTTGTAAACCCGGAACCAACCCGGTCAATGCAGATGAGGCATTGGGCAGCGCCCGGCTTACCAGCTTTTCATCAACATTGACCTGAGAAACAGAACCTACCAGGTTTACCTTCTTTTGCTTGCCATATCCCACCACCACAACATCATTCAATGAAGATGATTTGGGTTTCAAGACAACAAGGTAATTGGATTCAGATCCAATTTTAAGTGTGAAACTTTCATAAGTTGATGATGAAAATACAAGCTCATCGCCCAGTGAAGCATTGATCTTGAAAGATCCGACCCCGTCTGTAGTTGTTCCAGCCTGGCTGTTTTTTAAAACAACTGAAATTTTGGGAAGAGCTTCTCCGGTATCATCCTTTACTGTTCCGGTAACCACCTTTTGTTGCGCTAACATTTCTACTGGTGCAACTAAAAAAGCGATTAATAAAAACACTCCTGTGGCCAAGTATCTTGGCACCCACATGTTTTTGTTCATGCGCATAAGCAAGCATTTAGTTTTCGTTTGTATAAGAATTCAAAACCAATGTTAACGAAATACTAAAAGATTTCAAAAAATATAAGCGAAATGCTTTTCGTTAAAGTTCAACAAGCATAGTCTAAATTAAATCTGTTTTGCGGGCTGTTTCGTAAACAATCGACAAATATGTTTTTTCATTACCTTTACCCCCCACTGAAATCTTTATTTATTTTATGGCAGAGATCAGTACTAGACAATTTCTGGAGTTTGAGAAGCCGATCAAAGACCTTTTTGACCAGATTGAACAGTTGAAAAAAACAGCTGAAAAAAACAACCTGGACCTCACCGACTCCATCAGGCAACTCGGGGAAAAAATAGAAGAGAAAAAAATCGAGATCACTCAATCTCTAACCAGCTGGCAGAAAGTGCAACTCAGCAGGCACCCAGATCGGCCTTATACTCTTGCCTATATTGAAAGAATTTGCACTGACTTTGTGGAGTTGCATGGCGATAGAAATTTCAAAGATGATAAGGCTATTGTGGGTGGTTTTGGCAAAATAGACGGACAAACAGTCATGATTTTAGGTCAACAGAAGGGGATCAATACCAAAATGAGACAACTCAGAAATTTTGGTATGGCAAATCCTGAGGGTTATCGCAAAGCCCTGAGACTGATGAAACTTGCTGAAAAATTCAACAAGCCAGTAGTAACGCTAGTGGATACTCCCGGTGCATTCCCGGGTATTGAAGCAGAAGAACGAGGTCAGGGCGAAGCCATTGCCAAAAATATTTTTGAGATGCTTCGGTTAAAAGTTCCGGTAATTTGCATCATCATTGGAGAGGGTGCTTCAGGTGGCGCTATGGGAATTGGCGTGGGAGATCGTGTTTATATGATGGCCAATACCTGGTACACCGTAATCTCCCCGGAGAGTTGCAGTTCAATTTTATGGAGAAGCTGGGAACAAAAGGAAAAAGCCGCAGAAGAACTGAAACTGACATCGGACCACATGCTTGGGTTCGGATTGGTAGATGGAATCGTTCCTGAACCTGTTGGGGGTGCACACTGGAATCCGGACGAAGCTGCAGCTATGCTGAAAAAGCAAATATTGGATGCACTCGGTGAACTGAAAATTGTAGACCCTGAGACCCGTATAGATCAACGGATAGACAAATTTGCCAATATGGGCAGGTGGATTGAAGAAAGTCAAAATATTTAACACCCCATGATCAATCATCCTTTTTCAGGCACAGGTGTAGCCATAGTAACACCCTTTTTGCAAAATGGTGACCTGGACAAACCTGGTTTAAAAAAACTGATCACACATCTCACTAATGGTAATGTTGATTACCTTGTTGTTCTTGGCACAACCGGAGAAAATGCGACCATCTCCAAGGAAGAAAAACAGGAGATTTTTTCTTTGGTATCCGAATTCAATGAAAATAAACTTAAACTCGTAGCAGGAATAGGCGGAAATGATACACGTAATATTATCAACGCTTTCACTTCATTTGACCTTACAGGTTACAGTGCTATTTTATCTGTAAGTCCATATTACAACAAACCAAATCAGGAGGGCCTCTATAAGCATTACAAGGCTATTAATGATGCTACTCCACTTCCTATCATTATGTACAATGTACCTGGCAGGACAGGCATGAATGTGAGTGCTGCAACAACAATCCGCATAGCTAGGGATTGTAAAAATATTATTGCAACAAAGGAAGCTTCCGGTAACATGGAACAAATGATGCAAATCATCAGTGATAAACCGGATGGTTTTGAACTGATAAGCGGCGACGATGGCTTAACCCTTCCACTAATCGCATGTGGAGCAATAGGTGTAATATCTGTAGTTGCAAACGCATATCCTGCTCAATTCTCCACCATGGTAAATTACTGCCTTGAAGGAAATTTCTCAGAAGCAAGACCAATACATGAAAAAATGCTTCCGATCATCAACTCTCTGTTTGCTGAAGGCAGTCCGAGTGGTGTAAAAGCCTATCTCGCTGCTATGGGCATAGTTGAAGAATCCTTTCGTCTTCCGGTTGTTGGCGTGAGTGACGCATTAAAAAATACCATACACAATTTGATGAAATCCATCTGAATGACCAATGCTATTATTTCAGGTGTCTTACAGAAATTTCCATTTGAATCAGACCCTGCTCTTTTGGAAGATTTGAAAAGAGCATTGCAGTACAGACAGGAAGAAAGAACCCCGGAAGAAGTCAGAAATACGTACCTGCAGGATCTGGCTGTGCCTCAAATTGTCTTGTTTGATATCCTTGCCAATAAGTTCCCGATTGTTCTGAAAGCACAAGAAATTATCAATTCCCTTTTATGTGAGGGTGTTAGTCACCACAGTGAAATAACCATTCTTGACATAGGTATCGGGAGGGGACTTCAAATAGAAAAGCTACTCCGGGAAATTAACAAATTACCACAGGTTGAGAAAGTCACCTTGATTGGTATCGAAATATTTAAGCCTGCACTTGATTTCACCACGCAATGCATGATTTCATTGTCAAAAGAATTGAATTTTGACCTCAATTTTATCCCACTCCATTCTTCAATAGAAGCAATTGATTTCAGGTTATTGGCAAGCGAAATACCATACAAATCAACACTTTTTATGGTAAATGCTTCACTTTGTCTTCATCATGTACAATCAAAAGAGCAGAGATTTAATCTTTTGCGAGAAATAAATTCATTTCAACCTGACATATTCACTTTAATTGAACCGAACACTGATTGCTTTACGAATGATTTCGAAAAAAGGTTGGAAAATGCCTTTGAACATTTCAATGCATTATACCAATATATTGATACGCTTGACTTATTGATTGAGCAAAAAAAAGGACTGAAACAATTTTTTTCAACAGAATTCTTCGA